>Ga0114993_10007108_pt1 | contig 10411 bp, 13 predicted proteins | sample ArcticOcean_MG_C_FD_87042 | JGI IMG/M metagenome (GOLD analysis project Ga0114993, IMG submission 87042) | Marine microbial communities from western Arctic Ocean - ArcticOcean_MG_CB2_150 | ecosystem: Environmental > Aquatic > Marine > Oceanic | place: Arctic Ocean: Canada Basin | collected...
ACGATCGATCTAGCCCCATCATCCGCCGAGTAGACATAACCCCACCCCCCACCACGGTAGGTGTGGTCCCACACCACGTTGCCGGCTTCGTCCAGGCGCAGCACCCACATGTCTTGGCCACCGGCGCCTTTGGATGTGGTCTCCCCCGCCACCGCAAAGCCGCCGTCGGCTAGGGCCACGATCGAGTAGGCCCGATCCCAACTCGCACCACCGAATCATGCCCCTACTCAACCTGGACCCAGACCATGCGCCGCGTTTTCCTAATCATCACCGCAATCACGCTTGCGTCACCTGCGAGCCACGGGGCGGCAGAACGGGGGCCGATCTAAAGTAAACACTCAATCCGACGCTCCAGGGGTGGGGGTGCCGGTCCTTACCGCGATTCGCCTAGGCCTCTCTGCCGTGTCTTAGAGGCTTAAAAAAGACGAAAAGAAACAGAACGGGCCGCGCTAAATACCGATGAACGGCTGCACCAATCGTGCTAGTGGCGAACGGAACCGGAGCTGCGCATCAGTTACGGCCAAGCAGACACAGTCCTCGCCAGCCTCGGCGATAGGTTGGTGGACAAGTTCAGGGTCGGCAGTCTCGAGATCGCCGCGTCCGAAACGCGAGATTTTGTCGGTAAAACTGCCGCTCAGAACCAGGGTTAGCTCTATGCCGTTATGTCCATGCTCGGGCACCGACTGGCCGGCGGGTATCTTCAGTAATCGCGCAACTTCGCCACTTTGGCTTTTGATCAGAATAATATTAAAGGGACCCATGCCCAACCTGCGCCACCGCAATGCGTCGACGTCACCACCGGCATAGTCGCGAAGCGGCTGCGGTAGAATAGGTCGCGCACCGTCCACCCTAGAGCGCTTTGATACTGCAGCAGGATTTGCCTCTACCGTCGCAGCGTAGGCAAGGGTTTTCAATAGCGCATCGCTGGCTAGCCGTTCTGGCACAATTTCATCGATCAGCGCTCCACCGATCGCTTCGGCGTCACGAACGACGCGGCGGCAGTCTGGGCACAACGCCATATGGGTCGCAATCGCCAGCGACCATGCCTCGCCAATATCACCAGCCGCATAGGCGAGTAACAAATCATGGAATGGGTGGTGGTTAATGGTCATAAACCTTCTCCAATAGAACTTCTTATGCGTGAGAATGCCAGCCGTATGCGCGACTTTACTGTACCAAGCGGCAGGTCGAGTTGAGTGGCAATTTCTGTGTGGGTGTACTCCTCATAAAACGATAAATGGACGACACGCCGCTGCTCCTCGGGCAAATCGCGCAGCGCTGTCTGCACCCGCGCTGCGCGCTGGCCGGAAAACAGCATTTCATCCGCCGGTATTTCTGGATCGGGCACAAGCGCGGGGTCGTAAGGATCGAACTCCGGCCTGTTTATCTTACGAAAGGCATCGATGCGCAGGTTACGTGCGATCGTAAATATCCACGTCGACGCCCCTGCCTTCGCCGGGTCATATTTTTCGGCTTTGCGCCACACAGATGCCAATGCTTCCTGAGCCAACTCCTCGGCGCTGGCGCCATCGCTTCCGAGCCGCATCATGTAGGCCTTGATCCGAGGCGCAAAATGCTCGAACAAACGCTCAAATGCTTGGCGGTCTCCAGAGTCTGCGATCTGACGAAGCGCTTCTGCCCAGGCAACCGCTGCGGGCACCCAGTCTTTTTTTCTGGAAGTGTCCAAAAAAAACTGTCCACTGTTGATATCGGCAATCTGCCTAATTGAGAAAAAACAATAGGGTTTAGATTGATTTGATCAATGGCTAATTTAATCAAGCTCATGGGTGTCACCTTGAGACTACTTACGCAAGGACCTGTCGAGAGGATCAGAGCAAATCAGAGATATTTATAAAAAATCAGAACGGTCGGTGATCTTATCGCGGCCCATCGTCGTAATCAGTTATCAATAGTACCCGTAAGACCAACCCGATTTGAGAGCATGCCACAAAAATCCCGTAACATTGCCGTAATCGGTGCCGGTATCGCTGGTCTTTCGGCTGCTTGGCTGCTTCAGAAGGAGCACAGAGTCACGTTGTTCGAACGAGAGTCTCGTACCGGCGGACATGCGAACACTGTTTTCGTCCTGATGGATGGGGCACATTATCCGGTCGATACCGGTTTCATTGTCTATAACGAGGTGAACTACCCTAATCTGGTGGCGCTGTTCGATCATTTGGAAGTGCCAACGCACACTAGCGATATGTCTTTCGCCGTATCAGCGCGAGGCGGCCAGTTGGAGTATTCAAGCGACGCGTTGAGTGGACTGTTTGGCCAGCGCAGAAATATAGTGCGCTCCGCCTTTTGGCGTATGCTCGCCGATGTGCGGCGCTTTTACCGGGCCGCGCCTGCCGATTTACAGGCCGGACGATTGGTGGGATTGACGCTCGGTGAATATCTGGTGGCTGGCGGATACACGTCTTGCTTTATCAACGACCATTTACTGCCCATGGGGGCGGCGATTTGGTCGGCGTGTGCTGATGAGATGGTGCGCTATCCAGCGGAATCCTTCGTCCGCTTTTTCGAAAGTCACGGACTTCTAAAGCTCGCGGGTCGACAACCCTGGCGCACGGTGACTGGCGGCAGTCGCGTTTACATTGAGCGGCTGACGCGTCCGTTTGCAAGTAGCATTCGCGCTAACGCCGATATACGCCAAATCATCCGCCATCGCGGTGGCGTCGACGTCGTTGACGCCACGGGACAACGTCAAACCTTCGATGATGTAGTGTTGGGCGTGCACGCCGACCAAGCGCTGAAATTGCTTTCCGACCCCAGCGACCACGAGCGTGAAGCGCTCGGGGCGATCCGCTATGCGACCAACGCGGCTTACCTGCATACGGATACGAACTTGATGCCCGCACGCCGGCGCGTTTGGGCTAGCTGGAACTACATCACTGCGGCCGAAGGCAACACGAAGGCGCCACAGGTAAGCTATTGGCTTAACCGCCTGCAGGGCTTGGATACGCATCAACCACTTTTCGTGACACTCAACCCGCACACACCGCCAGCCGAAAGCTACACTATCAATGCGTTTAACTACGATCATCCCTTATTCGACGCCGGCGCTTTAAGCGCGCAGCGCGACCTCTGGAGTTTGCAAGGCCAGCGCAATACCTGGTTCTGCGGCAGCTATTTCGGTTTAGGTTTCCACGAGGACGCGCTGCAGTCTGGCCTCGCTGTTGCCGAAGCGCTCGGCGGCGTTAGCCGGCCATGGAACGTCGCGAATGAGTCTGGCCGCCTGTGGTTACCCGATGTGCACCTATCGGACACCGCATTGCCGCACGGCCTGCCGGAAGCCGCGTGATGGTGCATTCGCAAGCCTATAGCGGTTTTGTCACCCATGTACGACACCGTCCCAAGCGCCATCGATTAAAATATGGCGTCTTTTTTCTGCTACTCGACCTCGATGAGCTTCCGGCGCTCGATGCGAACCTCTCCCTGTTTGGTTACAATCGCGCGGCCCCCTTTGCTTTCCACGATGCCGATCATGGTCCGCGCGACGGCACACCGGTGCGTGCTTGGGTAATAGCTCGTCTGACCGAGGCCGGCATCGACCTGGGTGAAGGAAGAGTGCTGTTGCTGTGCCTGCCACGCATGTTGGGATATGTCTTCAATCCGGTCAGCGTTTACTTCTGCTATGATGGTGCCGACCGGCTGCGTGCCATCCTTTACGAAGTCCACAATACCTTCGGCGAGTCCCACACCTACGTCGTGCTAGTCGACGACGACGATCGCGCCTTACAGCGCCATAGTTTCGAAAAAGAGTTCTACGTGTCGCCCTTTGTGCCGATGGACGGCACCTACTACATGTCGATCCTGCCGCCGGGCGATAGCATCAGCGTCACAATGGCCGAAGAAGATGCGGGCGGCGCATTGCTGGCGGCAACTTTCAGTGGCGCCAAGCAGACCCTGAGTGGCCACTTTCTGGCCCTCGCACTTCTCCGCTACCCGCTGATGACTCTCAAGGTCATCGGCGGCATTCATTGGGAAGCGTTCAAGCTGTGGCGCAAGCGTACGCCGATGTTCCGCCATCCGCCCACCCCGGAAAACGCCGTTTCAATCATTGCCCCTGACATCCGAACCTCACATGGCAGACCTGACTCAAACCGCACTGCAGCCTGACCTGCCAGTACACACCGGCGCGTGTGGCTCGAGAAGTCGCCTGGCTCGCCATGTGCTGCGCCGCTGGACGCAGCGCATCGACCATGGCGAGCTCGACGTGTCGTGGCCCGATGGCACTGCGTCGCGACATACAGGGCGGCTAGCAGGCCCTAACGCCAAAATCCGCATCAACAATCCTCGCTTCGTCCGCCGGGTGGCGTTCGGCGGCGCTTTGGGATTAGCCGACTCTTACGTCGACGGGGATTGGGACAGCCCGGATCTGACGGCTGTGTTCAAGCTTGCTATCGACAACGAAGCCGCACTATCGACCAAACTGTCGCAAAGCCCGTTTTTGACCGCGCTAGGCCGGTTGCGCCACCGGTTACAAACCAACACGGTTACTGGCAGCCGTCGCAACATCGCCGCCCATTACGATCTGGGTAACGATTTCTATGCCCTTTGGCTCGACGATACGATGACCTACTCGGCTGGCCTGTTCGCCGACGCACGGACATCGCTCGCCGATGCGCAAAACGCCAAGTACGCGCGCATCGCGAAGATCGCTGGTCTCCAGCGGGGCGATCATGTACTTGAAATCGGCTGCGGCTGGGGCGGTTTCGCTCTTTACGCGGCGCGCCACTTCGACTGCCGGGTCACCGCGATCACGCTTTCAAAGGCGCAAGCCGAGTGGGCGTGCCGTGCTATTACCGATGCTGGCCTCGCCGATAAAATCGAGGTGCGGCTCCAAGACTATCGCCACGTTTCTGGTACTTTCGATCGGATCGTTTCCATCGAAATGTTCGAGGCGGTCGGCCAGGCTTATTGGCCGGATTACTTTTCCACGCTACGTGCCTATCTGCGCCCCGGTGGCGGGGCAGCTGTACAAGTGATCACCATCGACGACGCCCGTTTCGAGCGCTATCGCCGGCAGCCGGACTTTATCCAACTTCGGGTCTTCCCCGGTGGCATGTTGCCTTCGCCTTCCGCATTCTCCGCGGCTGCCGTGGCCGGCAGGCTGGCGGTGACGGACGCGTTCGATTTCGGATTGTCTTACGCCCAGACTTTGCGCCACTGGCGCAATAGTTTCGAGGCGGCATGGCCAAGCCTGGAAAAGCAAGGCTTTGACGAAGCGTTCCGGCGGCTTTGGCGATATTATTTATGCTATAGCGAGGCCGGCTTCGACGCCCACACCATCTCTGTCGCGCATTACCGTCTTGACGCCGCTTAGCGGTCTTCGTCCTTCGGTAAGAGCCGGCGGCTCACTGCGAAAAAAAGGGGATATGGCAACAGGCGCAGTGTCTTCATGATGAGGGAGAAGCGCCGGGGGAAGGTTATTTCGAAGCGCTTGCCATAGATTCCGCGCACTATTCTTTGGGCTGCTGCCTCGGGCTCCATCAAGAACGGCATGGGAAATTGATTGCGGTCGGTCAGCGGTGTGCGCACGAAACCCGGCGTGACAACCGATAAAATGATACCCTCGCGGTCAAGCTCGGGACGCAGCGCCTCGCACATATTAATTAGCGCTGCCTTGCTGGCGCCATAGGCGCTCGCGGTTGGCAGGCCGCAGTAGCCCGCCATCGAGGCGACCACGGCAATCCTGCCGGCGCGACGCGCCACGAACCGCTCTATCACCGGCGCCAGACAATTTGCCGTCCCCATCAGGTTTATCTCTACGAGCCGGCGCAGGGGCGCGACCGTAAACGCGCTGCCGTCGACCGGCTCATGGGTTCCCGCGTTAAGGATTGCCGCGTTGATGGGGCCAAGGTCTTTCTCGATAGCCGCCACCGCTTCAATCGCCGCCGTCTCCGACGTAATATCGAACGGATATGGGTATACGGAACCCGGCACCTCTTCGGCTTGGGCCACCAGCTCTTCTAATGACGCAGTGTCGCGGCCGCTCGCGGCGACCCGCCAGCCTTGCGTCGCCAGCTCAAGCACCACCGCGCGGCCGATGCCTTTACTGGCTCCGGTCACCCAAGCCAGACGGGGCGCCGCGCCTTGATTTGATTGCAGCTCGGCCATGATTACTTTCTCCTTAACTTGAATACGCAGCGGCATCGATCACGGATCAATCGCGGCGCCGTCTTTGTGTCGCTGCTTGCGTCTATGGTCATAAATTTTTTGCCAGTCGATGATCCGAGGTTTGGTTGATTACGTAAGAATGTTCATAGACAAATTCATAAGGAGAAACACAACATGAGTCCTACGACCCGCTTCCTATCGACGATTGTTATCGCCAGTGGCTTAGCCCTGTCGGCCACGGCCGGCTTGGCTAAAGACATTGTCGACACCGCCATCGCCAACGACCAATTTACGACGCTAGTCGCCGCCCTCAAGGCCGCCGGTCTTGTCGTCACCCTGAAAGGTGATGGACCGTTTACCGTTTTTGCGCCGACTAACGCGGCGTTTGCAAAACTGCCAGCCGGCACCCTCGAAAATCTTCTAAAGCCGGAGAACAAAGATGAGCTCATCGCCGTGCTGACTTTTCACGTGGTTTCCGGAAAGGTCATGTCAGGTGATCTGGCGGGTAAGAAACTCAGTGCTGCCACCGTGCAAGGCAGTCGCCTCGATATCGACGCGACTGATGGCGTGAAAGTAAATAATGCCACGGTCACGACTGCTGACATTGAGACTGATAACGGCGTCATCCACGTCATCGATACGGTGATCCTGCCTTAGCAAGATTGCCGCTTCCCACTTTTCCTGACTCCTCCCGGACACTCCCGGGCTCTCCCGGACTGGGCTGCTTCCCCTGGCAGCCCGGTCCGGACTTTATTTGGCAGTGCGTTCCCCACGACGCTGGCCTTCAACATTTGGAGAGCAGCAATGGCGACGGCTGAACATTTTCTCGAAAGCTCTATGAGTGGTCCGTTGCCGATATCCACCGATGTCAGGCCGATCTGTGAACATGCTTTACAAGCAGTGAGGACACTTCTCGCCTATGGCGGTGATGATGTTGCGCGAAGGTTTTTTGGACACCCCCGATCGTGAGGTGCGCTCGTATGATGAATTTCTCTGCGGCTACTTAGAAGAACCTGAGGCTCTCCTGGAGAGAACTTTCAGAGAAACTGCGGCTACGACGAGATGGTCGTGCTGCGCGACATCGCTTTCGTGAGCCATTGCGAACATCATATGGCGCCGGTCATCGGACGCGCTCATGTCGGGTATTTTCCTGACCAACGCGTCGTCCGAATCAGGATGCTTGCGCGCATCGTTGAAGTCTACGCCCTGCGTTTACAATATAGGAAAAGATGGCAGCGCGGATCGCCAATACCATCGACACGGGGCTGCGCCCGCGCGGCGTTGCCGTGGTTATTCAGGTCGCACATATCATTGAATTACTACACGCGGTGTCAATAAGCTCGGTGTCTATATGATCACCAGCCGCATGCTCGGTGCCTTCCGTGAACATCCGGCAACGCGTCAGGAATTTATGACGATGATCGAAAAAGCGTGACGTCACAAGAATTTTAGGCCGAGCCATACGCCGATACTTGTGGCGACGCCGGTCAGCAACCCTCCCCATATCATATCCACCAAGGTCACCGTTATCGACCAGCCTTTTACGGTAGCCATATTGGTAAGATCGTAAGTACCGTAGGCGACGAGGCCGAATAACGCTCCCATCCACAATGCGCCAACGACCGAGCCGGACCCAATCGCTGGCCGCACTACGAGCAACGCGAGGCCGACGCCATATAACAGGTAGAATGCCACAGCGGCCGGTATGACCGGTTTTTCCAGCAGCAACGCGCCGATTTCCGGTCGGTAGATCAGGCGCGCCGCATTGCTCAGCCAAATGAAATCTATGAGGATGAAGATGATAAACGTCGAGAGTGAGCCTGCGGCGTATGCTTTAAGCATGGGATTAAACCTCTGAATTCATGATGACCGGCATATTTTCTACGGCATCCGGCCCGTTTTAGATCACTAGATGCGGATAAGGTCTGAGCTAGGCTGCACCGACGAAAGCAGGGAAACACGCCCGTTCGAAAATCGATCAGAGGACAGTACAACAGTCTTACTTTTCCAATGATCCAAGCCCGCTCAGCAACCGTACAAAGTGCTACATCAATAAACTTTGACGGGAAATTCCAGTCATGCGTCCCAACAAATCTTTGAAAGCACTTATCCTGTTAGTTCCGTTTTCCGTGGCGGCGTGCGCCAATCAAATGGAAGTAAGAGAGAACTCCCATTCTTAAATTACCCACTCTAGTTTTCCTCACAGTGGTTTTTGCCAGCATGGCGAATGCACACCAGCCAATTCTCAATGGTGAGGATCACGGGTCACCTGAGAATGCATTTGTCATCGACAAACCAGAAATATCAAAGGCAATATTTTCTGAACTAAATGGTGCACCTCAGTATTATCGGATAGACAGCGACAAAGATTTCTCTTTCTACGTCGGGCTTACTCAACCAAAACGTGGCTCGTGCCCAATTGTGTCTACCTTCTCATTTGACGTTCTTGACGCAAATTTGCGCGTTATTGACGGTCAAGACGGAGAGGGTTTCGAGTGGTGGGAGTGGTATGAGGAATACGGCAAGGATTGGTATTGGGTCGGTCCCGAGCTTGGGAAAGATTTTAAATCTAATCGAATGTACAAGGCAGGCACATACTACGTTCGCGTTTTTAATAACGACAATCAAGGACAGTACGTACTCGCTGTCGGAGACGTTGAGAAATTTACGTTACCTGTAATCGCTCGTACGATTTTAACAATGCCACGAATCAATTCTAGATTTTGGAATGATGGGATTTGCTAAATGTGGAGAATCACCTGTGTCCGTCATCAAAATATTTGGGACCACTGAGGCTGTTTTATAAGGGAGGATCTGACCCATCTTGGAGGGATGGGGAGCGTATCTACCATGTTCCTGGTGCCCGCGTGCCCCTATACTGAACGATGGGCAGGCGTTGGCTGAAAATTGGCGCGGGCACGGTGATCGGGGCCGGTGTTGCGTTTGGGGCATTCGCGGCCTGTGACGACTGCTCCAAGCTTGACGGGCACATCGATGCAGGCGAGATCAGCGACACCATCCGATTCATGGTGGGGCAAAGGGGCCCAGCCGAGGAAGCGGTCACCGTTCAGGCAGAGCGCGGCATCATCGAAACTGGGCTGACCCCGGCGTTTGGCGAGGGCGCGCTTTGCCGGCCCGTGGACTCCGAGGCCTGGGCGATCGATTATTCCGGCAAGCGCCCGTTTCCCGCCCTGCACAAGGGCATCGATATTCCCGCCCCCCGGGAAACGCCGATCCTGGCGGCCGCCAGCGGCGTGGTCGTCGGCAAATTCCTGAACGAGCGCAGCCGCAAAGGCATCGAGATCATGCTGCGCCACGCGCCCGAAGACACCGGCTTGAGATTCTGGACCTATTCGCAATATACGCACTTATTGGAAATGTCCCCGTTGCCGATTGGCGCGCGCGTCGCGATGGGCGACGAAATTGGCAAAACCTCGAATACCGGGGTGATGGGGCGGAACATTCGCCGGGACGCACTTCACTTTGCGATCCTCTACAGCCAGTCTCCGGACTTCGCCAACGACGGCGATTTCCTCACGCCCAGACAAGGCTTTTTCATGGACCCCCACGCATTTTACCGCGCCGAACCGCCTTATGATTCCCCTGCCATGCTGGCGTTGCCAGAGGGAGAAAAAGCGATCCCCGTGGGATACATGTTGGACGACGGCACGGTGGTGCCGGAAGGCGCCCGGCGCATCTGGCCGTACACCTGCCAGCGCACCCAGTAAAAAATTTACGCCACCGGGGGCGGCTGGGCCTGCCTGCGGAAGCCGCCCCGCACCGCCGCCGCCGTGGCTCCGACAGTTCTTACTGAAAAAAATAAAAGATGAGATAAGTCGATCAATGTGACCCCATCCGGCCGGGAGTTACCGGTCCCAGGGTTGCTTCCAAAGATGCCAATTGTTCCTAAACGCCGGGATCGCAAATGCAAAAATAAGGCCCATAACAATTCCTGCCCCTAAAAATTCCGCCAGGCGATCTCCTAGTGTGACGCCTGTGGTGTTCGGCAGGTTGATAGCACCCCCGAAAAAAAACCCGAGCAAAAAAATCCCGAATCGCTTGGCAACCGAAAATTTTTCCTTTTTTCGATGCGATCCCATCGAAGCAACGTGCCGCTTCTTTGTTGGCTTTACAACCACGTCCGTGTCACTGAACAGAGCGAAATCGTTGATTGAATTTGAAATGTCCAGGTGGGCAAGGTCGAGTAAAAATAGCGGTCGCCGTTCTAGTTTGCTTGTGGTGACCACAAGCTGTTGCTCAGGAAGGCCCCGCCCGCGTCATCGACGGC
>Ga0114993_10007109_pt1 | contig 10408 bp, 18 predicted proteins | sample ArcticOcean_MG_C_FD_87042 | JGI IMG/M metagenome (GOLD analysis project Ga0114993, IMG submission 87042) | Marine microbial communities from western Arctic Ocean - ArcticOcean_MG_CB2_150 | ecosystem: Environmental > Aquatic > Marine > Oceanic | place: Arctic Ocean: Canada Basin | collected...
AGACGGTGAGCCTACAGGAATACAAGTACCATATATCGTAACACTCAGTGAAGATAACGGTCAGGTACTGGCAATTCGGCGTAATTACGAGGAAGACGATCCTTTACGCAAGAAAACACAATATTTTGTACATAACAAATTCCTTCCCGGATTTGGGTTCTATGGCCTCGGTTTGATACACACAATCGGTGGGCTGGCACGTACAGCAACCGCAGCGTTGCGCCAGCTAATAGATGCTGGAACGCTCTCAAATCTTCCCGCAGGGTTCAAGGCCCGCGGACTTAGGATCAGGGACGACGCTGATCCACTACAACCGGGAGAGTTCCGTGACGTAGATGCGCCGGGTGGGACAATTCGAGACAGCTTGGTTCCGTTACCGTTTAAAGGCCCAGACCAGACGTTATTTAATTTATTAGGGTTTGTCGTAGATGCCGCGCACCGTTTTGCGACCATCACAGATTTGAAGGTAGGAAGCGGAGATCAAGGCGCTCCCGTTGGAACGACAATGGCAATGATGGAACAAGGCTCGCGGGTTATGTCGGCAGTACACAAAAGACTGCATTACGCGATGCGCCAAGAGTTTAAATTACTTGCTAAAGTAATGTCTGAATATTTACCCCAAGAATATCCTTACACGGTAGAAAACGCTGACCGTACTATTATGGCGGAAGATTTTGACAATCAGGTATCTATTATACCTGTTTCCAATCCTAATGTGTTTTCGCAATCCCAACGGATATTATTGGCGCAAACGCAAATGGAACTTGCGGCACAAGCGCCTGATTTACACAATCCTTATGAAGCTTTCCGTCGTATGTACGAAGCATTAGGGGTGCGCGATGTAGATAAAATTCTCAGACCTCCTTCGTCAGATGAACCCGTGCCGAAAGACCCTGCACAGGAAAACATTGACGCACTGGAGAACACACAACTTCGGGCATTTGACGGACAGGACCATGACGCACATATAACGGCTCACCTGGTATTCGGAAGCTCCCCTATTGTTGGGTCACTCCCACAAATTGCCGTGGCGGTCCAAAAACACATTATGGATCACGCTAAGATTAAATCTGAAGAAGCTGCTATTGAAATGGTGATGCAGCAAAACCAAGGGCAAATGCCTACCGAAGACATGCAGCCTTTAATTGAAGCAATGGTTGCCCAGTTGATTGCTCAAGAACTACAGAACATAAAAGCGTTAGGTAGACAGATCGCAGGCGGTGGCGAAGAGGAACAAATCGATCCACTAGTTGCCTTAAAACAGCAAGAACTGGCTATAAAGGAACAGCAAGTTAGTGCTAATATAACGCAAGACCAAGCAGAGCATCAGTTAGATACGGTTAAAGTACAAGAACGATCTCGCCAGTTTGATGAGCGGCTGGCTTCTCAACAGGATATGGGGCAAGATCGTATTGACGCAGCTTACCAACGTGAACTATTAAGAATTCGTGCCAAGGAAAGGAATAGATAAATGGCTAAAGTACATTGGAAGGGGTCGCCTGCTGGCGCTGCCCCTAAACCTCAGAATTATGCACAAATAGGCGATCAAGGTCGCATACCTTATGGAAAGTTAGTAAATGAAAAAACTCCAAATACGGCGAAGGCTAAAATTACTACGGGAGAAAGCCGTGGTATGGGTGCGGCGTTGCGCGGCGGTAAGTTTACGATTGCTTAAAAGGTGTAGAGATGCCCTTAAAAAATTCTTCTTCACAAAAGGCAATCAGCCAAAACATTAAAACACTTGTGCGGGAAGGCAAACCAAAAAAGCAAGCGGTAGCTATTGCCTTGGATGTGGCTCGACGCGCACAGAAGAAAAAAGCTGGCGGAGAAATACGCTCTATGGAAGCGGGTAGCTACCCTAAAGAATTTAGTCCTATTGTCAAAGTTAAACAAAGATTCATAGGAACGGTATGAACAAAACTATAACGGTAGACCCTCAATCAAGCACCGTTACAATAGAACAAACCTCTCAACCAGAAACTGCTCCCGTATCCGTTATGGGGAACAGCATACAAACAGGCTATGGCTGGTGGTTTGACGTGCTATTAATAAGTATATTTCTATTAGCGGCTTATGCCTTTAAAAAGTGTATAGATCGCGGTTTTAGGATTATGCGTACCAAACATCGTCGAAGAACACGAAAAAATGGCTGGTGAAGGCGCGGATACAGAAACGGATGCCGCTAAATCTCTGAGAGAAAGAGAAATAAGCAATTCTAGGGAATTGCTGGAAATAGAGCTACGCGAAGAAAAAAGCAATGCACAAAGACGCATGGCTTGGGTTGCTATGGTTGCTATGGTGGCGGCTTCTGTCGCATTATACACTCCTCTAGTGCCAATAGAGCGCGTAAACGCTCTATCTGGACTTTTAAGCGGATTTTATGTAGCACAAGCGGGTATTGTGGCCGCTTACATGGGCTTTACAGCTATGTTAGGCAAGAAAAAATGATGAGTTTAATTGGAAGTTTGATAGGGTTTGGGACAGGGTTTTTGCCTGAAGTACTGAATTTTTTTAAACGTAGACAAGAACACGGCCAAAAGCTTGAAATGATGAAGCTGAAATTAGAAATGGCTGGAAAACAGTCTGAACTACGTTTATTAGAGCTAGACAGAGAGGCTGATATAGCCGAATCGCACGGGATTTATGACCATGATAGAAGTCTTGACGGTGGAACATTTATCAACGCTATTCGGAGCAGCGTTCGTCCTGTTATTACTTACGCCTTCTTTTTGATGTTTTGTGCCACAGAAGTAGTAATTGTGGTAAAAGTACTAGGTTCTGGTGGAAACTGGATGGATGCGGTTACGTTGATGTGGTCACAAGAGACACAAGCTTTATTTGCTGCGGTAATGAGTTTTTGGTTTGGTAATCGGGCAGTAAGTAAATACCTAAAAGTAAGGTAAGCATAAATGGCTGATAAAGATACCGAAATCACGCGCTTAAATGATTCTACGACCGTAGCAATGCCTCTTAGAAACATCATTACAATTATTGTGGTTTCGGGCCTAGCTGTTTGGGGATACTTTAATGTTGCAGAGCGTTTAAACCAACTGTCAACTACACTGACCATGTTGCAAATAAGCGTAGAAGCTAACAACGAGTTTCGTATTCGCTGGCCTAGAGGAGAATTAGGGGCTTTGCCCGACGATTCCGAGCAATTTATGCTCATCACCCAGCTAAGAGAGCAGTTTGACCGTTTATCTGAAAAAATTGAAGAAGGTCGCGCACCAGCAGACCAACAACAAACTTTACGCTTAGAGTTCTTTGAAGACCGACTGCAAAGGATAGAAGAAATCTTAGGGCGAAACGGCTATGGCAGCAAGTAATTACGCTGTATGCCTAGATAGATTGCTAGAACATGAGGGTGGGTACGTAAATCACCCTGATGATCCGGGTGGAAGAACCAATAAAGGTATTACGCAAAGGGTTTATGAAAAGTACTTAGAACGATCTGTTACTAAACAAGAGATAAAAGACATACCGATAGATCATGTGTCTGATATTTACCGCCAGAACTACTGGAATCAGGTAAGTGCTGATGATTTACCCTCTGGTGTGGACTTTTGTGTGTTTGACTGGGCTGTAAACTCAGGTATTCGCCGCCCGTCACGAGCATTGCAAAAAACAGTAGGTGCAACAATGGATGGTAAAATCGGCCCTAAAACCCTAGAATTGGTGTTTGATTGTGACCCAGAAGCTATTATTGAAGATATATACGCTGTAAGAGAGGTTTTTTACCATAATTTACCTCGTTTTGATGTTTTCGGGAATGGTTGGATACGCAGAAATGAAGAGACCAGAGAGTTTTCTTTGCACTTAAATAACAATAAAACGCTTTATTCTTAGAAAGCACCGTGGTACATGTGGATATGGATAGTTTTGATATTATTCAATTTGTTCAGCGAACTGTAAACGACCGCAAGGGTTCAGTGCTTTCTGTTCTGGAAAATAACGGTATAAGTTCGATGGAGCAATATAAAGAATTAATGGGCGAATTGAACGCTTTAAATCATATTTTACAGGAACTCTCGGGCCTGCTAGATAAACAGGAGCAATTAGATGACTGAAAAAGAAGTTGATCTTTCTCAAATTAAAGAGGGTCTTAGTGACTTAGAAAAAGCGTATGTTAGTCAAAAAGACCGCGTACTTGACCCTTCTCTTATTGATAAAACGCTCTTGGAGCGTATGCCGCGTCCTACGGGATGGCGTATGCTTGTTCTTCCCTATAAAGGAAAAGGAAGAACAGTCGGTGGCGTTTATCTTCCCGATAGTGTTGTAGAAGAAGCAAATGTTTCTACGGTGGTGGGCTATGTCCTGAAACAAGGGATGTTGGCCTACGGCGATAAGGACAAGTTTCCTGATGGCCCTTGGTGCAAGGAAAAAGATTGGGTGATATTTCCTCGATATGCGGGAGCTAGATTTCGTATTGAAGGCGGAGAAGTACGTATTTTAAATGACGACGAGGTTTTGGCAACAATCCAAGACCCCGAAGATATTTTATCTTTTTAGGAGAAGACGATGGCTGGTACTAAACACGAAGTAGACAATGGTGAAGTAGACTTAGATTTCGGTGAGACAGAAGGGGTAGAAGTTGAAATAGATACTCCTGAAGAAGATCACGAAGAACGGGTCGTAATTGAAACTGCGGATAAAGAAGTTGAAGCTGCCCCTGAAGATAATAAAGCGGAGCAGGAAGAATATAGCGCGTCTGTTAAAAAACGGATCGACCGTTTAACTAAGAAGATGCGGGAAGCAGAGCGGCGTGAACACGAAGCAATTCGTTATGCTCAAACCGTTCAAGGAGAGATGCAGACAACAAAAAACCGTATGCAAGCCTTGGACCAAGGTTTTGTAAACGAGTATGGGTCGCGCATAGCGGCTGAACAACAGCAAGCAGAACAACAACTCAAGGCGGCAAAAGAAACTGGGGATACCGATTTAGAAGTAGAAGCCCAGAAAAAAATGTCTCAGTTAGCTGTATCTGCTGACAAATACACACAAGCGCAACAAAACGCTAAACAGCAGCAAGCAGCGGCGCAGCAAAGACAGCAGCAAGCTGCACAATATGTGCCGCAACCCGCGCCTCCACCCGAAGTAGCCCCTGATCCTCAAGCCGAGGACTGGGCAGAAAAAAACGATTGGTTTGGTAAAGATCAAGCCATGACTTTTGCTGCTTTTGGTATTCATAAGGGCATGGTTGAAGAAGATGGGTTTGACCCCGCGACAAATGAGTATTATAGTGAGTTAGATAGACGGATACATAAAGAGTTTCCGCACAAGTTTTCCAACGGGAACGGAACAAAACGCCCCGCCCAGAGCGTAACAGGAGTTTCCCGCAGTACATCAGGGCGCAGACACCGGGTTAAACTCACCCCTACCCAAGTATCAATAGCTAAAAAGCTGGGTGTGCCGCTAGAAGAATACGCGAAATACGTGAAGGAGTAGAAAATGTCTGAAAAAGAAACTTTTGAGGGCAATAACCGCTCTCCTCGCGCTAAAAACTCTAGGGAGAGAGAAGAGAGGCGCAAGCCTTGGTCTCCCCCGTCGATGCTGGATGCCCCGCCCGCACCGGAAGGTTACAAACACAGGTGGATTCGTTCTGAAGTGCGCGGTTTTGATGATCGTAAAAACATTTCAGCTAGGTTACGTGAAGGCTACGAGCTTGTACGTGCAGATGAATACCCCGACTTTGAATCTCCGGTCATAGAATCAGGTAAATACGAGGGTGTCTTTGGTGTTGGTGGATTATTGCTAGCTCGCATTCCGCTAGAAACAGTGAAGGAGCGGTCGGATTATTTTAAGTCTAGGAGTTCCGACCAAATGGAAGCTGTGGATAGAGATTTGGAACGTGAGAACTCGCATTCATCGATGACGATTGGAAAACCTGATCGTCAATCTCGTGTAACCTTTGGCGGTCCACGGAAGTAGTTTAACCTACAGAAGTGTGTCGCCCTATTTGGAGAAACCATAATGGCTAACGAATCTTCGGCTTATGGTCTTCGTCCTATAGGACTTGTTGGTGCTGGAGCTAATACTACGGGTACGACCTCGTATGAAATAGCTTCTAACAACACCAATGCAATATACCAGCATTCAATCTGTGTTGCCACTACGGCGGGAACAATAGATCAAGCTGGTGCTACATCAGGCGGAACTACTCCCGCTCTTGGTGTCCTTATGGGCGTTTACTATCAAGACGCAACACAAAAACAACCCGTCTGGTTGAATTACTGGCCGGGATCAGGCAGCGTAAGCGTTGACACAAACTATCCTGTCACTGCTTTTGTTGCTGATAATCCAAACCAACTGTTTCAAGTGGCAACGGATGCAACAATAACTGACCGTGCAACTGCACTCACAGCTATTTTTGCAAACACGTCTTTAGGAACATCAGCAAGAACTGGTTCAACAGACACAGGTAGATCAAACTCTGGTCTTTCTGTTTCTGCTATAAACACCACGGCTACTCTTCCGCTACGCATCGTAGGCATAGCAGATGAGCCAGCAAACAGTGATTATACCGCTGCTGGTATCCCTATGATTGTTCGCTTGAACGCTCACTTTAACGCCACAGCGAGTAGGTTTGATTCTCAATCCACCTCCCTGACAACTGGCTTATAGGAAGGGGATAGAATATGGCTATTTCTCGCGCTCAACTTGCGAAAGAACTAGAACCCGGCCTTAACGCTTTGTTTGGGTTGGAATATGACCGTTACGAAAACGAATCAGCAGAAATCTTTGAAGAAGAGTCCTCAGATCGGGCTTTTGAAGAAGAGGTGATGTTATCAGGATTTGGTTCGGCTCCCGTGAAAAGTGAAGGAAGTGCTATTTCCTTTGACGACGCACAGGAAACCTATACGGCCCGCTATACTGCGGAAACCATTGCGCTTGCTTTCAGCATCACAGAAGAAGCGATAGAAGATAATCTTTATGATCGTCTTGCCTCTCGTTATACTCGTGCTTTAGCTCGTTCAATGTCACAGACTAAGCAAATTAAAGCAGCGGCAGTTTTAAACAACTCCTTTAATACCGCTTACCCAATTGGTGACGGGGCTGCTTTGTGTTCTTCGGCACATCCAAGTTTGTCAGGCAACCAACGCAACCAATTAGCGGTTGCGTCTGATCTTAATGAAACTTCATTAGAGCAGATGTTGATTGACGTGGCTGGAATGACCGATGAGCGAGGTCTAAAAATTGCGGTTCGTGGAATGAAACTTATAATTCCAAAAGAACTCCAGTTTATAGCAGAACGCTTAATCAACTCAAACTTACGTCCCGGTACGGCAGACAATGATATTAATGCCACCAAATCAATGGGCATGATCCCCGATGGAGCAGTGGTAAACCACTTCCTCACCGATACGGACAGATGGTTTATTAAAACCGACGTTCCTAATGGGTTCAAGCACTTTGAGCGTACACCGATAAGAACAGCTATGGAAGGCGACTTCGATACTGGTAACATGCGGTTTAAGGCTCGTGAACGATATTCGTTCGGTGTCTCAGACTGGCGTTGCGTATTCGGTAGCGACGGCGCATAAAACTCTGTTTTTTGCTCTTGGGAAGGACGGCCTTGCGCCGTCCTTTCTTTTTGCGCTATAGTAAGTAATCAACCCTGACTATTGCACCTGCAATAGACATTAACCCAGACAGGAGTGACACATGGGTACGACAACATTTTCTGGTCCTATCAAGGCTGGAACTATTAAAAACACAACAGGCACTACTCTTGGCACAGATGTAAAAAACACTGGTCAAGTTGTAATGGCACAGACATTTTCAACAGGCACTACTCTTACGAGCGGAGCTTCTGCTGCAAATACCACGACTGTAGTTATTCCAGCTAACTCACAAATTATTGACATAGTGCTTGATAAGCCCACTGTAATGGTAGGTGCTACATGTGTTTTGAGTATTGGAGATACGGTTGGTGGTAACGCCAGCTTACTTAATTCCTATTCAGTTACTATTGCTTCTGGAGTTGGACGCGCATATCCAACAACTGAAGCAGGCGGAGCGCTTGCTTGGGCAGATACAGGAACGGCGGATTTAAAACTGACATGGACTAGCACGGGTGCTACTTCTGCTGGTGAAATCAGAGCTACGATTTTGTATCAGCAAAATAATAATTTATCATAATCCGGCCTGAAGGAGAACTAATATGTCGGGTTCCGATGCTCTAGCCACCTTTATTGAGGCCGCCACCGCTGTAACAGACGGTGTGTGTGCGGCTCAAGCTGTAGGTAGCGCCACTGACCTTACAATCGATGGCTCCCTCTCTTCAGGGGGAGAAGTAACTTTTGACCAGCCGCGTAATGTCACAATCTTATCTGCGGGTAATGATTCTGGAATTACGTTTACAGTCACAGGGACTGACGAAACAGCGACAGCGGTTACTGAAGTTATTACTGGTGCTAGTACAGGCACTGCTACAGGAACCACTTATTTTGCTACAATTACTCAAATTGCTTCCAGCGGAGCAGCAGCGGCAAATGTTTCGGTAGGTTCAGGGACTAGTATTGCAGCCCCTATCTTTCGGGGTAGTATGCGGTTAATCGGTCTATACGTTGTTAACACAGGAACTGCTGGAACAGTTACATTCCGTCAAACCTCTGCAACAGGGACTATTGGGATGCAATTCAACACCGTTGCAGCAGCTAACACAAACGCTTATCCCGATATACCTGACGAGGGTATTCGGTTTAACTCAGGGGGATATGTTGTGTATACGCAAACTATCATGTCTTCTATGACAGCATTTCACGCCTAATGGTGGGTTTACAGTTTTTTAAAGTAGGTCAAAATGACAACTGAGAAAGAACGTACATTACTTGTCAAAATGGACACCCGAATAAGCGTTATGGAAGAGGTTTTGAATCGTTTAGAAACTAATCATTTAGTACATATTGAAAAAGATATATCTAGGTTAGATACTAAACTATGGGCTTTAATAAGCGGGATGGCGATACAACTAGGTGGTTTTGTTCTGGCTTTACTAATTTTTATTTTACCCTAAGAGTTTAATAAAATGGCTTTTGATTTTTATACCGGAGAAGAACAAAAGATAATCTTTGAGATTAAGAAATGGTCTGAGGAATCGTTAGAGACATCTAATAAAAACTTTAACGGTTTAGCGGCCTGCCCAAAAGCTAAGAATGCGTGGAAAGAAGATAAAGTAGGGTTTGTGTTTAAAAACGCTCCTGATTACCAAGACTTATATACAGTTGTTTCGTGCTACCCTTCTAATTTTGACATGGTTATTGTTGTAGACACTTGTTTTAAAGAAGAAGCTAAAGATTTTCATACGTTTATTTCAGGGTTTAACGAAGCTATAGGCGAAGGCCTGTTTATTAACCGAAATGCGTGGGTAGTAGGATTCCACCCTGACGACGGAGGTAACGCTTTACTTAAAAGTAGTTTATTCCCAACCAGCACATCCAAAGAATATGCTGTTATGTTAGTGCAGCCTTTGAGTTTGTTGCAAGAAACCTCAGAAAAAATAGAGCCTTTAGGGTATTATAAAGGTTATGAAGATGAGTATAACGCCGATTCTATCTTACAAAACCGTAAGGACTTGTACCGACGATTAATAGGAGATTAAAAATGGCTATTAGCCCCCACAAAAAAGAAGCAATGGGAAAAGATTGGAAGTCCAATACTTATCCTAATGAGAAGATTAAAACTGGTCCGAAGAAAAGCAAACCAAGGACAAAGGGCGTAAAAGTAGCCCCTTATAATTAAGGTATTTTTATGGCAGTTTCAGGCAGTAAAGATTTTGAGTTAAACGTCACTGAGTATGTAGAAGAGGCGTTTGAGCGTTGTGGGATAGTGGCTCGTACAGGCTATGATATTCGCACGGCTAAACGCTCTTTAAATCTAATGCTGGCTGACTGGGCTAATAGGGGTCTAAACCAGTGGACTATTAGACAAACCATTATAACGATGGTGCAAGGAACTAACTCCTATACTTTAAACACAGACACTATTGATGTACTAAACGCTGTCCTACGTCGTGATGGATCAGATTATGGTATAGCACGGTTGAGTAGGGACGAATATTTGAATATTCCTACAAAAACCACCGAGTCGCGGGTGTCGCAGTTTTTTGTAGATCGTCAGATAACTCCTATTATGTACGTATGGCCGACACCCGATAACAGTACCGACCAAGTTGTGTTTGACAGACTGGTTCGTATGGATGATGCCGATAGCCCTACTAACACGATGGAGATGCCTTTTAGGTTTTACCCCGCGTTAGCTGCTGGTTTAGCTTATTACATCGCTCTTAAAAAAGCTCCAAACCGAATACAATACTTAAAAGGGTTGTATGAAGAAGAAATGGACAGGGCTATGACCGAGGACAGAGACAGGGCTAATTTAACTATTACCCCCGGTTTCGGTTACTTTA
>Ga0114993_10007110_pt1 | contig 10407 bp, 2 predicted proteins | sample ArcticOcean_MG_C_FD_87042 | JGI IMG/M metagenome (GOLD analysis project Ga0114993, IMG submission 87042) | Marine microbial communities from western Arctic Ocean - ArcticOcean_MG_CB2_150 | ecosystem: Environmental > Aquatic > Marine > Oceanic | place: Arctic Ocean: Canada Basin | collected...
ATCTGGATGCCACGAACGGGCCCGGCCATCGGCCTGACCGTCAACCATTGTCATCTCCTCGGCCAGTTGCCCATTGTCGTGCCACTTGCGGCATGGGCCATTAAGTTCTCCGTTTTCTATCGCGTCTTCTGCTGATTTCCAACCATTGCGGTGCCACTTCACCCGGACTCCATGCGACTTGCCGTCCACAAATATCTCCGCCACCTGCTGTTGCCCATCCAGATACCAGCCCTCTGACAGGCCGTTGAGCTTGCCTCCACGTATCAAGGAGCGGGATTTCAACTGACTGCCTTCGCCTACAACCTGCTCCAGTTGATTGGTTTTGCTGTCAGAATAGTATTCCACCAAATAACCCTTAAAGAGTTCCCCGGTTGACTTGCGGTGCAGCCCATCGTCCTCTTTTTGAAGCTCCTCAAAAGTGGCAAGTGGCAACTTCTCTTTGGGCGCTTCCGCACACCCTGCCAACCCCAGAAAAACACCTCCCAGGGTCATCATTTGAAAAAATATTGAGATCGAGTCTTTCAATCGTAATTCTTATTGCACCATCAACTTGAAGAACTTGGTCGTCGCACCGGATTCATCCCCGGGTATCGTCACCCGATACATCTGAACTTTCACCGCTCGAATATTCTCCAGTTCACCATCCTGCCCCTCAACCTCAAACGACAGGTCACTCCATTCCTTTAAGTCGGGCGAACCCTTGATTGTGTAGGTGCGTCCCTTGATCCCCATGAACTCCAGCACCGTGCCGGCTTGCGCCCTCTCCACAATGTCCAACCTTAGCCCGTCATCCTTGTCGAACGCATAGTTGCCGGAGATGTACTCGGCGAGGTTACTCATGCCGTCACCATCGGTGTCGTCGTTCGGGTTGATGTCTCCCAGGCCCTGGCCCTGCGCCAACAACGCCCGCTCCCATGCAGCCGGCAGTCCGTCCCCGTCGGTGTCCTCGCCCAGCGTCAGGTTGAGCAGCGTCTCCTCACCCGGTTGACCCATCTTGGCCAAATCGCCAACCATCTCGATCGGCAGATAGACCCGCGCACCGATGCGCACCCGGATCTTGTACGGCATGGCCAAGCGCATGGCGGCCGGATGATACAGGTTAGCCGTTGCGCCGGAGTCCATCGGAACCTTGAGCCAGTAGTTGATACCGGGAGTGGTGCTGGGCCCTACATCGGCACGAATCACACGGCCGGTGGAAGTCTCGAAGAGAATCTCCACCTCCTTACCCTCCAGGGGCCGCCCGAATTCATCGCGCACCATGCCGTAAAAAGCGTGGTGGGGAGCCGGTGGGAACGCGTCAACCATAACTGGAAGCAACAAGGCCCCCGCTAGCAGCAGTTTGATCGTTTTTTTCATTTTCATTGGTAAAGCCCTGTTTGACATATCAGTTCCCCGAGTAGGAGTAGGTGTGGAAATGGACCTGGATGTCGTTCACGGTCTGTATGAAACGATCCAGACCCTCGTCCGGGTCGTTCAGCAGTGACCGGCCCGGGATGACGAGTTTCCACTTGCTGTTCCAGACGGAACGCCCGATCAGCCGCGTGTTGGTGTAGTTGTCGGCGAGCATCTCCGGGTTGTCATTGAACACAGATGCCGTGGAGACGGCGCGGAATGCCTGATGCTTGCGAATGGTGAACAATTCCTCGCTCAATGAGTCGGACGATTGCCACAGCTTTTTGCTGTTTAACTCGGACGCACCAATATTGAACGGCATGGGCACGGCCACGTCCTGCACATTCCACGAGCGCACACCGCCGGCATCGCCGAGCGGCGGGCTGCGCATCGAGTCCACCCCGACCGGCACGAGATACACGTACGGCGTGGCGGACAGGCCGCTGGGATCAAGGAAGCCGCCGCCGGGCGTGGCGGGCGTGGTGCCCCCTGCTCCGCCCACGGTGTTGGAGTTGGAGTTGGGATCAGTCATGCCCTTATAGCCATTGAAGGCGATGCCGACGGCATGGATCTTGTTGGCAAACGAACTGGGGCTGAAATAGCTGTCCGCCGGAGCCAGCGGATTGCCAAACAGGTTCAACCCGTCCGTGATCACCGTGCTGAACTCGATCACCAGCCCGGGCACCGGCAAACCGTCTCCGCTATCGACCTGCATGCAGAACCGGCTGACATCGGCATCCTGTCGAATATCCTTGCGGCGGGCATTCTCCAGCACATCACGCCAAGTGTCCAAGCCGTCCGCACCCGGCAGGATGCGGTACTTCTCGCCACGCATGGAAACGGTCGTCCCATAGGTGTCCGGATTGTTAAACCCGAGACGACCTTTAAGCACATCCCAGTCGGCATGCATCTCGGCGAGAATACTGGAGAGACCGGGGTCGCCGGTGTTGCTCGCGGCGTACTGCGGTTCCCCGTCCTTAACAACGCCCAATGCGCGGGAGTTGACGATGCGCTTGATGAATTCCCGGCCCTTGGCTGTATTTAACAAACCGGTCTCGTAGTCGTACGCCTTGGCCGAGAGGTAGGTGTATTGTGCAGCCAAGTCGTACAGCGTCTTATACCGTTCCAGTTTCTCGTTCCGGAAGATGCGAAAGGCGGCATCCCGCGTACGAAAACCCTGCACGACGTCAGCCGAACGCTTGCGGAAGTTGGTGCGCTCCAGTTGTATCCGATCCCCCTTGGCCACCAGAGCACGGTAACGGGCTCGGGCATCGTCAAGTTTGCGGTACTGCTCGTTGATGGTCCAGAGATGAGCATGAGACTCGCCCACCTGCTGGGTGAGATCGTAAACGGCCTGTCGAACGTCCATGAGACTTCCCCTTGGTGCGATATAATCAAACTCCGACCATCTGCGGGCAGTTGTAATCGACATCTCCAGCGCTTTAACAACTGATATGCGAGCAATTTTGAAAGAGTCTTGGACTCCTGCTGTCAGTAACCCAGCAGTCACCATAGCGGCACGGGCAGGCGCTGTTAAATCCCCCCCGGTTGCCATGCCAACCACAAAATTGCTCGGAAGCGCTTCTGCTGACCCAATTGCGAGTTCTGTAAGTTGATCCCCAAAACTATCAATATACTGTTCCCATATTGCGGTCACTGCTTTTGTAGCATGCAATATTTCATCAGCTATGAGCAGATCCTTGTTTTTAGCCCGGATTTCAGCCTTGGTATCCAGTTGGGCAGTTAACAAATCCATCGCCCGGACGAAGTCATTTCTCGAACCGGCTGCATCGTTGACTGCCTGTCTCAGGCGGTTGTGTGTCAGGATCACGTCAGACATGGCCTGCTGCAGTTCGCCCGGCGACGCGCGTTTCCCTGTCCAACCGCTGGGCTTGGTTAGGAAGCCGTGTTTACCAATGTTGAACTCCTTTGTAAATACGTCGGTAAACTTTGTATCAGGCCATTTTACACCAACGGTGGCCGGATTAGCTTCTGTATCCGCGGCCCAATCAACATCTAACCAGTCCTTCGGCACATCCCTAATATTAACTTCTATGACATTGTCCTCCGTGTAGCTCCAGGTATTAGGGAAAACCTCTTCGGGTATTTCAGGGTACATGAAGTGCACAAGGTCCGGGCCGTAATAATCTTTTTCATAGGTTTTCCCCGGACCAACATCACTTGGATAAGGTGTCCCGTACAATTCGATCAACTGGTGATTATAGGCGAGTTCCTGCTGAGCAACGGTGGACTGCAAATCCGTCAGCGAATCCTCCTCGGAACGCATCAGACGGGTGACATCCTTGGAGTCGTCAAACGAAGACACCGCGTTGGCCAGTGCCTTGTTGGCACGCCCTTTAATCTGCTCGTAATGCGTCTTGATGTCCTGGGTTTTCCCGGCCATGCTGTTCGGGTTTACGTCGAAAGCCAGTGCATCCTCCGGCAGACCAAGCGGGGTGAGGTGTCCCTCGGCGTTGTCCAGGCTGGTCTGGAGATCGGTGGCGAATGTCGTCAATTCGTTCAGTTCCGGCACGGTGGTCCGGTCGATCTTTTGGATGCCTTCATGCGCGGGGTCGGTGTCCACGGCCGGCAACATGGCGTTGCCGACTACCCAGTTGACCATCGTGCCGATCCCATTTCTTGAGGCCCAGTGATCCATGCCCCAACGCCGCTTGGACTGCACCGTGGTGTCTCCCTCCGTGTGGGAGCGCCGGTCGTTCTGCCGGGTCTGTTCAAAATGCGCCCACCCTGAATCTTGGCCCGGTTCGTAATCGCGGCGCCAGGTCAGATCAAAAATCTGGTTGCCGGCCCTGGCCAACGCGGATGCGGCGGCGGCAAATTTCCGCTCGTCCATGTAGTCCACCTGCACCGGCTTGCCGAGTACCGTGACGGCCTCGGTTCGCGGGGTCCAGGTGAAGTCCACATCGGTGAGCAGTTTGTAGTAGCCCTTTAACGCGGAGAGGTAATGCCCGTAGGCGTCACCGTGACCCTGCGGGTACATCCGGGCGGCATCGGCGGCATTGATCGCCCCATCCAGCGTCGCGCCCTGATCCTCCTGTATATTATAGTTCAGCGCGTAGATCACCTCGCCGGAATCGATGCCGCGTGTGTAGTTCCAGAACATCCGGTTATACACCGGGCCGGTCTCGACGCCGGGCTGCATGAAGTCGTCCCGACCGCGCAGCAGCGCCAGTTCCTCCTCCAGCAGGCTGGGCATCTGCCCCTTGAAGGCGAACAGCGCGGTTGCGATGTCGCCGTAGGTGCGGTCCTTCGTGCCAATGCCGATGGTCGGGTTGGCGGCGTCTGCCCAGCCGTCGTTGCCCACCATCATGTACAGGTCGTTGATGTAACCGGCAGCAAGCAGCAAGGCGTCATTAGCCGGGCCGTAATTGCGCCCGCCCTCGAGGCTCAGCATCTTGCCCCGGTTCAGCACCGTCTCGTAAATCTCGAGCAACCCGTGGTCATTAATGTTCTCGAGGTTCAGCGCGATGTCGCCCTCCCACCGTTTGCCGGCTTGGGTCAGCATGCTGCCCTGGGTGTTGACGCTGTTGTTGAACATATCGGTGGCACGCTGCTCGAACGGGTTGATCCCGGCCAGCACACGCTTGATCCACCCTTCCGCCAACTGCGGCACAGTCCACTCGGACCAGGCCTGTTCAATTTCCGCAAGACTTAGGCCAGCTGTTCCGTCCGTGTCCCCGTAGCCGGGGTGCGTTTCGACCGTTGGCCGGTAGCGCATGATGATGTAATTATCGCTCAGGGTCTGTATGCCGCTGCCTCCAAGCATGTAGCGGTGGATACCGGAACCGCGCCCATCGGCCAGCGGGGTCCATCCGGATGCCAACGCCTTGGGATTATTTAAGTCATAGCCTGTATCGTTTGACGCGTAATACACTTTCGGGTCTGCGCCATCCACAGGCGGCTGGATCATCCACTCATAATTAAACTCGTCAAACTTGGCAGCCAGATCGGCGGTGTGCTGAAATGTCACTTTTTCGTCCAGCGGATTACTGGAGTACAACACCTTGATCTCGCCCCGGTACATCGGCTGGCCAACGCGAATGATGTGCACGCTGACCGGTAGTCCGCTCTTGCTGGGATCATTGCCGTCGTTGCTAATGAGAGTGACGTAGCCCACGCCGGGGCCACTGGCGCTTAAGGCATACGAATCCACTGCCGAGTCATCATGAGTCACCTTGACCAACTCGATATTGCGGTAAGTCTTAGCGCCGTCGGCCGAATCCCCGGAGTAGCCGGTCACGGAGGAGGTGCTGGTGTTCGCCACCCATTGGCCCGGCCCGAACCCTGTCGCTGAATCGTACGCCACAGGCTCATAAAACGTCTCCACTTTTGTAGTCAAATCGTTTATGGCTTCGGTCCAGGGGTTATAGTCCGGATCGGACGTTGCGCACAACGCCTTCACTTGTGTAACCTCGTTGTTGCTGAGGACGTTGAGCAGCAGATACTTCTCGCCAACCGCTTCGTCCACGAACTTTCCGCCGAACACCAATTCACCGTCGCTTCCCCGGTTGGGATCATAGAAAAGCCGTTGGGACAGGTGCGGTGGCAGGTTCGGAAAATATGTCTTGCCGAAATAAGCCGAGGTCTTGACCGAGGACGGGATTTTGACCAATGCGGAGCTCTTCTCCCGGGTCGGATCGTGCAGGGTCACGCTGGCCGCGTCCTCCCCGCTGGCAACCGCCTTTGCGATCGCCTGCTGGTACAGCACCTTCAGGCTGCTTTGGCCGCGAACCGCCGGGAGTCCCTTCTTGGCGTTGGTCAGCGTCTCGCTCAGGTTCAGTACCGGCGTGTCGGCCGGCCAAACGGGGCGATACACGATCTCGAGCGACTCAGTCGCGCTGGCACCGGCATCCGCACCGCTTCCAACCGGACGAAGATACGGCACGATGCTGCCCTCCACCGGAGGGGTTGCTTCGCCTGGCCAAGCGAAGCCGGGAAGTGTTTTGTAGTAGAAGCGCATGGCAAACGAATTGGCCGGCGTGGGCGCCGCAGCCAAGGCAGGCGGGCGATTGCCCAGCACCTGCGTAACGCCCCCGGAATCGTAGGAAAGATCCATCGCCGCTTGGCCAACCGCCGCCACGTTTGCGTCGGAGGAGATGGTGATGTTCAACCTCTTAGTGACAGCCGCGCTGCCGTCCAGCGGTGTGACGACCAGATCGACAATTGCCGCTGCTCCCACGTTCGTATGCGGTTTGCGAGAGAGCGTCATTCCATTAATCGATAACCAAGCCGGAAGCGGCCTGCTCTCCGAAGCGGACAAGAGCAGCGTCGACGGTCGACGAGAGGTGTGCAGGGTATAGCTGAATGCCACCCCCACCTTGGCCGTGGCGGTTGCTTCCGCGGTCTTTGCATCGAATGCGTCTTCAGCGGGATCGTAGGTACCCGCCACCAATGCCGGCGGCCCGGCGTGCAATCCGCGGTACACCCAGTGGTTGCCCTTGCGATCCTCGTAGGTGAATTGCTGATACAGGTCGTACTCCGCCCGCTCGATGGGCGTGGCTGCGTACCAACCGCCGGGCAGATCGCCCCCAGTGGTGGGCGGCTCAGTGTTATAGTTTTTACGGGTACCGTCTTTTACTCCCACCGGCTTGGCCAGGAGCGGCAACGGCATCGGGGCCTGCAGTATCTGGCCAGCCTCGGTGATGTAGTCGAATACGATGCCCTCCGAAGGCTTCTCGCGCAGCACCTTGAACACACTCATCGAAGGCCGCCCATCAGATCCTGTGTAGGACAGCAGAACATGCGGGTCGGAGGAATAACCTTCTCCGCTCGTGATGTTCAAATCATCGCGCAGAGCGTACGCCTGGCCGGCCAGCATCAGGGCATGCTCCTCGTTGGGATTATAGCCAACCTTGGTTGAATCATTCTGAACATAGATGCTCCCATTGGCCTCGAGGCTGCTCAACGCGCCGCTGCCGTCGTTGCTGGCCAGCACAATCTCCTTCGGCGCGCCTGGCCACTGAAGGGTATAGCGGCCAAACGCCGCCGGCCAGTAGGTTGGCTTAAATCCTTTCTTGGCGTCGGCTCCATTCTTTCGGTACCAATACACTTCAATTATATTCTTGGGCGGATCGGCATTTGGGTCGGCATTTACCGGAATGATGGCTCCCAGATTGGCAGCCTCGAAGCCATTCACGATCGGGTCGATATAGGCATTTTCGTTATAAGCGTCGCCGGCCTCAACCAGGATATAGCCTGCCCAATAGTCGGCATCGCCAGCGCCAAGCTCACCGGTTGGCGCCTGAATGCGTGCGCCGACATCCACTGTCTGCGTGATATATCTCGGCGCCTCCATCTGGTCGCTCGACAGGAAACCGGTCTTGAGTATCGTGACCTGATCTGTCTGATCTGTTGCCGTGTCGTCGTACTTCAGCCCGGCGAGCGGGTCGGCGCTGGTGCCCCATATTTTCAGGTCCCTCGCCGGCACCCAAAACTCGGCGCCGAGGTCGGATAGAAGGCCGGATTCCAGCCAGGAAAAGACGCGCTCGAAATAGATGTTCTTTCCCGAAGTGAAACGCAGCAGGGTTCGGTGCTGCGGATGGTCCTTATCCAGATCGGTGTAAAACTCATACGTCGGCGAAAGATGTGCCCGGGGGCGATCCAGCGGATCCTGATACTGGATGAACGGCACGTTATCCAAAGGCAGTTTCACCGCTGTTGAAGCTGCTTGCTCGGCTGTTGCTGTGGGCCGCAAATAGTGGCTGTAACTGGCTGGGTCTTCCGGCCAAATGAATTTATAGCGGACGTGCCGCGCGGGCCAGAGTATGCCCTCCAGCCCCTCCTCCATCCAATCTATCTGGTAGTCGTTGAGGTTCTTTGTCTCTCTCGCCGCGTAGTAACGGATCTTGCCTCCTCCAAACCCGCCGGCCTTGTAGGCAAACTCCTTCGCACCGACGTGCACCACCGGTTTTGGGTGTAGCAGCGCGTCCGACTCGACGATGCGGTTGGCGGGCAGCACCAGGTCGCCCAACTCGGTCGTCACGGCAGCCGGCGTGGAGTGCTTAAACACGTCCACGATCTCAAACCCGAGGTGGTGCCGGGTCTCCCCATCCTCCAGCAGATCACTCAGCAGTTCTACAAACACACGCCCTGTGGCATTGAGTGCCTTCAGACTGTCGCTTTCATACTTCAATGTGTATTTGTAAACTGCGGTATCCTTGTTCTCGCCACTGGACGTGGCACCACCACTCATCGCTTGAATACCATTTGTCGCTTCCTCCGGGAAACTGCTGTTGTAAACGATGTGCAGATCCCCGATGACCGTCGTCGGTATACTCACATGCGGGCCGTCATACCCCGCCTGATTCCAGTAAATCTTCCTCGGCGTCTTGGTCGCGCTGCCGGACACCAAGTAGCGCTTCTTGTACAGGCGATAGTAGTTCCCGACTGACTCGTGCCACTTGTCCGTGTCGGTGCTGTCGGTCGGCGTCCCGCTGTGCGGCGTCGCCTTGAGCCAAATAATCTCTATCGGGCCCGGCTGGATGGCAAACACCGTACGCGCATGGGGACTGTAATAGTAGCCCTTGAGCTCGTGCTTTATAGTGCCGGTTTCACCGTCTGCTATGTTGGCTTCTGTTAAATCGCCGGTTAATGTGGTATCCCCGGCGGACGCATCGGCCGTCAGGGCCAGCTCTCCTCCACCCGAAAAGATCAGCACGTCACCGGTGCTGTATTTGCGTAGCGTGGCACTCACGGTCACCGAGACACTAGAGCCCGCGACACCCGCTGACTCCGACTTCACGGGTAACAGATGCGGCTTCACCAGCCAATAACTGCTTGGCAATACCGACTCGAGCTTATTGCCGTCCTCGTCCTCCTCCGGTGGCGAAATAATGTCTCCGAACAGGAATGACACTGAGCGGCTAAGGTACGGCGCACCGACCTGGGCACGTTGCAGCACCACCTGCACGTCGATCTTTGGTCCGTGCGGCAGGCCAATGTTGGCCGCGTTGCCGGCGTAGGTGAAAGAGGAACGGAGTCTCTTTGTCGAGGGAACGGTTTCGTCCCACGGCACCGACGGCTGGGCAGGCGCAGCCACTGCGCCCCAACTGATGAACCCGGAAAACTGGTTCGCCGTGGGCGGGTTGATCGTCAAAGGTTCCTGTTGCCTCGGCGCGCGTCCGTCCGAACCTGCGGGATCCCCCGAGGTGCTGGACAAAGGCACGCCTGCCGCGGACTGATAGTTGTACTGGGTGTCGTCCTGGCGAATTTGCAATGGCAGCGATTGGCCAAGCGCCTGGCCAAGAGCCAGCAGCAGCGTTCCGATCAACACTCCCCATGCCGGGATTTTTCTGGTTGCGATCTTCATTTGATTGCCTGTTTGAATTATCGTTTGTTTCACCTGTTCCTCCGGGTTGCTCATTCGGTCTCCAGGGTGGCGATGTCACTGATGCGATTCAGGACAAACGCGCCTTTCATTGCGTAACTCTTTTCATTTGCCGCACCACTTGTTGCCAGGCCGAACAGCGTCATCGTCTCCTCGTAGGTGCCGAGCAACTGTCTCCCCGTCCGAGTGAGCGAGGCGAAGCCGCTCCCCGGCGGTTCAAATGTCAGTTTTATTTCCCGCCGTATTTTGTACGACTCCCGGCCCACCGGCTGCACGGTCTTGAAGTCCGCCGCCAGGTTGTCGTGATCCGGGTGGTACGTGTGCACGAACGGGTTGGACGCTTGATCGTTGTAGCCCACATCCACCGTCACCGACATGGTCTGCCCCGAGGCCAGGTCACCGCCGCATACCCATGGCAGGTTGTTTTCGCTCACCGGCAGATGAACGCAACTGATCCGCTGGGCGGTGTCCAGTTCGTCGGGGTCGAGCAGGTTCTGCTTCACGGCCACTCCGGTGTTGCCGCTGGCCAGCGTCCCCACGAACACCCGCTGCAGCAGCTTGAGCCGGTTGACTCCGCCGGTCTCGTCCTCGGCGATGTACGCACCCGTCAGGTCACCGGTCAACACGACGGAGTTTGCCGGTGCGTTCGCCGTCAGCGTCAGCACCCC
>Ga0114993_10007113_pt1 | contig 10405 bp, 13 predicted proteins | sample ArcticOcean_MG_C_FD_87042 | JGI IMG/M metagenome (GOLD analysis project Ga0114993, IMG submission 87042) | Marine microbial communities from western Arctic Ocean - ArcticOcean_MG_CB2_150 | ecosystem: Environmental > Aquatic > Marine > Oceanic | place: Arctic Ocean: Canada Basin | collected...
TAAAGATTCTGAGAAGTATGACGCACCAAACAATTTTGGTGTAGTGGGTCTTCGACTGCAGGGGTTTGAGAAAGGTGGACCTGAAAATCAGTGGGTAGGCTTAAGCCAATTCTTACCCGGAGGTGGGGCTGGCCCCGATTCCACTCCATTTGAAAAAGTATACGTAGTTATAGATGGTGAAATGACTGTTATTACTGATAATTCTGAGGTCATACTTAAAAAATTTGATAGCTGCACTATTCCTCCTGGTGAAGTGCGTACGATTGAGAATAAAAGAAACGATGTGTGCACAATGTTGGTAGTTATTCCATATCCTACTGAAAATTAGATAGAAGGTCGTGTCTATGAGCAATATTTTTTCTAACCCCATGTCCATCTTTAACGTCGAGGGGAAAGTCGCCCTGATAACAGGGGCATCTGGTGCTTTCGGTATGGTTGCAGCCAAAGCACTCGCAGGGGCTGGTTGTAAGCTTCTATTGGCCGCCGGGAATGCAGAAGCCTCAGCGAAAACAAAAGCGGCATGTGACAAGCTTGGGGCAGATGTTTCAACAATCAATAGCCGACCAGATAGCGCCGACGCCTGTGAGAACCTAATATCTACCGTCGTTAAGCTATATGGTCGATTAGATATCTTAGTTGTCGCATCCGGCTTCAACAAGGTTGCTAAAATTGAAGACATGTCTCCAGAGGATTTTTCCAACATTATGGATGCTAATGTAACTCAAAGCTGGTTATGCTCACGCGCAGCTATCAAGCAAATGAAAGTGCAAGGGCATGGGGGAAAAATTGTACTTATGTCTTCCGCTCGTGGCTTACTAGGACACCCAGCCGGATATACAGCTTATTGTGCATCTAAGTCGGCAATAGACGGAATAACAAAAGCTCTCGGATGTGAAGTCGGAGAAACAGGTATAACTGTCAACGCTATCGCTCCAACAGTTTTTAGATCCCCATTAACAGCCTGGATGTTTGAAAATACAGACAATGCAAAATCAGTTCGCGATGCATTCTTAAACCGAGTCCCAAAGGGTCGTTTAGGAGAACCTGACGACTTAATCGGGCCCCTTTTGTTTTTAGTTTCTTCGGCATCAGATTTTTATACTGGACATATTTTATATGCAGATGGCGGTTACACCGCTGGATAGGAGCAAAAAATGCGTATTGGAGTAATAGGCGCTGGTTTGATGGGCCACGGTATAGCACTTATCTTCGCTAAAGGGGGACACGAAGTTAGCGTATACGATCCAAACCTTGAATCACTTAATGCTCTCGAAAAACGAGTCACAAATGGCTTGAAGGTTATGGGGATCCATGCGCAGGAAACCAGCCAAATATTATCTCTTATTAAAAAATCTTCCTCAATGGAGAGAGCGGTCAAAGAAGCCGAGATTATAATTGAAGCTGCTCCTGAGAAATTGGAACTTAAGCAAAGTATATTTGCAGAAATAGAAATTCATGCACCAGCCAATAGCATATTGGCATCCAACACGTCTGTTATCCAAATATCAAAAATTATGAAAAATCTTAGTTCTAAACATAGAGCTTTAGGAACTCATTGGTGGAACCCTCCTCACTTGATTCCTCTGGTAGAGGTTATCCGAACTGAATGGACAGATAATAGCGTTATTGAAAAAATGGTGAGTATCCTCTCATCAATTGGAAAAACACCCGTTAGGGTTGAAAAAGATGTCCCCGGATTCATTGGAAACCGATTGCAATCAGCGCTATGGAGAGAAGCAATTAGCCTTGTTGAAAATGGCATATGTGATGCCGAAGCTGTTGATACAGTTGTGAAAGAAAGCTTTGGTAGGCGTTTAGCTGTACTCGGCCCCTTAGAAAACGCTGATTTGGTTGGTACGGACCTCACTTTAGACATTCATAACCAAGTTCTTTTTGACTTAGAGGCTAGGAAAGGGCCTTCTCCTTACCTAGAAAATCTTGTAAATAATCAAAAATTCGGTATGAAATCAGGGACTGGTTTTAGAAAGTGGACCCCTCAGGAAACTGAAGACGTTCGAATACGTTTATCTGAGTATCTTATTAAACTCGAAGGAATACTTAAAAAATAAAAAACTGGTAATCAACTGATACAAAAATTAAGCTGCTGATTTAACAAAATACTAAAGAAAACAATTATAAAGTGTATAAGACCACAATCAAACCCTGGGAGGGATCTAATGAAAAAAATACTCAATCAAACTAGACGTAATTTGTTAGCTACTGGTGCGGCTGCTCTTGCAACTCCATATCTACTTACATCTACAAGAGCATATGCAGCGAACCCAGTTATTAGAGTTGGGTATGTTAGCCCTGCGACGGGACCACTGGCTGGATTTGCAGAAGCTGACGATTTTATTATCCAAGGCGTTCAAGAAATTTTTTCTAAAGGCATAGTAAATAATGGCAAAAACTGGTCCATAGAAATAATTTCAAAAGATAGCCAATCAAACTCAAATCGGGCTGCAGAAGTTGCCGCAGACTTGATTCTTCGCGATGAAGTTGACCTATCCTTGGAGCAGCAACTCCAGACACCACCAACCCAGTTGCTGATCAGGCGGAAATTAATGAAGTACCATGTATAACAACCGATTGCCCATGGCAGCCGTATTTCTTTGGACGAAACGGAAACCCTGCCGTAGGGTTTGACTACACCTACCATTTCTTTTGGGGGCTCGAGGATGTTATCGGTTCTTTTTTGGATATATGGGGTAACTCGGGCGTTACGAAAAAAGTTGGAGCGTTATTTCCAAATGATGCTGACGGAAATGCTTGGGGCGATGCAAATCTTGGATTCCCAAAACCGCTTGCTGGCGCCGGTTATGAATTAACAGATCCAGGCAGATATCAACCACTATCCGATGATTTTTCAAGTCAAATTTCTGCTTTCAAAAGTGCGGGTTGCGAGATTGTCACCGGTGTCATGATACCTCCAGATTTTGCAACATTTTGGGGTCAAGCATCCCAACAAGGGTTTTCTCCAAAAATTGTTACCGTTGGTAAAGCTCTACTGTTCCCATCAGTAATAGAATCTCTTGGTGACAGAGGTATTGGTTTAACTTCAGAAGTTTGGTGGTCTCCTAACCACCCCTTTAGCTCTTCTCTTTCCGGCTCGAATGCCCGTCAACTGGCAGAAGGTTACACTTCCTCTACTGGGCGTGCTTGGACTCAGCCACTTGGTTTCCGCCACGCTTTGTTTGAAGTTGTAGCTGATGTAGTTAGCCGGGCTGAAGATTTAGAAGACGCTAAGGCGATTACTACAGCAATTGCCGCGACCAAACTGGACACTATAGTTGGTAAGGTAGACTGGTCCTCAGGCCCTGTAAAAAATGTCAGCAAAACTCCCTTGGTTAGTGGTCAGTGGCAGAAAAAGAATGGCGCTCTAAACTTGGAAATAATTGCCAATTCGAATGCAACAAATATTCCAATCACTAGCGAGTTAACGCTGCTCTAATTTAACTTCCACCCCAATGCTAATCCGCGCGTTGGGGTGAAAACTATTCGATTGAGAAAGAATGGCCCCTATCCTGAAGATTAACAATTTAACTAAATCGTATGGTGCCATCAAAGTTGCCGATAAATTATCATTTGATCTAACTTCGGGCGAAGCACTCGGCATAATCGGGCCTAATGGAGCCGGGAAAACATCGATGTTCAATCTTATAACTGGAACTTTATCCCCCGACCAAGGACATATCCACTTTAATGATACTGATCTATCGAAAATCAACGTGGCAAAAAGATGTAAAATGGGTATTGCCCGGAGCTTCCAGATCCCTCAACCTTTTGGGGCAATGAGCGTTTTTGAAAATGTCTTAATCGCAGCCACCCACGGGGCTGGCCTCCGAGGGAAGTTGGCCAATACTCATTGTATTAGAGTATTAGAACAAACAAGCTTAATAGAAAAAGCAAATACGCTTGCCAGCAAACTAACATTGCTGGAACGTAAAAGACTAGAATTGGCTAGAGCTCTATGTGCTAAACCAAAATTACTTTTGCTAGATGAGATCGCAGGTGGCCTTACAGAAGGAGAATGTGAATTGCTGGTGCAAACGATTAAAAATGTTAGAGAAACAGGTATTTCAATAATTTGGATAGAGCATATTGTTCACGCCTTACTAGCCGTTGTTGATCGATTAATTGTAATTGATTTTGGTCGTAAAATTGCTGATGGACTACCAAATGAAGTAATGTCTAGTAGAAGAGTTCAAGAAATTTATCTTGGCATAGAAGTCGATGCCTAAACCTTTATTAATCACCCAAGACTTAAATTCCTATTATGGTGACTTTCAAGCACTGTACAATGTGAACGTCCAAGTAATGAAGGATGAGGTTGTTGCTATTATTGGTGCGAATGGAGCTGGGAAAACCACCCTTTTGAAATCTATAGCTGGACTTATTGGAAATAGACCTGACCAAATTACTTTTAAGGATGCAGTTATAGGAAGTACTAGGCCAGACAAAATTGCAAAAAATGGTATTGCCCTGGTGCCCGAAGGACGACAACTTTTTCCGTCTCTTTCTGTAGAAGAAAACCTTTTAATCGGTGGGCAACTTAATCGTCCGGGACCTTGGTCACTTCATAGGGTATTTGATATTTTTCCAATTCTAAAAGAGAGACGCAACCAAGCATCAACAGAGCTTTCTGGAGGCCAACAGCAAATGGTAGCGCTTGGCAGAGCTCTTATGGCAAACCCCGATCTTTTACTTCTCGATGAAATTAGCCTCGGTTTAGCTCCTGTAATTATTAAATCGATCTACGAAGCTCTTCCAGATATTATAGGCAATGGCATTAGCGCTGTCATTGTCGAGCAAGATATATCAAGAGCACTTGCAGTCTCGCATCGTGCGTATTGTTTTCAAGAGGGTAGAGTATCTCTAGAGGGGAAGTCTAGGGAGATGTCTAGAATTGATATTAGCCGTGCATATTTTGGAGTATAAATAATTGGATTGGATCAACGCAATTGTTCAGGGTGTTTTGTTGGGCGGCTTATACGCACTTTTTGCGGCGGGGTTATCACTAATATTTGGAGTTATGCGATTGGTTAATATTGCCCATGGAGACTTAATCATTCTAGGGGCATATCTTGGCCTTACAACTACGTCGATCTTGGGCATTCATCCTTTAATGTCTTTAGTAGTTGTCATGCCCCTTATGGCTTTGTTGGGTTACTGTTTGCAAAGAGGCATTTTGAATTCAACTTTGGGAGATGATCTCCTGCCTCCCTTGCTCGTAACTTTTGGGCTTTCGGTAATTTTACAAAACAGTCTATTGGAGCTATATTCTGCTGACCCCCAGAAACTGAATGCTGGCATCATAGAAACAGCGAGCATCGAAGTTGGCAGCCTAGCCATCGGCATTTTACCCATATTAATGTTTTTCACGGCCATTAGCATAGTAGCTGGCTTACAATTCATCTTCTATCGAACAGCCCTTGGCCGTGCATTTCGAGCAGTATCTGACAACCAAGACGTCGCTCAATTAATGGGTCTAAACAAAAGGCATATATTTGGTTTAGCGATGGCACTTTCACTCGCTGTAACAGCCGTCGCAGGTATTTTTCTTGGAATTCGTACTAGCTTTGATCCTTCTGTCGGGGGGGGGCGACTCATTTTTGGATTTGAAGCCGTAATCATAGGGGGGTTAGGCAACCTTTGGGGAACTCTGATTGGAGGGATAATTCTTGGGGTTGCTCAAAATATCGGAGCGCAAATCAATCCAGGTTGGCAATTACTTTCAGGGCATATTGCTTTTTTAATAATTTTAGTTATCAAACCTAAAGGATTATTTCCGAGGATCTCGGGATGAATATCCCGCTCAAATACCATGTAAGCCGTTCATCACGGTTAAGCCGCTTAGTGTCCTTTATTACTGTGTTGGCTTTAATTCTACTACTGGCTGTGCCATTGTTGGTGGGTAGAGCTGATAGAGTTCTATTCGGAGTAATGTTTTTATACCTAGCTCTAGCTAGCTTGTGGTACTTACTTGCTGGTTACGCAGGCCTTGTTTCCGTAGGACAACAAGCCTTCGTCGGTTTAGGCGGCTATATGTTATTTGCTTTAACAATTTTTGCGGGCTTTCACCCTTTAACAGCAATAGCCATATCGGGTATCATTGGAGCTATTATAGCAATGCCGGTCGGAATTCTTATTTTTAGATTAAGAGGCGCCTACTTTGCTATAGGGACTTGGGTCATAGCTGAGGTTTTTAGACTCAGTTTTGCTCAAATACAGTCTCTTGGAGGAGGCTCTGGCTCTTCATTGCCAGTGGCTATTGTCAAATCTCTTGCGAGCAGCAGACAAATGAGAGAGTGGACAAGCTATTGGCTGGCTCTAGGGTTAGTAGTTTTAGTTATTGGGGCCGTATACCTTTTCTTAAGATCAAGGCAAGGCCTGGCATTGATGGCACTCCGTGACAATGAGTTGGCCGCCAGCTCACTTGGTATAGACATTTGGAAAACTAAATTTATCGTATACATTGTTACAGGCGCTCTAACAACGCTTGTAGGCGGACTTATCTTTCTTCAAAAATTGAGAATTTCTCCAGAAGCAGCGTTTGCTGTAAATGACTGGACGGCCTTTGTTATTTTCATTGTGGTTATTGGAGGAATTGGCACTCTAGAAGGTCCAATAATCGGTACATTAGTCTTTTTTGCATTGAGAGAATTACTGGCAGATTTGGGAACTGCTTACCTTATTGTTTTAGGACTATTTGCAATTTTTGTTATGCTTAGAGCTCCGCAAGGTGTGTGGGGGTTTGTTAGATCTAAATTTCACATTTACCTTTTTCCCCTAAATTACAAAGTTGAGCGGTTTAGAGAAGATGATTGATCAAGATGAGTAATACTGAAAACAGTAATAACAGAATTCAGGTAATCGAACGGGCAGTTGCAATATTACGTGCTCTAAGAGATAATCCTTCTGGGCTTAGCCTCGGAAAAATTTCCAAGCAAGTATCGCTTCCAAGATCAACAGTGCAAAGGTTAGTAAATGCCTTAAAAACTGAAAGGATGGTTATTTCTTTAGATGCTCGAGGTGGTTGGGTTTTGGGACCCGAGCTGCAAACAATGGTACAAAAATCAAATTGGAACATCATAGATGCCGTCCGTCCGTCACTCTTCGAACTATCCCAAAAAACAGGTGAAACAGTTGATTTATCTGTATATCGCGGTGCCGGAATGATCTTCCTTGATACTGTTTCCGGAAATCAAAGGCTCGCAGCAAACGTCTCTGTTGGAGATGTCTTTCCACTGACAACTACTGCAAATGGCATGGCTGCCCTATCCTTGATGACTGACAGCAAGGTCGAGGAACTTGCGGCCAGAGAATGGGAAATGTCTAAAAGGGCGTCTGATATGAACGAATTTCTATATAAAATTAGAAGAGTACGATCTTCGAGATTTTCGTACGATCTCGAAGAGCATAAAAAAGGCGTTTGCGCTATAGGGATAGGTTTTCTTGATTGGAGTGGGGATCCACATGCGATCTCAGTCCCCATTCCCGCGACTAGGTACTCTGAAAACAAAGGGCTTATTGAAACTGAGTTGTTGACACTTGAGAAGAGCATAAAACATTTAGTCAGTTTACAGTGACCTACAGTTTTCAAAGTAAATCTACTTAGTATTATTCTAATTACATATTCTGAGTTCAAGGTCTCGGTACCCCAAAGCCTCCACGGTGCTTAATTTTAGATCATACACACCTATTACATACAAAAATCTTTGAATATATTTACATTGAAAACTAACATTCGAGGGCATCCAATCAAGAGGCCCCAAAGCTCCTTTTCTTCTATTAGCATTTCTATCAACGACAAATAGGTTTAAAGAATTATTTGAAAATAATTTTCTCTCTAAATAAGTCCAATCACCGGCTCCATGCTCCCAAGCAAATTTTAGTGGGACAAGGTGATCTATATCAAGAAGAGTTGGGTCTAAAGAATATTTAGCAGTATAAGGATCGATCCACGATCCAGACACCACCGCACATCCATCAGATCGAAGTTTAGGGACCGTTTTAGAAAATAGTTTTAATAATTCGTGTCTAGTGTTCAAGCAGTTGCCATCCTCATCTGACCAACTCCCGAATTCACTTCGTTTGTATTTTCCATCTGCAAAGCTTGTGCTGATCGAAAAAATACAAAAACATAAAACGGCAAGCAAAACCATTTTAAAAAAATTCATCCTCATTCCTAACCTAGTATACTAATTAAACAAAAATTATTTCCCAATAAAAAAATTTGGAAAATACTTTTAAAAAAGTGAACTCTGTTAATCCAAACTAAATCAAATTAGTAGTAGAGCATGCAACCAAGTTTAATCAATGCTCTTAACTATACCTGTTAAGACACACTACCTAGCTACCAACTAAAAAAGTTTAATCTTATGAACGTCACCCATAAAACCTGCTCCGATCAAGAAACAGCCGCCTATTTATGGAATCCTACTAATAACTAAATATTAAATACTATAGCACGATTATGTCTTTTGAACTTAAACTGTATCCCGAGAGGTCTAAAACATGAAAGAATTTGTTCGAACTATTTCAAACTATCCAATCGATGGGGTTGAATTTAGAGACATAACCACCCTTCTTCAGGATGCCAAACTATTTGCAAGGATAGTGGACGAAATGACAGAGCCGTGGGTGGGGAAGAAAATTGATGCGATCTTAAGTATAGAATCACGCGGATTTATAATGGCAGGTGCGATAGCATATAAGCTTAAATCTGCCTTTATTCCGTTAAGAAAACCTAACAAACTTCCATACAAAACTCATATGGTTTTATATGATTTAGAATATGGTCAAACTGAGATGCACATCCACACTGATAGCTTAGATGGACATAACGACTTATTAATTATTGATGACTTGCTAGCCACCGGTGGCACAGCGATTGCTGCTGTAGACTTAATTGATAAGTTTCAAGGTAAAAACATAGTAGGTGCAGGTTTTATTATTAATCTGCCATCATTAAACGGGGAAAAACGCTTAAAAGAGAGAAACATCTCGTGCCACTCTATGATGGAATTTTAAGCGCTCGCGAGAACTTTTCTTATTAACAAATAACCTACAAATATAGAATCTGAATACTTTATAGTGTTCACACAAAAAACTGAGATGGAGTGAAAGATAATGAGAACTTTTTTAATAGTCTGGGGCGTAGTATTTATCTACCTTAGTTACGGCTCTCTTAAGGATGTAGCAGAACTAACAATCCAGACGGCTATAGTGCCAAGTATTTACTCTGCTGGAGCTTCCCTGTTGGTGGCTGGGGTTGCCATAGCAATACAGTATGTAATTAAAAAAATTATAAAAAATTTATCCTAAAAGGATCTAGAATAAAGAATTAGTAGAATTTAAATCTCTAGGAAAGTAATTTATTTCTTGATCCATTTAAACCATACGTTATTGTGAATAATAATGTGGGAGAGCTTGGTTATGAAACGTATCACATCAATTTTATTAGCACTCCTTTTGTGTTCAGCAAATTGGGCAGCAGCTGATAATTATCGAAATGGTTTAGAAGCTTACAATAAAGGCGAATACTCTCTCGCAGTAACAGAATGGCTGCAGGCGGCCGAACAAGGGGTTGTTAACGCACAGTTTAACTTAGGGGTCATGTATGAGAAAGAATTAGGCGTGGTCCAAGATTATACTGCATCCATCAAATGGTATCAAAAAGCCGCAGAGCAAGGAGATCCTAATTCACAATACACTATGGGCTCCAAATATGAGTTCGGTGTCGGTGTCATTCAAAATTACAAAGAAGCCGCCCGATGGTATAACCTAGCAGCTAGTCAGGGTCATCCAGCAGCCCAGAATAGTATAGGTTTTATGACAGAGTATGAGATAGGTGTTCCCCGCGATTATGATAAAGCTGCTAATTGGTATAAACTAGCAGCGCACCAGGGATATCCTAAAGCTCAACACAATCTAGGGTTCATATATAGTAATGGAACCGGCGTCCCACAAAACTATACGCTAGCTCATATGTGGTTTAACATAATTGCCCCTGGAAATGGTTTTATGCCTGTTGTGCCCCATACTACTGAACAGAGGGACTTAATTATATCGAAGCTAACATTAGAAGATCTGGCGCAAGCAGAAGGTCTAGCAATAATTTGTGTATCGACAAATTATAAAGACTGTGGCGATTAAAAAATAATGCATGAGTTTAGTTTTTGTTATTTTCTCGGTTTGGTTTGAATTTCACCAAAACTGTAGTCATCTAATGAAGAAATCCGAATACTCAGGTTAAATAGTGCTATGCGGATATTGGGCGTCAAGCTCATAAGGTAATTAGAGTTAAAGCTTTCGAATTACCTAGCGGATAAAACCAATTACAGGCATCAAATTCGTCACCCAAATCCTTTACACTCGAATAAGGGTGTGACTTTCCCTCACA
>Ga0114993_10007116_pt1 | contig 10402 bp, 8 predicted proteins | sample ArcticOcean_MG_C_FD_87042 | JGI IMG/M metagenome (GOLD analysis project Ga0114993, IMG submission 87042) | Marine microbial communities from western Arctic Ocean - ArcticOcean_MG_CB2_150 | ecosystem: Environmental > Aquatic > Marine > Oceanic | place: Arctic Ocean: Canada Basin | collected...
AAATTGCTATGGGCTATCGCGGATATGGATTGCCTGTAAATGAATTAATATCTGAAGGAAATATAGGTTTAATGCAAGCTGTAAAAAAATTTGATCCTGAAAAAGGTTTTAGGCTTGCAACTTACGCAATGTGGTGGATCAAAGCATCAATACAAGAATATGTTCTAAGATCATGGAGTCTTGTTAAAATGGGGACAACCACTGCTCAAAAAAAACTTTTTTTCAATTTAAAAAAACTTAAAAATCAAATAGCTCCTGGCCAAGAAGGTGATTTAAAAGACGAACAAGTTGATGAAATTTCAAAAAGATTAAACGTGAACTCTAAAGAAGTAGTAAATATGAACAGAAGAATGATGGGTCAAGAAAAATCTTTAAATGATCCAATTAAAAGCGGTGAAACAGATGAATGGCAAGATTGGTTGGTAGATAGCAGTCTAGATCAAGAACTAATTGTTTCACAAAAACAAGAGTATGATGACAAAAAAGAATTGTTGAATGATGCAATGAAAATTTTAAATGAAAGAGAAAAAGAAATTATTAATGCACGAAGACTCTCTGAAAATCCTAAAACTTTAGAAGAATTAAGCAAGAAGTATAAAATTAGCAGAGAAAGAATTAGACAAATTGAAACGAAGGCCTTTGAAAAATTACAAAAATCAATGATTAACGCTAGTAAATCAAAAAATTTACTTCCAGCAAATTAGACTTTAAAAGGATCTTCAATCAAAATTGTGTCGTCTCTTTCTGGACTTGTTGAAATGCTTGAAATCTTAGCGCCGATAAAGTCTTCTAAAGCATATATATAATTTTTAGCTTTTTCAGGTAAATCTTTAATATTTCTTATGCCTTGAGTTGAACTTTTCCATCCTGGAAAAGTTTTATAAATAGGTTTAATGTTGAATTGATCTTCAGAAACTGCGGGCAAATAATCTATTTTCTTTCCATTTAATTCATACTCTACACAAATTTTAATTTCATCTAATTCATCCAAAACATCTAGTTTGGTTAATGCAATTCCATTTATACCTGAAATCTTGATTGTTTGGCGAACTAAAACTCCATCAAACCAACCACATCTTCTTTTTCTTGCCGTTACTGTTCCAAATTCTTTTCCTCTTTTTCCTAAACTCTCACCAACTTTATCTTTAAGTTCAGTTGGAAATGGTCCGCTGCCAACTCTTGTTGTATAAGCTTTTGTGATTCCTAAAACATAGTTTATCATATTCGGTCCCAATCCAGATCCTGTTGCGGCCATTGCTGGCACCGTGTTTGATGAAGTAACATAAGGATATGTCCCGTGGTCTACATCTAAAAGTATTCCTTGAGCTCCTTCAAACAATATTTTTTTTCTATCTTTCTTAAACTCATCTAATTTTAACCAAACAGGTTGCGCAAATTTTAAAATTTCAGGAGCAATTTTTAATAATTTTTTTTTAAGATCGTCTTTTTTATAAATCTTTTTTTTTAAGCCTTTTCTTATAGCGTTATGGTGCAGCAATACATTTTTTAACCTATTGTCGAGGTTCTTTTTAGATCTTAAATCCATTACACGAATAGAACGTCTTCCGACTTTGTCTTCATAACAAGGGCCGATTCCTCTTCTTGTGGTGCCAATTTTACCTTTTCCGGCAGCATCTTCTCTTATTTCATCCATCTCTTGATGAAAAGGAAGTATTAGTGAAGCTGACTCTGAAATCATAAAGTTATCAGGAGTCACATTTATCCCCTTTTGTTTTATTTCTTTAATTTCGTCTAATAAAGCCCAGGGATCTATAACTACACCATTACCTAAAATTGAAATTTTTCCTTCTCTAACTATACCTGATGGTAGCAGTCTTAACTTAAAAACTTTTTTATCAATAACTAACGTATGTCCAGCATTATGGCCTCCTTGAAAACGAACAACTACATCTGCTTCACTAGATAGCCAGTCAACTATTTTTCCTTTACCTTCATCTCCCCACTGCGAACCTACAACAACTACATTTTTCATTATCTAAATTTCTTATTTATTATTATTGAGTTTAAATGGTTTATAGGACCATGTCCTTTCCCATAATTAGGATTAGATCCTATAGCTTGGTTAACATATTTAATTCCTAACTCACAGGATTTCTTTAAAGGTTTTCCACATGATAAAAAAGTTGCAATTGCGCTTGATAAAGTACAGCCTGTTCCATGAGTATTTCTAGTTTTAATTTTTTTGTTTTTAAAAATTTTGATTTCTTTTCTATTTAAAAGAATATCCTCTATATACTTTGATTTTCTATGGCCGCCTTTTAACAAAACATTCCTAACACCAAATTTTATCAAAATATTTGCGGCATGAATCATATCTTCAAGGTTTTTAATTTTTGTCTTTGTTAAAACTTCGGCTTCAGGAATATTTGGTGTTATCAAATAAGCTTTTTTAATCAATTTATCTTTTAAAGTTTTAATTGCCGATTGATTAATTAATCTAGTACCACCTTTAGCAACCATAACGGGATCTAAAACAATCTTAGAAGTTTTGACTTTTTTTAAAGCATTTACAACAGACATAATTACCTGGGATGAATGAAGCATTCCAATTTTTATTGCATTAGGCTTTATATCTTTGCATGTAAATAGAATTTGTTTTCCAATCTCTTTAGGTTTTATAGGAATTACTGCACTTACTCCTTTTGTGTTTTGAACCGTAACAGCGGTAACTGCTGTCATTGCATAACCACCGAGAGCGGTAACCGTTTTAATGTCAGCTTGGATTCCTGCTCCACCTGATGAATCAGATCCAGCTATTATCAAAATTTTAGATTTGGTTTTCAATTTTTTATTGATCGTTTAATTATCTTTATACATTTTAAAATTAAACTCTTATCATATGACTCGGCCATAATTCTAATTTTTGGCTCCGTTCCAGATTTTCTAACTAAAATTCTTCCTTTATTGCTCATAAGTTTATTGGCCGTTTTGATTGCATTTTTACACTTAGTTTTACTAATTATATTCTTATCTTTAATAACAACGTTCTCCAAAATTTGAGGAAGAGGTTTAAAAACATTTAGTAATTTACTCGCTCTTTTTCTTTTTCTTAAAGAAAATAAAACTTCCAAGGCTACCATTAATCCATCGCCAGTAGTTGCAAATTTTCCTAAAATTATATGTCCAGACTGTTCCCCTCCTAGATTAAAATTGAGTTTTTTCATTTTTTCTTTTACATATCTATCGCCAACTTTTGATCTAAAAAATTTGATCTTCTTATTTTTTAAAAAAATTTCTAATCCATAATTTGACATTAATGTTCCAATCACTCCTCCTTTTAAGAGTTTCTTTGATTTCCATCTTTGAGCAAGCATAGCAATAATTTGATCTCCATTTATAATCTTGCCTTTTTCATCACACATAATAATTCTGTCAGCATCTCCATCAAATGATATTCCAACATGTGCTTTAAGCTTTTTGACAGCTGAACAAATTTTAGACGGATAAGTAGATCCGCACTTATCATTAATATTTAAACCATTAGGTTTTACTCCAATAGATTCAACTTTTGCCCCCAGATCTTTAAGTAATTTAGGAGCAGCTTTATATCCAGCTCCATTAGCGCAATCCAAAACTATTTTGGTACCTCTTAAATGAAAATTCTTAGGAAAATTTTTTTTTAATATCTCAATATATTTATCATTTCCATCTTCTAATCTTTTAACTCTACCTAATAATTTAGGGTTTGTTAGTTGTTTTGTATTTTTAGCATCTATCAATTTTTCAATCTTTTTTTCTATCTTATCTGATAATTTCATACCATCTGGTCCAAACAATTTAAGACCATTATCGTGATAAGGGTTGTGAGATGCCGTAATCATAATACCCATATTAGCCTTCATAGATTTCGTTAACATTGCAAGTCCATTAGTTGGTAAGGGTCCTAATGTAAAAACATGCATACCTCCTGACACTAAACCTGATACTAATGCGGGTTCCAAAGTATATCCGGATAACCTTGTATCTTTAGCTATAATGGCAACTTGTTTAGATTTTTTTTGATTCTTAAAATATGTTCCTGAAGCTAAACCAAATTTAAAAAATTTTTCACCGGTAATATTGCCTTGATTAACGGTCCCTCGAATTCCATCAGTTCCAAAATATTTGTTTTTCATTAATTTTTAAAATTTGATAATATCTTTCTAAATACTAAAATACCTTGTTTGACTTCATTAACATTGTGTACTCTAAAAACCTGAACTCCCTGAGATAATAAAAATAGAACAGATGCGACAGTGCCTCCAATTCTTTCCTTGCTATCATTAATCCCAGATATTTGACTGATAAATCTTTTTCTAGAAGTTCCAATCAAAATAGGAAATCCAAGACTATGAAACAAAGATATCTTAGAAATTAAAGTCAAATTATGTTTCAAATTTTTACCAAAACCAATACCAGGATCTAGAATTATTTTTTTGTTATCAATTTTTTTTATACCTTTTTCAAAAAAATCATAAATATCCAACAGAACATTCTTATATTTTGGATTCTTTTGCATTGTATTTGGTGTGCCTTGCATATGATGAAGAACTTTTGCAACATTATATTTTTTTAATCTTGATAAAGATTGATTTTCATAATTAAAACCTGAAACATCGTTTATTAAATCTGCTCCATGTTTTATTGCTTTAACCATTACTTCTGATTTTCTTGTGTCTATAGATAAACATGCTTTCTTGTGTTTCTTCTTAAAATTTTTTACAATATTCTCAATTCTTTTCCATTCCATATTTGTTAAAACTGTTTTTGAACCAGGTCTAACAGACTCACCTCCAACGTCGATAATGTTTGCCCCAGCCTTAATCATATACAAGATATGATTTTTGGCTTTTTTCTGTTTATTAAATTTACCTCCATCTGAAAAACTATCTGGAGTTAAATTTAAAATCCCCATGATTGATGGCTCTAAAAAATTCACATTCTTTAAAAAATTTTTTCTTTTCAAAACTATCTTTTTTAAGTCTTGCTTAACTTTTTTCTTAGAAGAAATGCTTAAAGTTCCGATATTTTTAATATTGATGATTTTTGATAAAACTTTATTATTTTTTCTTGTAATAACCTCAACTTTATCAAAAGCAATATTTGTATTGCCACATAATGGTAAAGCTAGTCTTTTCTTGATTAATAATCTTGCATTGAGGCCATAATAAAAATTACACGCCTTTGTGTAATATTTTGTCATGATTTTTTAAATTGCTGGCTTTGGCTTTAAACCTAATGAACCGAGAGCCGATGAATCTTTACCGTCATCCTCATCATCTTCTTTAAAAGATCTTGAAGGTTTGATGTTTTTTAAAACTAAATCTCTTATTTCATCGCCTGATAAGGTTTCATAAATTAAAAGTGCTTTCGCAAGTTTATGAAGGTCATCAATTTTTTCAGTTAAAACTTTTTTAGCTCTTTCGTAGCCTGTTTCAACAATTTTTTTAACTTCTATATCAATTTTTTTTGCTGTCTCTTCAGACATATTTTGTTGTTTTGTTATTGATCTGCCTAGAAAAACCTCTTCTTCATTTTCTCCATAAGATAATGGCCCTAACTCTTTGCTCATTCCATATTTAGTTACCATATTTTTTGCCATTTTAGTGGCCATATCAATATCGGATGAAGCACCAGAAGTTACTTTCTCATGTCCAAAAATTAATTCTTCTGCAATTCTTCCTCCCATTGCAACAGCAATATCTGAATACATTTTTTCTCTCGTCACTGAAAGTTGATCTCTTTCAGGTAATCTCATAACCATACCTAAAGCTCTGCCTCTTGGTATGATTGTTGCTTTGTGTATTGGGTCTGATGCTTTCTCATTTAATGCTACAATAGCATGTCCTCCTTCATGATAGGCGGTTAATTTTTTGTCATCTTCTGACATCACCATAGATCTTCTCTCCGCTCCCATCATTACTTTATCTTTGGCTTCTTCTATGTCTGACATTGTAACAACTCTCTTGTTTTTTCTTGCGGCTAACAAAGCGGATTCATTTACTAAATTGGCTAAGTCTGCACCAGTAAATCCTGGGGTACCTCTTGCTATAGTTCTTAATTTTACATCCGGTCCAGTACTTATTTTTTTAACATGAACTTTTAAGATTGCTTCTCTTCCAATAATATCCGGATGTCCAACAACAACTTGTCTATCAAATCTTCCTGGTCTTAATAATGCTGGATCTAAAACATCAGGTCTATTTGTAGCTGCGATTAAAATAATTCCTTCATTCGTGTCAAAACCATCCATTTCTACTAAAAGTTGGTTAAGAGTTTGTTCTCTTTCGTCATTACCTCCGCCAAGACCTGCTCCTCTACTTCTTCCTACAGCATCGATTTCATCAACAAAAATTATACATGGCGAATGTTTTTTTCCTTGTTCAAACATATCCCTAACTCTAGATGCTCCTACACCAACAAACATCTCAACAAAATCTGATCCTGAGATAGAAAAGAAAGGCACGTTTGCTTCGCCAGCAATTGCTTTAGCTAATAAAGTTTTTCCAGTTCCTGGAGGTCCAATTAATAATGCGCCCTTTGGAATCTTTCCACCTAGTCTGCTAAATTTTTTTGGATCTTTTAAAAATTCAACTATTTCTTCAACTTCCTCTTTTGCTTCTTCGACTCCCGCTACATCATTAAAAGTAACTTTTCCCTGAGCTTCATTTAATAGTTTTGCTTTGGATCTTCCAAAACCCATGGCTCCACCTTTTCCACCTTGCATTTGACGCATAAAGAAAATCCAAACTCCAATTAGTAATAGCATTGGGAACCAAGAAAGTAAGATTCCTAAAAGCGATGGCATTTTATCTTCCAATGGAGTAGCGACTATGCTGATGTTTTGTTCAGATAATTTCTCAACTAAGTTTGGATAATTTGGAGAATAAGTATTAAAAGTTTTTCCGTCAGATAAAACTCCGGAAATATTATTTCCTTGAATTTGAACTTTGACTACTCTTCCTGCTTCTACTTCACTCATGAAGCTAGAGAAAGGAAGTGTATTTTTTTCAGAGTTTATTTTTTTAGGGTCCTTAAACATATTGAATAGCCCTACAGAAAGTAAGACTATAATTGCCCACATCACCAAATTTTTAAAGTTCATATTGTTTAAATAAACATTATTTTTAATTTAACAAGTGTATTTTAATAAGAATTAAGTTGTAAATAAGACAAAATATAACACTTTTACGAAAATCTCTAATTTTTATTCTCTTTCTCAAAAATTATATGTTTTTTTTCCCTCAAAATAATGCATCCGCCTAGAGTAAATTTTGCATTTTTTTTTGCTTTAATTTGATCAATCAAATTAATGATTTTTTTTGATCGTGCTGCATAATAAGAATTAGTAAAATCCTTAATTATTTTCTTTAAAACCATCACTTTCATTTCTTGATTAATATTATTAAACTTTTTTAAATCGATAAAAATTTTGTCATTTCTTTTAACAATTATATCTTTATAAATTTTTTTAAAATAATAGTCTAAAGTATCTCGACTCGAAGCTAGATTCTTAATTGATTGAAAGATTTTATCATAATTAATTCCACTTGTTTCAAGTGAGGTTTTTAAATTTCTTATTCTGGTCCTTAAATATTTAGTATTTTTATTCGTCGGATCTTTAAAATATTTACCAAAGGTGATTTTTGAAATTTTTATTAGTTGATTTTTTTTAAAATTTAATAAAGGTCTTATTAAATTAATATTGTCATCAATCTTATAAATTTGTTTCATTGAAGATAACCCTTGTAAGCCACTACCTCTAGAAAGTCTGATAAAAAATGTTTCTACTTGATCCTCAAGATTGTGAGCAGTTAATATCGTTTTAATCTTTTTTTTTTTACAAAAGTTTATAAGAAGATTGTATCGAACTTTTCTTGCTTCACTTTGTATATTACTTGTAATTATTTTTTTATTTTTTAAAATATTAAGTGTTATCTGATATTTTTTTAGCAATCCTTTTACAGACTTTGCTTCGTCTGATGAATTTTTCCTCAGATTATGATCCACTAAAACATAATAAATTTTACATTTATTTTCATAACTATAAGCTTTCGCTAAGGCTGTTAACGCTAGGCTGTCTGGTCCACCTGATACAGCGATTAAAAAAAGTTTTTTTTTAAATAAATTTAGTTTTTTTTTAAATGATGAATAAATATAAGATAATTCTTCGTAATTCTTAAAACCTTCTTTAAGAATTACATTTGAATTTTTTTTGCTCATACTGAGCTTTTTGTAACACAGACTTGCTTGCTTTTGGATATTCTTTTTTTACTCCAGATATCATTTTGCAACCTTGATCTTTTTCACCTAATTGAACCATGGTGATACCTAGTTTTAAAAGATTGTCAGGAGCCTTTTTGCTTTTTGGATAATTTTGATATCCATCTAAATATGCTGTAGCTGCATCAGAATAAAGTTGTCTAATTCTAAATGTTTCGCCATACCAATATTGCGCATTACCTGCTAAATCATGATCTTTATTTTTTTGAATAAATTCTTTTAATGCAAATTCTGCAGTTTCATAATCTCCTATTTTCATAAAACTAACTGCAAATTCATATTGTTCCTTTGGAGGTTTGTCCGGCAACAAAGATTCTTTTTTTTCAGGCTCTTCTGTGATTACTGTTTGAGCGCTTTCAATAGAACTAGTCTCTTGTTTCTCAGGTAAATTAGAAACAGAATATCCTGGGTTTTCACCAAAGTCTGCTGGCTGACTAGATCCTGGTAAAATTTTTTTTGCTTTTGTTTTTGTTTTTTTACTTTCAGTATCTGAAGTTTCAAGATCAGAAAATCTTAATTGGTTGTCTGATTGAATCTTTGTAACTCGTGAAGATAATTTATCTAATTTAAAATTAACTTCTTCAAATTTATTTGTAAGTTCTCTAAATTGATCTTCAATTTCATTCAATTTTAAAAGATGTTTAGTTAAAATATCTTCATTAAGTCCATCGGATTTCATTGTAGATGAGCTTGCAGAAGAAATAATATCTGATTTTTTATAAACAGCTTTCTCCAATGTTTTTAAATCTTTAGTTAAAACTTGAATTTGATCCGCAACTGCTTGAATTAAAACACTCTCTTCCTCTGCTTTTAAAAAAGAGTGCGATAAAACTAATAAAAGTGTAAAAAAAATTAAGAAATTTTTTTTAATCAAATCCATGATGGATCTTTAAATATACAAAATGGCAAAAAAAAGACCCTTTAATAGTGTATTTATTAAAGGGTCTTAAATTTCAAAGAAAATTAATTTACTTTTACTGTAACTGATCTTCTGTTTTGAGACCAAGCTAAAGTACTTGAGGCAGGATTAACGGGTTTTTCTTTTCCGTAACTAATCGTAGAGATTCTTTTGCCTGAAATTCCATAAGTCATTAAATAATCTTTAGCTGCATTTGCTCTTCGCTCACCTAGAGCCAAGTTGTATTCTCTAGTTCCTCTTTCATCAGCATGACCTTCTATTGTCACATTAAGCTTTTTATTTTTTCTTAAATATGTTGCTTGCTTTCTAAGAGTCGCTCTTGACGCAGTCGTTAAAGAAGATTTGTTCGTAGCAAAAAATACTCTGTCTGGAACACCAGATGCTAAATATTTTACTGTTTCTTTTCCAGTATATACATCACCATCCATGTCTCCTGATTTTTTAGCTGTTGAACAGGCGCTTAAAATCAACGTTGTAAAAACTACTAAAAATATATTTTTTAAATTCGTATTAAATGTCATTTTTTCCCCTGGGTTAATTGTTGAAATATTTCAAATTATTAAACATTATTCAAGCTTAAATTACATAAAAAACACCCTCACTTTGATAGTACCCTCACTTTGATAGTAATGAGGACCAAGATGGGTCGGAAGCGTCTGTTTCAGTGGTTAGCTTTCTCTCGTTGTAGCCTGTTATATCTATCGACCAAAGTGTCGCTGAAAACCCTTCTCCTTTAGGGCCTGCTTTAGTCTCTCTATAAAACACTAAAACTCTTCCATTGGGTGACCAAGATGGAGCCTCTTGATAATAATTTTCAGTTAACAATCTTTCTCCTGAACCATCTGTTCTCATTACTCCAATATAAAATTTCCCTTTTCTCATTTTTGTAAAAGCTATTAAGTCACCTCTTGGAGACCATACTGGAGTTCCATAAATTCCTTTTCCAAAAGTAATTCTTTTCACATTGCTACCATCGCTTCTCATAACATAAAGTTGTTGAAGACCGCTTCGATCAGAATTAAAAGTAATATATTTTCCATCAGGTGAAAAAGAGGGCGATGTGTCAATTGATGAATGATTTGTTATTCTCTCAACGACTCTGTTTTCTAAATCCATTGTGTAAATATCTGAATTACCGTCTTCAGCAAAACTCATTATTATCTTTTTTCCATCTGGAGAAAATCTAGGTGCAAATGTCAT
>Ga0114993_10007120_pt1 | contig 10396 bp, 10 predicted proteins | sample ArcticOcean_MG_C_FD_87042 | JGI IMG/M metagenome (GOLD analysis project Ga0114993, IMG submission 87042) | Marine microbial communities from western Arctic Ocean - ArcticOcean_MG_CB2_150 | ecosystem: Environmental > Aquatic > Marine > Oceanic | place: Arctic Ocean: Canada Basin | collected...
ATCGACGATTGAAAGTTTGCATGATGCATCTATGCAATTGGTTGCCCGCCCAAACGAAGGCAGCGACGTTGAATTACGAGTCAATTCTTTTGCGCAATCGACCGTCGCAAAACACCGAAGGTGATTCGCGCAGCGAACCTTGCGGCCATATTGTGTTGGCCGACTTCTAGAGACCCCGCTGCTCACCAAAAGCCCGCATCAATAATCCGAGCAAATCCGATGATTGACCGATTCCTCGCTTTCTCTTTTCACCGTATCGTATGTCAACCGTCACATATCGGTTCTTGCCAGTGAGCAGATGGTTGCTCCGATTCGACTGCCAATATTTACCGAGGTCGTGAGAGGAGAAGAAAGGTGGTTCTCCACCAGCGTTGCCGCTTTCAAAGGCCTCGATGATGACGCCATCGTGTTTCGGGCCGATCACCTCAACCAGGTCTTCGCCAAATCCGCCGTTTTCGCCGAATCCGCCCTCGATGTAAGGATGGACTTGGTATTTCCTCGTTCTTGCGCGTAGGACCAATTTATTTTTCGTCACGGCCGCGCGTTCTGTGTAACCGAAGTCTTTTAGTACCTTGTTGAGGCGCGTGGCAATGTCTTTAAGCCCTGTACGCCGACCTACTTTCTTAAACAAGTCAATCGAGCCCTTCCAAAGCTCGACGTGGCCTTTACCCGTCTGGCTGTCAATGTAAACCATCTTCACCGGTCCGTCTTCTGTGCAGTATTGGAGATTCCAGATGCCAAACTTACCGTCGCCTTTCTTGTTGCCGTACAGCATCACGCCAATGCAGTAACGGTTTTTCGCATCGTCGCCCAGCAATTTGTCAGCGCGTCGCAAAGCCTCTTGGAGTGCGACGGGCGGTCGTTTATTGGCATTCCAGAAGTAAAGGCTACCGCAAGTGGTCGAAGCGACCACGGCGAGCATCGAAACTGCGATGATGGTTCGTTTCATTTCGCTCTCCTCCTCAAGCTGTTTCGACCAACGGAAAGTGGGGCCGTCGCCGAGCCAACCACTGGCATGGTCGCGGCTACTGATTACAGGATAAAGACTCTCGAATCGGGTTTGCAACACTTTCTAGGCGATCCGCTGGAGGCGGATGGTGCGGCCATGCTTTGTTAACCACCTTTCTCACCAATCTGACTTGGAGTTTCAAGGTCGCCCATGAAACCAATGCAAAGGCAGCCACAAACCCAATAGACAAGCAGCCAAGACAACCAAAGTCTCGTAGATCGGTAGAACAACGCTTGGATGTCGCACGCACCCTGCCAACTCAGTTAACCATAGCCAACCGAAGTGGTACGGCGGTTCAAATATGGCAAGCGATTCCCAATGTGAATCGGGGAGTGGCGATTTGATCGGGCGAGTCGGGTGGGGAACGGGAACTAAATGCAGAACCACAAAAAGAACCAGGCAAAGCACAATACGGTAGCGCAGCCGGGTCCCGGGATCGAGATCGTCGTTAGATCGCTGCACGTTACGGATTTCGATCGCCTAACGGAAAGTGTTGCCGTCGCCGCCGTGAATGAAGGAGACGACGTTGAATAACAATGAATTGTATTACGTGAGAGACCGTTGCGAAACACCGAAGGCGATCCGCGTAGCGGACCTTGCGGCCACGATTTGTTAGGTGGCATTGCTGTCGTTGCCTTTCCCTTCGAGAATCTGAATTCGCTCCTCATATTTGTCGATGATAGCAGGCATTACGATTGCCAGTTTCTGCCCACCGAGAAGCCGCACAATCATCCATGCGACGAATGTCACATAAATCGCGGCGGATTACCAAGGGTTGCCAGTATTGATCGCTAAGTAGAGAAATATCGCGCCGCCAATAGCGTATTGAATCGACAATCGAACGGCACGCCTCATTCCAGACTTGGCAGGTTCACGATACATCGCCAGTACTTGGCGCTCAGTGTCAGTCAGCAGTTGATCAATCACACTCATGCTTTGGCTGCTTTCGGACGTCTAACGGAACGCACAGCCGTCGCCGCTCGTCGCGACACTAGACGGCCCGTGCATAGGATTCAGTTTACCAATTTCTGGATCGTTGCTCAAAGTTCAAGGCGATTCGGCATGGAAGCCGAACTCAGCGGCTCATGCGTAATTGGGCGACGATGCAACGCTGCGAATTCAATATTTACTGGGGTTGTCCCTTGTCCCATTCGCTGCCTCCCTGGAACAAGATGTGGCGTCCCTGCCTCCAGACTTGATACCCGTATCGACAGCCCTTCGAGTCGTCGTTGGCCTTTGAATGAAGCGTGACCCAGACTTCATAACCGATCTCGTGCTTGTACTTGGCATTGAGGTATTCTCGTTCCCGAATTTGCATGGATTCCACAAATGGATAGGCGCGCAACTTTGCAGAAAGCTCTTTGCTGCGCAGGAATCGACCCAGGGCCGTGCCTTTCTTGTATCCGGCGCGAGTCAACATCTGCGCAATAGGCAATCGCACCTGCGTAGTTCTCGGCTCAACAAGTTTTGGATCATCTTCCTCACGGAACTTGATCCAGTAGGCTCTCTTCTTAACATCGTCGCGGAGGAGTCGTTCTGCCGCCTCCGCGTGGTGATTCGCTACGAGGCCGCCGTAGACAATGGAGCCTCCCACTGTGCATTCGATTCCCTTCGACTTCAGTAGATTTGTAATATGAGTCACAGTTATGTGATCAATCGACGAGATGATTGCGATCTCTTTCCGCTCGGCCTCCTCCGAGAAAGCGGTCGTCACGCAGGCAAGCATCACCAATACCGTATTGCCTACGAATCTAGCGGGCCATCCCTCGCAATCTGCCCTATCGCTCAGCCGCATATCGAGATCGGTCGCGTACTTCGACCTGTTGGTCAACAAGACGCGAACATCATACGAGGGGATGGGGAACACCGGACAGGTAAAGAAAAGAGAAATGCATTACCTGCCAGAAATACACTGACCTCTTGCCGCCAGAGTCAGTCGCTTTCTAGCCCCTTGAACAATCTTTGCCGAATCCTGCGGACATTCTCATCGTCACCGACTTCCCCAGCAGTATTCTGGAAGAACGCAGTAATTGCGCGATCAAAGCTCGTCAGCCTCCAGGTTTTCTTTTTTCCGTATCTAGGCTGGAGAGCAAGAACAAGGTAACGGTATATCTGCATCATTTTTTCGTAGCGACCATAGTTCCAGTTCGAGTCTTGATTGACCCGGTATCGCAGCCAACTCCGAACATGTTCAGGTGGGTCGACGCGCCAACTGTGTTCTGCGAGTTGTCGCACAGAAATTCCATCGTCACGTAACATTGACCACGGCAAGAATACACCAAGGCCCGCCTCATTTAGCCCAACGCCATTTCGGACATCGGTAATCGTGTTCTCGGAGCCAATCTTGTAGAGAATGTGGTCGACCTTCATGCCCATCGGAACGGGTAAATCCCACGTCTCAAACTTGTCTAAGCCCCATCGCTGGAGAAACCGTATGTATTCTTCAAGCTGCTCGCGACTTTCATCGCTGCCGAATGCCGATTCACCGACCATTGACCGGGGATAGTCGGGAAAGCCATGTCGTTCATTTACTGTAGCCGCCCATCCTTTCTTGAGGATGTCCCGTTCACGGCGGAACAGCGGGTCGGTCACCAACCAAGCGGCATATGCTACTTGGCGGTGTCGAACCTTCTTGTCGTACTCCATTCGATCGTTCTGAAACTTTTCTACCTCCAATTCATTGGCGCCATAGGCTCTCTGCTCCTCGGCAAGCATGCCTCGTATACTCTCCGCAGCTTCTCGAACTCGCTTATGCCCTTCACTTCTTGGCGGCACTGTGTCGGTGTAAAACCGCTGAGATAAAGGCGGAAAACCAAACCGACGTTGGTGGAAGAAACCTCCTTCGGTTACCTCTGCCAATTCGTACTCGAAGGCTTCTTCTTCCTCAGTCATTAGATCAGGCATCTGATCCTTGACGCATTTGATCAGCTTTTCGGGAAGTGAGTAAAGCGGATCGAGACCTACGGCCTCGATACCCGGATGGCTGGCTGCAAACTCACGCCAAACAGCGAATTCACTTGAATCGGGACTCTGTCGTGTCGTTTCGGCGTCCGGTGTTCAGAGGTAAAGGATTTCCCTTTTCTTTGCCTGGCAACGCGCGTACGCTGCTTATAGAACAGTTCGTAACGGAAGGGAAGTGGCGACGCAACGTCGCCGCCGATGTTACCAATCACGAGTGGACACAATCCAATGGTTAACGAACCGAGTACAGATGGGGACAGCCGCGCCGACCAACTGTTGGCGACGCTGACGATCATCAATGACCGTCAAACACGACTTGAAACAATGGTCGTGGAAATATGGAGCCACTTGGCCAATCAGCGAACCAAGAAAGAATGGTATTCAACCTCGGAACTCGCCGAGGCCATGAGTAAGAGTCGTTACACCGTACAGGAGCGTTGGTGTAACGACGGCCGAATCGAGTGCGAGAAGGACTCGGAATCTGGTAAGTGGCGGATTCCAGGTGACGAGTATCGGCGGCTGGTCGCTGGCGGGTCTTTGAAATTCAAATGCAAACGTCGCTGAGTTCACAACGGCAACTTCACCATCCACTTCTGTTCATCCTGGGGAAAGAGATGCTGGAATAAACGCATCATTTCTTCCGTGGTGTGGCCCATCCATTCGGCAAAGACGTTCATTGGTATTCCGGCCCTCGTGCAGAGAGCACCAAAACTGTGCCTCAACACGTGAAAGCCCCTTATGACCTCCCATTTGCTTCCAACGAGGGTCTGCTTGAAATGGCACTGCGCCTCCTGAAATGTGAGCATCTTGAAGTCCGCCCTGGTCTTTCCCCGAGGCATCGCCAAGGGCGGCGTGATGGCATACTGGCCGCCGGGATGTGTCGCAAGCCAGGGTAGCATGATCTTCTTCAAAGCAGGGTGTAACGGCACCTCACGTGTCGTTGACGCCCAATCCTTTCGACGTTTCCGTTCGCGAACTCTGACAACATTGTCGTCAGTCATAATGTCGTCGATTCTGGTCCGGCACATCTCGCTCCGACGCACCCCGGTGTAAGTCACGAACGCAATCATCGGATAGATGAAGGAGTGGGCAGCTTTCTTTTCCACATGTTTGAGCAGTTCCCTGATCCTGACTTCATCTAAGAAAAGATACTTCCACAGCTCCTTTTGTTCGTCACCCGTAAGGCCACCCCGAGCAATTCGTCGTTCGATTTCTTCCCAAGTCATAAATCGCTCGTTATCTTCAGGTTTGGGAATCTTCACTGCCCATCTTCGAGGTCTATGAGTGTCTTTGATTGGGCAGAGGCCGTTGACAAAGTCCCGCTGGCGCGCCCAATCCCAAACTTGCATAAAAGTAGTCAGCTCCTTCTTGACCGTCTTGCCGGAAACCGTGGTTCCGAGGCGATTGTCTTCCGTTATCCGCCGATTGACGTAGGCTTGCATCTTCTGGAGTGTTAGGGACGCGAAACGGGCGTCGGGCCGCAGAAGACGTGTCAGATGGCTGATGTGAACACGTTCGCCGCCGAGCGTCGTTTCAGCTTTGTCAATTTGGTTCTCGTAGTACATGTCACAAATGGAGCGCACACTGACAGGGGTGCTGCCGTTGTCGGTCGGCTTGTTCTTGAGCTTGCCGTCCGACATGATCCATACACCAGGATCAGCTTCCTGCGGCATCTCGATGCGTCCCTGTTTTAGTAACCGAATGACGTCCTCTACCCTAGCCTTGAGTCCTTCAGCTTCGGAACGTATCGTCGTTGCACACGACCGACGATACTGCCGACCTAACCAACGAAAGGCAATAATCCAGTTATGTGTACGGTTATCTTGGTGAATGCTCGCCATGCCGATCCTCGATGAAACGCGCTCTTGCCTGAAAACAAATTTTAGGCCGATGATCGTCATTGGGGAACATTGCGGTGAAACATTGGTGTAACAATATCACCTATTTCGTCGACATAGAATCGAAGTCTCAATCGCATTGTGCGGCGGAGAATGCGTGACCTAACAGTTACGCATCAAACGACTTGCAACGCGACCACAACGTCGGCGAAGGGGCATTGCAATTGCAAAAGAAAACAGTACAATCTGGATTCAAAATCCAGTTTCCTTAACGGAAGTGAGGGTTCGAGTCCCTCCTCTGGTACCTTTCATGGCAAGGACTTATGGCGATTCGCCGTGGGTCCTTTTTTTGTGGGACAATGGCGTTTCGGCATTTTCCTCCCCTACTGAACTGGATGCGAAACACGGAGTCGACCTCCATGAAAACATTTCTGGTCACCGGCGGGGCGGGCTTTATCGGTAGCTGTTTCGTTCGACACCTGATTTCGAGCCAATCGGCACGAGTCGTTGTGTTCGACAAGCTGACCTATGCCGGAAATCTTGATTCGCTCAAGCCGGTCGCCGACGATCCAAATTATTCGTTCGTGCTTGGCGACCTTGTCGACGAGGCGGCGGTCCAAAAAGTCATCGGCGAACATCAGCCCGACGCGATTGTGCATTTCGCCGCCGAGTCGCATGTCGATCGCTCGATCGACGAGCCGGCAGATTTCGTTTATACGAATGTCGTCGGAACATTTCATCTGCTGAACATCGCTCGCGATCATTGGGAGAAACTGCCCGACGATCAGCGAAAAAAATGGCGGTTTCTTCACATCTCGACCGATGAAGTCTACGGCTCGCTCGGTAGCGAGGGCCGATTCTCCGAGTCGACTGCCTATGCGCCGAATTCTCCCTACTCTGCCTCGAAAGCGGCGGCCGATCATTTTGCCCGGGCCTTTTTTCAGACGTACGGCCTGCCGGTGTTGATCACCAACTGTTCTAACAATTACGGCCCTTACCAGTTTCCTGAAAAATTGATTCCCCTGGCGATTCTTAATGCGCTGGAAGGAAAGCCGCTGCCGATTTATGGCGACGGTAAACACGTACGCGATTGGATTCATGTCGAGGATCATTGCCGGGGGGTCCTCTCGGTTTTGGAAAAGGGTCGCCCGGGAGAGGTCTATAATCTGGGCGGCGACACCGAGCGAACGAATCTCGAAGTCGTGCATAGCATCTGCCGCGTCGTGGACGAGCTTCGGCCCGATCTTCCGCACGCCCCTTGTTCTTCGCTGATCACTCATGTGCAAGACCGTCCGGGACATGATCGACGTTACGCGATCGATTCTTCTAAGGCGAAGCGCGAACTTGGATGGCAACCGACACAGAATTTCGATTCAGCGGTGCGGTCGACCGTTCAGTGGTACCTCGACAATCTGAAATGGGTCAATCACGTAACGGATGGTTACGACCGCCGCAAGCGACTCGGGCTATTGCCCTCGGGGAGTGACGCTTAACTTCGGACGGGAGATTTCAGTTCGCCCGTCGCAATCTGCACTTTGCGTCACCCCCACTGGGCGCTTACGATGCGTCCATGATCGAACAACGGCATCGACGACTGTTCGCGGGAGTCCGCGTGACGAGCCTGGGGACGCTGGCCAGCCGCGTGCTGGGGATGGTTCGCGACATGGCCACCGCCGCGCTATTGGGGATGTCCAGCGGCGGAGTGATGGACGCCTTCGTCATCGCGTTTCGGATTCCTAATCTGTTTCGCCGGTTATTCGGCGAAGGGGCTCTGACCGCCAGCTATTTACCGGTGCTGACCGAGAAGCTCGAAAATGACCGGCCCGGTGCCTGGCAACTGGCCAGTGTCACGATGACCTGGTTGGCGATGGTGCTGGTCGTGTTGGTGCTGGTCGCCGAAGGCGTCTGTGGATTGCTCTGGTTCACGTTGGGCGATCGCGAGGGAATGCCGCTGCTGCTGGGCCTCAGCGCGGTGTTGCTGCCGTATTCGATCTTTATCTGCATCGCGGCTCAAATTGCCGCGACCCTCCATGCGCTGAGCGTGTTTCATGTGCCAGCGTTGGTCGGCATCGTGCTGAACGTCTGCTGGATTGTCGCCGCCGTGTTGCTGGCCCCCGCGCTAACCGATGACCCCCACGTTCAGGCCTATCTGCTTGGCGGCAGCGTGTTGGTCGCCGGGGTGCTGCAGGTAGGAGTTCAACTGCCGGCGCTTTACGCCCACGGGTTTCGTTTCGACTACAACGTTGCGGCCGTGCGAGATTCCGTCCACCGAATCATGGCGGCCATGGGTCCGACGATGCTTGGACTGGCGGTGACGCAGATCAACACACTGATGGACAGCGTGATTGCCTGGAGCCTGTCGGCTTCTCCTGACCACACAGGACCGGTGGCGTGGCTGGGCGGGGTGATCGATTATCCGATGCGTCAGGGGGCGGCGGCGGCGGTCTACTTTGGCGAGCGAATGTATCAGTTGCCGGTCGGAATTTTTGGCGTTGCTGTGGCAACCGTGATTTTTCCGCTGCTCAGCCGCCATGCAGCCAAGGGCCAGCACGACAAGATCGGCGCGGACCTGACTCTGGGATTGCGACTCGTGGTATTCCTCGCCGTTCCGGCAGCCGCCGGACTGGTGCTGTTGGCCGAACCGATCACGCGGCTGTTGTTCGAACGAGGCCAGTGGGACCCGATCGAGGATACACCCCGTACCGCGCGAATGATCGCGGCCTATGCCAGCGGCGTGTGGGCTTATTGCGCGTTGCCGGTCATGGTGCGTGGGTTTTACGCTGTGGGGGATTATCGCACGCCGGTACGGGTTGGGGCGCTGATGGTGGCGCTGAACCTGTCGCTGAATCTGACACTTATTTGGCCGCTGGGAGAGCATGGCCTGGCTGTGGCCACGGCGATCGCCGCGGCGATACAACTGTGCGTGCTGGTGGCGGTCTTTTCGCGCCGTCAGTCGCACGTGCAGTGGGGCGAACTGTTCGCCACGGCCGCGCGGACGACGATCGCTACGGCAGTGATGGTCGCCATCGGCATTGGGGTCACCGGCTATCTCGAGCCGTCCCCCACGACCTCGGGCCGGCTGATCGGTGTGTTTGTGCCGTTGGTGATCTGTGCGGCTGTTTATCTGCCGGTTGTGCGCCTCCTTGGCGGTCACGAGGCGGGGATGCTGCTGGGGCGGGGACGAAAAGACGGCAAGTCATCCTAGAATTGGTGAAAACCGCCGCTCGAAGCGGCTTGCATAGAAAGGAGTTTTTCAATACCGAGAACGCCGATGCGGTAAGTCATCCCCGCCCGAAGACCTCAGACGGTCTGTCGGCGGGCATGCGCTTCTCCCCTTGCCCCTTTCCAGGTAACGATTTATGATATTTCGCCTGAAGTATCCTTGGTGGCCCGGCCGCGAAATCTGTGTGTCGGGCCGCTTCTGTTCAATCCCTCCAGCGGAGCCGTGACTCGCCGGGGGTTGGCCGACATTTTGCTAGGTAAGATTGCTAGGTAAAAACCGTGATAAATTTTTCGGCTTGGATCGTGCTGGCACAAGAGGGTGGCGGAAGCATACTCACGAGCATTTGGCCAACGATCTTGGCCATGGGCTTTCTCTTCTATTTTCTGATGATTCGGCCCGAGAAGCGTAAGCGGCAGGAACAGACGCGGATGCTCGATGAGATGAAGAAGAACGATCGGATTGTCACAATCGGTGGAATCAAGGGCGTGATCACCAATATCCAGCGTGATGCGGACGAAGTAACCATTAAGGTCGACGAAGGCAGCGGGACAAAACTCCGCGTGCAGATCAGCGCGATCTCGCGCGTCGTGACGGACGATGACGACAAGAAGAATGGCGACAAGAAATAATCTAACAAAAACAGGGCTCTGCCCCGCTCTTTCTAACACAGGATCTCTCCGCCATGAGTTGGCTTTCGAATCTGCCCGTGCTGTTGGCTCAAGCCGACGACGCCGCCAAGGAGGGTAAATCGGCCCTCGAGATTTTGCTCATCATCGCCGTGGTGCTCGCCATCTTGATCCTCCCGTTTCTCGCCGGGAAATGGATCGGCAAGTGGCTGCGGATGCCTAGCCACGATTGGAAGATTGGGCTGGTTTTGTTGTCGATCGTCGCCGGCGGGTTGGTTGTCGCGAGGGGCTGGCCGCCCAACCGGGGTATCGATCTGAAGGGTGGCACCTACCTGGTCTATGAGTTCGACACCGAGCGGCAATTCGCCGACGGATTGACGGACGCCGCGCTCGAGATCAAAAAACGATTTAACGAAGAGGGAGACGATGACTTCCTAGCCGGCACCCGGAGCGACGACCAGGATGCCGCAGTTCATCTCGAAATCGCGCTACCAACGAAACTCAGCGAAAAGCTCCGCCGCGAAAAGATCAAGCTGATCGAGGATGAAATCGGAAAGCTCGAAATTCAGGGCGGAGCGCTCGATCTGGTCGTCGTCGAGAACAGCGTTGGGAAGCAAGAAAACAAGGAAACAGGAGAGGAAGGAGTTCCCGCATCGATCCAGTTGCGACTCAAAGCCGCCACCAAGCAAAGCGACATGACCAACAAGATGATCGAGGCGCTCGCACGGCGCATCAATCC
>Ga0114993_10007121_pt1 | contig 10395 bp, 9 predicted proteins | sample ArcticOcean_MG_C_FD_87042 | JGI IMG/M metagenome (GOLD analysis project Ga0114993, IMG submission 87042) | Marine microbial communities from western Arctic Ocean - ArcticOcean_MG_CB2_150 | ecosystem: Environmental > Aquatic > Marine > Oceanic | place: Arctic Ocean: Canada Basin | collected...
GGTGACAATACAACTCTTTTGTCTGGTGGTGTTTTACTTTCTTTAATTAATCCAATTTTCATTATAATATATTATTTCGATTTTTTATGCTTCCACCTTTTATGACTCCAAAGCCAAAATTCAGGTTTTGCAATAATATCCTTTTCTATTTCTTTTGTATATTTTTCAGTGATAACACCGTATGATTCTTCTTTAGGTTTATCGCTAATTAAAGTACATTTAACAGTGTAGAAGCCTCTTTTAATCTTATAAATACTAACATATATGATAGGTAAATCATATTCCTTAGAATATTTTTCTGCTCCAAATAGAACAGCTGTTTCTTGATTTAAAAAATCTAGCCAATATGCTCTTTTAGGATTAGAAGGACTTTGGTCTGAACCAAAAATAACAGATCTTGGTTTATCACCCTTTTCTTGAAATGTTCTTTTAGTTTGTTTCATTGAAACAAGACGAGTTCCAAATTTTCCTCTAGTTGTAATCATTTTATTGTCAAAAAATTTATTACTTAGAGGTTTGTAGATTCCAAAATTATCATGAGGAATTATAAAAGGGACTCCTTGAGCACATATTTCCCAATTATTTATATGTCCACCAACTAGGATAATGTTCTGTTTTTTCTTATAATAATTATTACACAATTCTGGATTTATAATTGTGAGTCTCTTTTTTATTTGTTTCTCTGATATTGTAAAACCTTTTAAACTTTCTACAATTAAATCACATAAATGATGATAAAAATTAGACATTATTTTTTTTAATTCTATATCGCTTTTATTTGGGAATGAATTTTTTAAATTGTTGAAAACAACCTCTGTTCTGTATTTACTTATTTTATATAATACTAAATATAAAAAATCTGATATTAAATAAAGTACCCAGTAGGGTAGGATAGAAATAGGAAGTATTATAAAATAATATAGAATTTTTGTAAACATTTCGCAAATTTACATTAATATATATATATTTATATTATCGTTAGGAAGATAAAATAGCGCGTTAGGAAATCCTAGTTATGAAACTTAATATATTTATATGTATATTTGAGTATCTAAATAAAAAAACAGAGATGAAAATTATAAGAAATACATTAATACTTTTAATAGCTATTCTTATTAGTGATTATACTTCTTCTCAAACAAATGAACTTGTTTATTCTGAAAATATTAATATTTATAGAATAGTTGCTGTTGAAAATTACAACGAACAAATTGTTAGCATATCAAATACTGTTTCAGTTGAAAAACCTCTTAGACTTTACGCACCAAATGCTTTCTCACCAGATGGAGATGGAATTAATGATTTTTTTGAAATTAAAGGTCAAGGAGTAGAAGAAATGGAATTAGAGATTTATAATAGATGGGGTCAAATGGTATATAGGTCAGATGATTTAGCTCTCGCATGGAATGGAGAGTATAAAGGCAAAGAAGTGCCTTTAGGAACCTATGTTTATCAAGTTAAGGCTGTTAATGTTAGTGGAGAGATTACTATTGCAAAGAAAGGTTCAGTTGTTTTAGTTAGATAAGTACTATAAATTTTTAAATCCTATCCTTCTTAATATCTTCTTTTGAAAATTCCAAAAAAAGTTGAATTGCCCAAATAAAGCGCCAATAATTACAATTAATACTTGGTAAATAGGGAATATGATTGAAATTCTAATTGGCCAGAAAACCCAAGGAGACAAAGTAGTTTTGTCTAGCCCTACAAAATCTAATAATGGCTTTGCAACCCATACAGCTACGGAACCGGTTACTGAGAAAACTATAATAATTATAATAATCTGAAAATTAGAATCTATATTCCATTTTCTTTTAAGTTTTTCTAACATTTTACAAAGATATTGATTATTACTTAATATATTATTACTTATCATTATGATTTATTCTAATAATATATACTCAAACAATAATTTAACAGAAAAAGGCTGAACTTATAAAAAAGTCAATTATTACAACTCGTTTACATAGCACAAGTTAAATGATTACTAGAATGAAGTTTGAATGTAATAAATGCTTTTGTTTAAGATAGTTAGTATTAATACTTATGTATCTAACATATATAAGCAATTGCTATAAGAATAAAAAGAATAGTCAGAACATCAAATTTAATAAAAATATTAAGCTTAAATTTTTAATAGCGAGTGTCGCTTTAACTTGCTTGCTTACTGAAAATGAAATTTTTTTCTAAGATCAACAAGATATACTCTAAAATTCTTATCTGTTTCCTCTAAATTATTCACAGTTCTACATGCATGAAGAACTGTAGCATGGTCTTTTCCTCCACAGTGCATCCCAATATTAGCAAGTGATGATTTTGTCATCTTCTTTGAGAAATACATAGCAATTTGACGAGCCTGAACAACTTCTCTTTTTCTAGTTTTGGATTTCATTAGTTCAATAGGCATATCAAAATAATCGCAAACAATTTTTTGAATGTACTCAATAGAAACCTCTCGTTCGGTATTTTTCACAAACTTTTCAATCATCTGTTTAGCTAAACTTAAAGTAATAGCTTTTTTATTTAAAGAAGATTGAGCGATTAGAGAAGTTAAAGCGCCTTCAAGTTCTCTTATATTGTTAGAAATGCTATATGCTAGATGTTCTACTACTTCCTTAGGAAGTTCAATTCCATCAATATACATTTTCTTTTGTAGTATTGCAATTCTAGTTTCAAGACCAGGGGCTTGAATATCGGCAGATAATCCCCATTTAAATCTAGAAAGTAGTCTTTGTTCCATTCCAATTAATTCAACAGGAGGTCTGTCTGATGTTAAGACAATTTGTTTTCCAGATTGATGTAATTGATTAAAAACATGAAAGAAAGTTTCTTGTGTTTTTATTTTTCCAGATAAAAACTGTATATCATCAATTAATAATACATCTATCATTTGATAGAAATTAGTAAAATCATTTACTTTATTATTTCTTACAGCTTCTATATATTGTTGAGTAAATTTATCTGAAGCAACATAAACCACCGTTTTATTTGGGAATTTATTTTTTATTGAAATGCCAATAGCATTAGCAAGGTGTGTTTTTCCAACTCCAGTAGGGCCATAAATTAAAAGTGGATTAAAAGCAGTTTTCCCAGGTTTTTCAGCTACAGCAAATCCAGCAGCTCTTGCTAATCTATTGCAATCTCCTTCAATATAATTCTCAAATGAATAAGTAGGATTAAGATTAGATTCAACATGCATCTTTTTAAGTCCTGGAATTACAAAAGGATGAGGTTGAGAAGCGTTAATATTAACAGGCATATTAACAGGTCTATTTTTTGTAGAGTTCGAATCAGTAGTTGGGATTTTAACTGTATAGGGTTTGCTATTGTTATCCATTATAATGCTATATTCTAGTTTAGCATTAGGTCCAATTTCTTTTTTTATAGTTTTTTTTAGTAAATCAACATAATGCTCCTCTAACCATTCGTAAAAAAACTGAGACGGCACTTGGATTGTTAACACATTACTCTTTACTCTTATAGCTTTTATTGGTTCAAACCAAGTTTTATAAGCTTGTAAAGGAATGTTGTCTTTTATTACAGACAAACAAGAAGTCCAAATAGTGTCTAAAGTTTTGCTCATAAATGTTAGAGTTAAAATATTAATAAAATGTATAAAAATAACTTGAACAGATAAAAATGCTTATTGTTATAATTATAGCACAAATATTAAAATAAAAAAGTTAATAAAAAAACGTTTTTACTATTGTTTTTTAAGTTTTTTTTACTTTCCTGCGTAGCTATATTTTGGCATAGTTTTTAGTGAAATATCTATGTGCTTCAAAATCAGTATTTTGGCTTTTTTGCTTAGAAAAAAAGAAATCAACACGACCTAATTTTAATGCAGACCATCCAGCTTGATTTATTAAAACTTTTTTATTTTCTTCGTTTTTTAAGCTAACAGCCGAATCTAAAAAAGTATGGGTATGACCTCCAATAATAAGATCTATATTTTTTGTATTTTTCGCTAGTATCTTATCTGATACCTCGTCAGAACTATATTGATAACCAAGATGACTTAAGCATATTACTATATTACATTTTTTTTCCTTCTTTAAAAATCTAGCATAATAGTTTGCTGTTTTAATTGGGTCATTATAAATCGTGTTTCCTCTTAGTCTAGAGTCAATTAATCCTTCCATTTTTATTCCTATACCAAATACACCAATTTTTATATTTTTCTTATTGAATATTTTATAAGGAATCGTGCTGCTATTTAATATAGTATTGCTAAAATCATAATTGCTACAAATAAATGGAAAATTTGCAAATTGAAGAGCATTTTTAAAACCATCTAAACCTATATCAAAATCATGATTCCCAATAGTTGAGGCATCATATCCCATTTCACTCATTAATTTAAATTCAAGTTCTCCCTTAAATACATTAAAATAAGGAGTTCCTTGAAAAACATCTCCAGCATCTAATAAAAGCACATTTTCTTCTTCTAACCTTACTTGCTTAATTAATTTTGCAATTTTCATCATACCACCTTGATTGGGATATTTGCCATCATTACTAGGAAAAGCATCAATTCTACTATGCATATCGTTGGTATGTAGTATTGTTAATTTAAATTCATCATCATTGCGTTTTAATATATCAAAACTAGAAAACACAGTAATTCCTGCAGCAGATATTAAAGTATTTTTTATAAATTTCCTTCTATTTGGCATAAATCCTCCCATCTAAACTAGCATCTATAATAATATTTTGTTTCTTTAAATTTATAATATAATCTATTATAACATCTCTAAGAAGTAATCCAGTTTGTTTAATTTCTATAGCATCTTTAAAAAAAACCATCCCATCACCACCTCTAGCAAGATAGTCTGTAGTTAGAATGCTATAAGAGTATTTTTGATTGTATTGCTTTGTTCCAATAAATATATTTTCTATTTTATTATTATTAATTAACATTCTAAGCCCACTTACAGGTACACCAGCTTTTCTTGAATCTTTTATAATAGATTTATTTAATATGTATAAAAAAAGTTCTTGCATCTTAGTTGCAGATATCTTTACAATTACTAATTCATTATCGAAAGGCATTATTTCATAAATTTTACCTCTAGTTATATCACCTTTTGGTAAAGATGTTCTAATACCTCCATTATTAAACATACAAAATATTTTTTCATTAGAATTCAAATCTCCTATAATATTCTTCCTTATAACATTTAAAGATAAATCACAAATAAAATTACCCAATATTCCTTCAGGAGATGCTACATCCATAAAAGTATTAGAAGTATTTAAAATTTCATTCATTGTACTTTGTAATGAGTCTCTAAATAGTTCTATGTTAACTTCTGAAAAATTATAAGTTGATAAGTTTTCAGAAACAGCTTTATTGTTTGATGAAGTGTCTGTTAATTTGTAAGAGTTTTTACAAGATGTAGCACTAATTATTATTATAAATAATATTAACAAGTATTTATTAAATTTTTTCATTACTCCAAAAATATAAAATATATTAAAAGACAAACTATAAAAACAGATAATTTTAAGATGTATATAAACAAGACACAAATAAGAGTAAGATATTCTGAAACAGACAAAATGGGGTATTGTTATTATGGAAATTATGCTGCATATTTTGAAGTAGCTAGAGTAGAATCGCTTAGAACTTTAGATATTTCATATAAAGAACTTGAAGATGAAGGTCTTTTATTACCTGTATTAGATTTTAGTATAAAATATTATATTCCAGCATATTATGATGATCTACTTACAATTGAATGTAGTATTACTGAATTACCAAGTTCTAGAATAAAATTTACTTATAAAACTTATAATGAAAAGAAAGAAAATATTAACTTTGCAAGCACAACATTAGTATTTATTAATAAAAAAACTAGGAAACCGACAAGATGCCCTGAAAAACTTATTAATAAATTAATAAAATATATAAAATAATTTCTTTACTTTGTTAATATATATATATATATAAATTTATAAAAATGAAAAAAACACTATTAATTAGCATAAGTATTCTTATATCAATAGTAAGTATTAATGCTCAATCTTTCAAGAAACTTTTCAATCAGTCGTTGGCATTTCTAGAAGTTAATGATTACGATGCTGCTTTACCTATATTAATGAATATGTTAGAATTACAACCAAATAATTCTAATACTAATTTTTCTATTGGTAATTGTTATATGAACTTTACTTATCTAAAAGCTAATGCTATACCTTTCTACGAGAAGGCAATGGAGAATATTACTATTGATTATAGAATTGGATTTCATAGAGAAAAAAATGCTCCTCTAGAAGTAATACAATTATTAGGACAAGCATATCATCAAAATTATGAATTTGATAAAGCAGCTGAAAAATTTGAATTATTTAAACAATTCATTCACGAAAGAAATGTTGATGATTTAAGAAAAATTAATAAGAAACTTAGAATTTCAAAATATGCAGAACAACAAAAATCAAATCCTAAAGATATAACAATTCAAAGAGTTGAAGGTATTAATACTAAGTTTGCTGAATATCGTCCTAAATTAGATGCTGATGAAAACATAATGTTTTTTACATCTAGAAGAAATAATGGCTCAAATAATATGTTAGATGATGATGGTAAATATTATGAAGATATTTATATGTCTATTAAACATAATGATGTTTGGGGAGAACCAATGCTAATTCAAGATAATATAAATTCTCAAGGCCATGATGCTTGTCTATACTTGTCTCCTGATGGTGAATTCATGTATTTATACAGATTTAATACAGATAATGATGAAGGAATTTTAGGTGGAGGAATTTACAAATCAATTAAGGAGGGTAATCATTGGTTAAAACCTGAATTATTAGAATCTTCTGTAAATTCAGAATATTGGGAAACTGATGCTAGTTTAGGTCCTCATGGAAATACTATATTTTTTACAAGTGATAGAGAGGGAGGTTATGGAGATAGAGATATTTGGATGATGAAAAAACTTCCTAATGGTGATTGGGGAGAAGCTCAAAATTTAGGTGATAATATTAATACAGCTTTTGATGAAGAGGGGCCTTATATGCATCCAGATGGAAAAACTCTATATTTTTCTTCAATGGGACATAAAGTAATGGGTGGCTATGACTTCTTTAAATCCTTTTTAAAAGAGGATGGCAGTTGGAGTACACCTGAAAATTTAGGATATCCTTTAAACACAGTTGGTGATGATTTATTTTTCTTTCCATCAGTTGATGGGAAAAGAGCTTATTTCTCATCATTTAGAGAAGGAGGGATGGGCGAACAAGATATTTATGTAATGAGTCTTACAGTAGAAGAAGAAAAAGATTTAGCTGTCTATAAAGGTGTTGTGAAAGATACTTTAGGTAATGTTGTAACAGATTTAGTAATTTCAATTTTTGATAGTGAATTGAAAAACAAATATGGAATTTATCGTCCGAATGAACTTACTGGCAGATTTCTTTTCATACTTCAAGCTGGTCAAGATTATGAGATTTTATATAACTTAAACGACTTATCTACTAGAGATAGAGTTAGTGTGCCAATTGATCATTCTGGAGTAACAGACTATACAAAAGTAGTAACAGTTCGAAAAGATACTATAACATTATCTGAAGGAATTGTTGTTGATAATGATATTATTGCTATTGCAATGCTTGATGATATGAATGATTTAGAGATTACAAGTATAGATACTGATTTAGTAAATAATAATACACCAATAAAGGAAGATCCTAAAGAAGAAGTTGTAATAAAGGAAGATCCTAAAGAAGAAGTTGTAATAAAGGAAGATCCTAAAGAAGAAAAAATAGAATTTAAAGGCAATTCTGAATTACCTAATTTGTATTTTAAAAGTGGAACTTCAGCTTTGATATCATCATCAATTAACGATCTTGAAACTATATTTAATTTTATGAATAATAATAAAACTGTAAGCTTAAGAATTTCAGGACATACCGATACACAAGGGGAAGCAGGATATAATAAAATTCTTTCACAAGTAAGAGCAAATTCTATTAAAACATTTTTAGTACTTAAAGGAATTGATTATAATAAAATTATTACTACAGGTCTAGGTGAAAGTAAAACTATAGAGAAAGATGTAAAAGCTGATGGCTCTGCCAAACCAAAAGAAAGACAAATGAATAGAAGAGTAGAGTTTACAGTAATTAAATAACTACTTATTGTAGATAATCTATAAAACTACCGTTCACTAATAATGTTAAAAAACTTATTAATTCAGAATTACGCAATAATAGAAAACCTGAAGATTGATTTTTCTTCAGGTTTTTCTGTTATTACGGGCGAAACAGGTTCTGGAAAGTCTATATTACTTGGTGCAATATCTATGTTACTAGGGCAGAGGTTTGATTCTAAAATATTATTAGATAAACAAAGAAAGTGTATTATTGAAGGAGAATTTACATCTAATAGTTCAGTAAATAGATTGCTTACTATTAAAGATATAGACTGTGGTGAAGAAATAATATTAAGAAGAGAAATATCAATAAATGGAAAATCTAGAGCTTTTATTAACGATACGCCTGTAAAATTAAATTTCATTAAAGAGATTGGTTCACAGGTAATAGAAATTCACAACCAAAACCAATCATATGTTTTAAAAGAAAAATCTTTTTTATATTCATTTTTAGATTCAGCGATAAAAATAGAGAACGTATATGATAAGTATAAAGCGACTTATAATGAGTTTAAATTAAAAGAGAGAGAGTTACATAACTTAGTTTTAATTGAAAAACAAACATTAGAAAAGAAAGATTATTTAGAATTTCAATTTGCTGAATTAAGTAAGTATCCTATTGACTCTTGGAATGAAGATGAAATTAACAAACAACACAATTATTTATTAAATTTAGAAGATATAAAAGAACAATTTTTGGAATTAGATAAACTTACAAATTCAGAAAACTCACCAATAAATTTGCTTAATCAATTATCTAGTATTGTAGAAAAATTATCTTATACACTTCCTTCATTAAAAAAACAAGAAGAAAGACTAAACAGTATCAAAATAGATTTAATTGATATTATAGATGAAATTTCTGGTGAACAATCAAATAGAGATTTTAACTCTAATAATTTACAAGAATTAAATGAACAGATACATATTATTAAATCTCTTACAAAGAAGTTTAATCTTCTTAGTTTGAATGATATAATAAAAAAGAAAGATGAAATAGACAATCTATTATCTAATTTTTCTTCTGTAAGTATAAATAAGCAGAGGATAAATAAAGAGCTTAAAGTATTAGATACAAAATGTCGTGAAATAGGCAAGATATTAACAAATAATAGGTTGAAAGGAATAAACAATATTCAGACTAAATTAAATTCTTTATTTTCAAAATTATCTATGCCCAATGCTGAAATTAAATTTGTATTAAATAATACTAATACTATTACAATTTTTGGCACTGATATGCTAGAAGTATTAATTTCTACTAATAAGGGCGGAGAATTTCTCCCCATTCATAAAATAGCATCTGGTGGAGAAATGTCTAGAATTTTACTTTCAATAAAATCTTTATTAACAATAGATAATACAATTCCTACTATAATATTTGATGAAATAGATTCTGGAGTTAGTGGTAAAATAGCTAGTGAAGTTGGAGATGTAATTAGAAAAATCTCACAAAAATCTCAGGTAATATGTATAACACATCTTCCTCAAGTTGCTTGTTTTGCTGATAAACATTATAAGGTAATTAAAGAAGATATTAATAATATTACTAAAACAAGTATAATTAAATTAGATGATAATCAAAAGTTAAATGAATTAGCTAATATGTTAGGAGGAACAACAGTTGGTAAAGCTGCTTTTGAAAATGCATTAGAGCTTTTAGAAGCTAGTAAGTCTTAAAAAGTTTCTTTTTTAAATCTTATTTTAGATTTATTCTATTAAATTGTTAATAACTTAAGATAAATAATGTGAGATATATATACTTTTTTTTTTATTTTTGATATAATCAAGAGGGAAGCTGAAAACTTTATAGAGTAGGCAAAATTAAATTATTATAAATTATGAGTGAAGAATTAGACTCTACATCATCCAGTGCTCCATCTGGAAAAACAAAAGGAATTTTAGGTTTTGTATTATCATTAGTTTCATTTGTTCTAGGTGGATGGGTGATTGCAGCTTTATTTGCTGCAACTTTTAGTGTTGGTGGTGCAGCTTTAGGTTTATTATTGCCAATTGGAGCAATAGTTTTATCAGCTATGGGTATGAAAGCATCAAAAGCAGCAGGAGAAAAAAGAGGCTTAGCAGTTGCAGGGCTTGTTATCGGTATATGTGCTTTAGTTTATTTAGCTATTGTAGTATCAGGAGTAGCAGCTATGGCATCATTTGTTGGAGGTGCTGGAGGAATGGATGCATTACAAGATTTAGGTGATGCTATGCAGAATCTACAGTATTA
>Ga0114993_10007131_pt1 | contig 10388 bp, 9 predicted proteins | sample ArcticOcean_MG_C_FD_87042 | JGI IMG/M metagenome (GOLD analysis project Ga0114993, IMG submission 87042) | Marine microbial communities from western Arctic Ocean - ArcticOcean_MG_CB2_150 | ecosystem: Environmental > Aquatic > Marine > Oceanic | place: Arctic Ocean: Canada Basin | collected...
AGACCGTAGAGCGCCTTCACCCGGACGTCAGGCCAGGCGGTCGCTACTGGCGCTCGATCTCGTTTCTTGGGGCTTCCAAGCGCATCCGCGCTGACATCCTGACCAAGACTGGAATCATCCTCGGGATGGGCGAGGACGGCCCGGAGATCCGCCAGGCTATGGTGGATCTCCGTGAGGCTAGCGTGGACATCCTCACCATGGGTCAGTACCTGCGGCCTTCCGCCCAGCATATCCCCGTCGCTCGCTGGGTCACGCCGGAAGAGTTTGCGGGTTGGAAGCGGGTGGGAGAGGACGAGCTTGGTTTTCGCCATGTGGAGGCAGGGCCCCTGGTGCGTTCCAGCTACCACGCCAAGGAGCAGGTACGCGATGTCGAGGCCGGGGCGCCGGGCCGGATTCGGGATGTGTTGGAGGCCGACATATCCGCGCCTGCCGAGGTCCTGACATCCCGGCTCGTACAGATCGAGAACAGGCTGTGACCAAGGCCTCCATAGGTCCGTCGAAGTCCAAGTCGGACCATGATATAGAGCTGTCGCCTCGGCTCTCTGCATGGGCAGAGGCAGGTCGCCTGAAGGCTTCGCCCCTGGCACGTCGGCTCGCTCAGGGGGTCAGCTTTGAACTATCCGGAATCAGGGGCTCGCGGCCGGGTGGTCGGATCGTGAAGCGGGACGTCGAGGAGGCCTCGCACCAGGGCCAGATACGGAAGACGATCGTCCGCCAGCTGGCGGAATCGCTCTGACCGGCTCAACCGCCTTCCATTATAGAAACAGAATTCTTGTTCTCTTCCGGTCATACACGCGCCGCCTGGGCCTCGACGAGCATCGTGGTCCTGGCCGCCTATCTGGGCGGGACGGCCCCACTCCTCGCCCTGGGGGGGATCACGCCGCTCCGATTCGTGGCACTGTCCCTGCACGTCTGCGCGGTGCCCGCTCTCCTCCGCCTCTCCTCCCGCCGCCAGCAGGACGTCGATGGCAGATTCGAGCGGGTTCTGGTGGATTGGGTCCCGCTGATCCTCGTGCCCGTCCTATATGGGGAGCTCCCCCTTCTGATGGAGGGGTTGGCGGGGACCGTCCAGTATCACGACCCTGCCATCGCGCGGCTGGAGCTTGCGATCTTCGGAGCACAGCCGGCCTTCCAGTGGGCTGGGAGGTGGCCCTCGCGACCCCTGAGCGAGTTTCTCCACGCCTGCTACGCTTCCTACTACGTGCTCATCTACCTTCCCCCGCTCCTGCTGTACCTCGGCATGACGGGTCCCGAACCGAGGCTAGGCCGGAGCACCGATGCCTTTCAGGACACCGTCCTCGCCTTGCAAATTTCTTTCCTCATCTGCTTCCTCGTGTTCGTGGTTTTTCCGGTGCAGGGGCCCCGGTACCTTGGTGTGTCCCAAGGAGTGCCCGACGGGCCGGTGCGACGCCTGGTGCTCGGCATACTCGAGGCCGGTTCGAGCCGAGGTGCGGCATTCCCCTCCTCTCACGTCGCCGTGGCCACAACCCAGTTTGTGATGGTGCTTCAGTATCAGCGTCGCCTCGGCCCTCTGGTCCTGGGAATCTCCATGGGGCTGGCGGCGGGAGCCGTCTACGGAGGCTTCCACTACGCGGTGGACGTGCTCGCCGGAGTCGCGGTCGGGACGCTGGCGGTGCCGTTAGCGGGGGCGCTGCGTCGCCGCCTAGAACCGTCGGCGGCGGGGTTTACTTCGCCTCCGGGCGCCTCCTAGCTTCCCGAGTTACGGTGTCAGAGGGTGATCAATCCTCTTTATCCCACGGAGAAGAGCGGTGACCACCAAGCCGGGAGAAGGCACCTTCGACTTGATCGTGATCGGCAGCGGACCGGGAGGGTACGTCGCGGCGATTCGCGCGGCCCAGCTTGGCATGAAGGTGGCTTGTGTCGAAGTCGACAAGCTGGGCGGAGTGTGTCTGAACATCGGCTGCATTCCCACCAAGGCCCTCCTCTCCAGCGCTCTGCTCGTGAACGAAATGAAGGCGGGGGAGCGTCACGGGATTCGGGCGCAGGGGCTCACCTTCGACCTGGGCCCAGCGCAAGAACGGAGCCGGAAGGTCGCGGAGCAGATGAACAAGGGCATCGCCGGCCTGTTCAAGAAGAACAAAGTGACCCACGTGCAGGGCTACGGCCGCCTGACGGGGAGGGGGAAGGTCGAGGTCGACGGGCAGGGAAAGAAAACCAACCTCCAGGCCGAGCATGTCATCCTGGCCAGCGGCTCCCGGCCCAAAGACCTGCCATTCCTCAAGATCGACGAAGATCGGGTCATCAGCTCTACCGGGGCTCTTATGCAGGATCGAGCACCCGCCACGCTTGCGGTGGTCGGCGCGGGCGCCGTGGGGATGGAATTCGCTGACGTTTTCAATGCCTACGGCTCGAAGGTAAGCATTATCGAGGCGCTCGAGCGGGTGCTCCCGCTCGAGGACCGCGATTGTGCCACGGTCGTGGAAAGGGCATTCAAGAAGCGAGGGGTGGATGTCTTCACTGGCGTGCAGCTGGAGAAGGCCGAGGTGCACAAGCAGGGCGTGCACCTGACGTTCAAAGACAGCAAGGGCGCGACGCATCAGCTCGACGTGGAACAGGTGCTGTCTGCGGTCGGCCGTGCTCCTAACACCGAAGACCTCGGGCTCGACCGGGGCGGGGTGATAACGGAGCGCAGCTTCATAGTGGTGGACGAGCACCTACGAACCAACGTGAAAGGCATTTACGCGATTGGAGACTGCGCCGGGCACCAGCTGCTCGCCCACAAGGCCGCCCACGAAGGGATCGTCTGCGTGGAGCGCATTGCCGGGCAGGGCCACGGCGGAATCGACTACCGCAACGTGCCCAACTGCATCTACTGCCAGCCCGAGGTGGCGTCTGTAGGGGTGACTGAGGAGCAGGCCAAGGCAGGGGGCATGGATTTCCAGGTCGGCAAGTTTCCCTGGGTCGGGATCGGTAGAGCGGTTGCCGCCGGGCACGCCGACGGGTTCATCAAGGTTATCCGGGATCGGAGGCACTCGGAGATCCTGGGGGCCCACATCGTAGGGTCGCATGCGACCGAGCTGATCGCGGAGTTCGTCCTGGGTCGCCACCTCGAATCCACAGTAGAGGAGATGGAGAAGGCGATACACCCGCATCCCACCCTGTCGGAGGGGGTGGCGGAGGCGGCACTCGCCGCTCTCGGCCGTCCGATTCACATCTGAGCATGTTCCATGAGGACTTGGCCCCGGACCCGGGGGCCTCCGGCAACGCGGCTGTCCTCAGCGAGAACTGGGGCGCAGCCGAGCGCACTAAGTTCGGCGGACGAGGAGCGCGCGCTTTGGCTTTGGATCACCCTGGCGCGCTGCTGCTGGACCTTATGCGCGCGCGGTGGCGGGGCGTGACGCGGGCTACGGTCTGACGACTTCCCAGTTCGGGGTGCTCGAGGTGCTGCACCATCTAGGGCCGCTCCATTTGGGCGAGCACGCCAGCACTGTCGCCGAGCTAGTTCGTCACCTGGAGCCCGACGAGCAGGAACAGCTGAGGCAGCTTCTCAAACACCTCGGCAAGGGAATCGCCGGGCCGACCGACTCGACCTGAGACGGTTCTTCAGAGCGGCGTTACTTCGGGCTAGCCGGGGTCCACTCCACGGATCCGGAGTACCTGTAGGAGGGTCTCACCGATCTTGTTGTTGGGGGTCGAGGCGCCCGCGGTCAGACCGAGGGAAAAGGGACCACCGGGAAGCCAGTCTGTTTCTACTCGTTCCGGGATCGTCGCGGCGAGCTCGGGCTTGTGGCGAATAGTCCCCATCTCCATGTCGATGCAGGCTGCGTCATCGACGTGGAACGTTGTGGTGTACTGGCGGCACATGTGGGCGAGGTGATTCGTGTTCGACGAATTGTAGCCCCCGATCACGATCATCAAATCAGGCGGGTCCTCCATCATCTTCACGACCGCATCCTGCCGTTCCTGTGTCGCTGAGCAAATGGTGCCGAAAGAGCGGTAGTGGCTCGCGGCGTGCTCTTCACCGAATCGCTCCACCATAGCAGCACGGACCCGGGTGCCGATGGCGAAAGATTCATTGGCAAGCATGGTGGTCTGATTGGCGACCCCGATGCGCTGAAGATCCTGGTCGGGGGCGAAGCCCGTGGACGCCTTGACCATGAAATGCCGCACGAACCCGTCCTGATCGAGGCGTCCCGGTCGGTCGGCTATGTAGTCGCACACCAGCATGGCTTCTTCCATGTTGCGCACGATGATGTACTTGCCGCCTGGGTGCTTGTCGACCTGCGAGGCGGTGGCGCGGGACTCCTCGTGGTGGTGCTTGCCGTGGATCAGCGCCGTGAAGCCGTCGCGGCCGTATTCGTCCACCCGCTTCCACACATGCAGGACCGATCCGCAGGTCGTATCTACCAGGATGCAGCCGATCTCGCCCAGGCGCTGGAAGTCGCTGAGCGTAACCCCAAAAGCCGGGATGATCACGACGTCGTCGGTCGTCAGATGGCCGAAGTCGAAGACTCCTGACCCGTCGGGGTAGAGGAAGCAGATGCCCATCTCGGTCATCCGCTTGTTGACGTGGGGGTTATGGATGATCTCCCCCACTAAGAAGATGCGGCGGTCAGCGAACTTGTGGACCGTTTCATAAGCGTAGTCCACGGCCCTGTCGACCCCGTAGCAGAAACCAAACTCTTCTGCCAACCGAACGGTCACGTCCCCGAACGTGTCGGTATATCCCCGTGACCGGATGCGCTCGACTAGTGCGGAAAAATACTCAGAATCGATGATCGGCTTGACCTCGGCCTTGAGCCCGAAGCCCTTCCGAAAATAGGTCTCCTCCATCGCGTTCGTTAGGCGGGTGTGAAAGTGGCTGGTGCCGACACGGCGTTCCAATTGGCCGGCTAGATGGGACCCCAGGCGACGGACGCGGTTCCGGATCGGGACCGCGCGGATAGGGTAGCAGTGGGCCATGCTCGGGGTCGTGCTCCTACTGTTCGTGGTCGTGCCCATCGCCGACCTGGTCCTCCTCGTTCTTTTGGGCCGGGGTGTCGGGGTCTTCCCCGTATTGGTGCTCGTGCTGGGCACCGCCTCCCTGGGCATGGTGCTAGTACGTGCCCAGGGCACCCGTACGCTCGCAGCGCTGGTACGCGAGCTCGCCGTCGGGCGCATTCCCGGGCGGCAGATGCTCGATGGCCTAGCGATCCTCCTGGGTGGGGGCCTGCTGATCGCACCGGGACTCCTCACCGACGTGGCTGGCCTCACTCTCCTCTTCCCATCCGTCCGACGTTGGCTGCAAGCGGCCACTCGTCGGTGGATGGAGCGCCAGCTCAAGGCCGGCGTCCTGAAGATGTCGGTGCTGCGATGGGAGTCGGGAGGCCCCCCCGTTCGTGAAGACCCGCGTCCTGGGCTCGATCCGCAGAAGGAGATCCTCGTACCGCCGCCCGAGGGTGGCGGTGGTCCTGTGCCCTGATAGCTTGCAGGTTCCGCCGCGCTTCTCATAACCGTTCACGGCCAAAGGCCCGTCCATGGAGATTGACTTCCTCGAGCGGTTGCTCGATGCAGCGGGTCCATCCGGATTCGAGGTCCGGCCCGCGCACGTGTGGCGCAAAGAAGCGGAGAGCTTCGCCGACCGGGTGAGCGTAGATGTGATCGGCAACTCGGTGGCCGAGCTCAACCCTCAAGGCTCGCCGCGCGTGATGTTGGCGGGGCACATCGACGAGATTGGGCTCCAGGTCACCCACATCGACGAGCACGGTTTCTTGTTCGTAGATGAGATCGGCGGCTGGGATGCACAGGTGGTTGTAGGCCAGCGGGTCACGCTGCTTGCGCGCGAGCGGGACGTGATGGGGGTGGTGGGCAAGAAGCCGATCCACCTGATTCAGCCGGACGAGCGCTCCAGAGCCAGCAAGATGAAGGAGCTCTGGGTAGACGTAGGCGCGACCTCCCGAGCCGAAGTGGCGGCGCTTGGCATCCGTGTGGGTGACCCTATGGTCATCGCCACCAGTATGGTGCGTTTGGCGGGTGACCGGATCTCCAGCCGCGCGATCGACGACCGCATCGGTGCCTACGTCGTACTCGAGGCGCTTCGGCAGCTCTCCGAGGACCCCCCTGTTGCCGCCATAGCGGCGGTCGCGACCGCGCAGGAGGAGATCGGCCAGAGCGGAGGTGGTGCCCGCACGAGCGCCTACGCGCTCGATCCTGCGGTCGCGCTAGTGGTGGACGTAACATTCAGAACCGACGTGCCGGACATCGAAAAGAAGGAACTGGGTGAACACAAGATCGGCGGCGGGCCAGTGCTCAGCCGTGGATCCGCCGCTCATCCAGTCGTGTTCGAGATGTTGGTGGAGGCCGCCGAAGCGGAAGGGGTTCCGTACACGATTCAAGCTCAGCCTAAGGCCACCCGCACCGACGCCGACGCCATCTTCCTGAGTCGCGTCGGTGTTCCCACCGGCCTCATCTCGATCCCAAATCGCTACATGCACTCGCCCAACGAGCTGATCAGCCTCGCGGACGTAGGGCACGCGATCCGCCTGATCGGAGCGTTCGTGAGACGGCTGGGGGCGGACGTGGATCTGACCCCGAGGTAGCCGGGACCCGGATGCCAACCCCTGACCGAATTGACTCGCAGACAGTCGGTGATCGTGCGTTGCACTTAGGTATGGCCGACCTAGAGGCCGGGTTGGCTCAGCTGACTGCCTCCCCAAAGGATCTCGGCTCCATATCGCTCTTGGTGCGGAGGGCTGAAAGTAGTCAGCGTGATGTCATTCGGAGCGGGCATCTGGGTGCTAATGCTGGTCTGGTGGGCGACAAATGGGCCCGGAACTCAGAACGTAGTTCTGACGCCCAACTCACGATGATGGAGCTTGGGGTCGCGCGGCTCATCGCTAACGGCCAACCTCTGGGTCTGTTCGGAGATCAGCTGTTTGTTGAGCTGGATCTTTCGCGCGAGAATATGCCGCCCGGAAGTCGACTCGATGTTGGCGCTGCGGTTCTCGAAGTCACGGGGAGGCCTCACAACGCTTGTCAGAAATTCCGTTCCCGCTTTGGTACAGATGCCCTGCACTTCGTTTCTGGGCCTGACCTACGGCAGAAGAATTTACGGGGCGTATATCTGCGGGTCCTTAGTGATGGCGGGGTAAGAGTGGGCGATTCTGTAACGGTTATACACCGGCCCGAATAGGACAATGTAAGGCAGCCTCGAACTCCATCGGAGTGCTTCATAAGATGGTTGGCGAAACTGTAGTAGCAGCTACCTTTGCATCTCGGTTTGAGGCGGAGTTCGCGCGTGAGATGCTCCGCGCAAATGGCATCGGTGCTGTCCTATTTGCAGATGATGCAGGTGGAGCATATGCCGGATTGTCTTTTACCGGGCAGGTTCGGTTACTCGTCCATAGCAATGACACTGTACGTGCTAGAGCTCTGCTAGGCAGGGATACATCGATCCCTGATTCAGAGGAGTAATAAGACATTCATGATGAAACGAACGTTGATAGCGGATCTAACATTATTCGATGCTGCCACGATCATCGACTGTGCGACTTATGCTGATCCCGATGCACCATCCGATGGTATATACCACGTGTTGGTCAAAGGCGTCTCGGTCGTTCGGGATGGAGATGTCGTTACCGGCGTGTACCATGGCCGCCCGGTTCTGAGCGGTGCGCCTTAGGGATTTATCGAAAAGACCTGATCATCAACGGGCACGATCATGCATCCGGATTGGTCGGATCGAGACTAACGCTTCCATAGCCTAGAATCGATAGCCTAAGGCCAATTGCGTTGACCGCGCTGAAGCGTACCTCTAGTGTTCAGAGTTCCCCGCACGGGGGGCCGGACCTCGCCTCGGGCACGACCTTGCCCGAGGGTCTCCCGCTAAGCAGCTGGAGGTGACCAATCCGGGTGCCGCAGGCACAGACAGGGTAGGTAGGATGTTCGCCTCGCAAGAGTTGGTCCGGGAAATTCAGAAAATGCGCGACGACGGTCACCTTTCCGACGCTTTGCTACGGCTAGTGGTGCGCAAGATCGCCGCTTCCGACGAGCGCTCCAGTTGGGTGGGTGTCTACCTCCTCAACCAGGAGGGCATGGAGCTTTGGTTGCACAACTACGTTGGCTCACCCACTGAATACGTCAAGATTGAGGTGGGGCAGGGGATCTGCGGAACCGCGGTGGCAGAGAAGCAGAACCAGAACGTGCCGGACGTAAGCAAGGTTGAGAACTACCTGACCACCGATCCGGACGTACAATCTGAGATGGTGGTTCTGATCCGCGCCGGAGACGACGTCTTCGGCGCGATCGCCCTCGACAGCGAGGACGCGAAAGCGTTCAATCCCGATGACGAGGTCGAAGTGCAGCAAGTGGCCGACAAGCTGGCCGAACAGTTGATGGCGGAAAAGAGATGACGGCGCTGCGCTGAGCTAGGCCCTGATCCTACCCTCCGATTTGCGCTGGGTAGACGCGGGGAATGCGGGTCCCTTCACTCTCGAAGGGACCCGCAGCTACATCGTGGGTCGCCGGCGCGCGGCGGTGATCGATCCGGGCCCCCCGCTCGCTGCGCACGTGACCGCGGTGGCGACGGAGGTCGCCGGCGCCGAGTCTGTCGTCCTCTTGCTCACACATGGGCACTCCGATCACGCCGGCGCGGCACCCGCGTTGGCGGCTGGGGGCCAGGATCCTGGGCGCGTGGTCGAGCGGGCCCGGCGAGAGGGAGCTGGGGTCGTCTGGTCCCCTGCCGGGCATTCCCCTCCGGGCGCTCGGCGACGGCGTTGATACGGATGGGGGAGAGCTGACTGCGCTGAGCGCCCCGGGGTACGCCCGTGACCACCTGGTTTTCCATTGGCGGGACCAGCGCGCCGCCTTCGTCGGGGACCTGCTACTCGGAGCCGGAGAGACCACTTGGGTTGGCGGCTATTCAGGCTGCGTTGCCGACTATTTTGCCTCACTCGACCGGGTCGATAACCTGGGGGCAGGAGTCCTGCTACCGGACCACGGGCCGCCCGTGTTCGATCCAGAGGCTAGGCTCGGACGTTATCGGGCCCATCGTAGGGAGCGCGTGACCCAGGTCGAGAGAGCCCTGACGCGAGGACGAAGGAGTTACTCGCCGCTGTCTACGGAGAGTTGGTCCCCGAGGGGCTCCTGTCGGTGGCGCGTGTGAGCACTAGTGGCCCTGATCGAAGCACGTGAAGGTTGGGCGGGGTTGACCCGAAGGCGGCGCTCGGCACGGTTGCTGCCGATCTGCAGGCCATGGTATGGTCCTTCGTGCCGAAAGCAGCTGTGCCTGACCCAATGCCGCGTGCCCTGGCCGACGAGCTCGCTGAGCTCGTCGGCCAAGACTGCGTCATCACCGACCCTTCTCGCCTACTGGTCTACGAGTCCGACGCCCTGACGGCATACCGTTACCCCCCCAGGGCAATCGTTCTTCCCGCGAACACTGAGCAGGCCGCCGCGGTGCTGTCGGCCCTCTCGAGTCACGGCGTCGCGTTCGTTCCGCGCGGCGCCGGCACCGGTCTCTCTGGCGGAGCGCTGGCGGTCGATGGCTCGGTGCTGCTGGGCACCGCGCGCATGGATCGTATCCTTAAGCTGGATCCGGTCGGTCGGCTGGCCCGGGTCCAGGCCGGCGTGGTGAACGCTGACCTGACCGCAGCTGCCCGGCCCCACGGTCTGCATTACGCTCCGGACCCCTCGTCCCAAAGCGCCTGTACGCTCGGCGGCAACGTCGCCGAAAACGCGGGCGGGCCTCACTGCCTCAAGTACGGGGTCACTTCGCGCTGGGTCACGGGGCTCACCTTGGTACTCCCTGACGGACGCGTGACCGAGCTCGGTGGGTGGGACAAGGAATCCCCTGGCTTCGATCTGGTCGGCGTCGTGGTTGGGTCCGAGGGTTGCTTCGGGCTGGTGACGGAGATTGAGGTGCGATTGCTGCCGACTCCGGCCGCAGTGCGCACCTTGCTGGCGATCTTCGAGGATGTAGAACGGGCTGTCGCCGCCGTGACTGACATCATTGGCAGCGGCCTCCTTCCCGCCGCCCTCGAGATCATCGACGGCGAGACCATACGGGCGGTCGAAGCCAGTGTGTTCGCTGCCGGATATCCGATGGACGCCGGCGCCGCGTTGGTGATCGAGTTCGACGGCACTGATGCAGGGCTCGACTCGGAGGCCAAGCGGGCAGAGGATTGCTGCCTCGCCGCCGGAGCGAGGGAGGTACGGCGCGCTTGTGACGATGCAGAACGGGAGGCGCTCTGGAAGGGGCGTAAGAAGGCGTTCGGCGCGATGGGAAGGGTCGCTCCGGACCTTCTCGTGCAGGACGCCACCGTGCCGCGTTCGAAGCTGCCTGCGGTGCTGCACCGGATCATCGAAATCGGGCACCAGCACGGCCTTCGACTTGCGAACACGTTCCATGCCGGAGACGGCAACCTCCACCCGAATATTCTCTTCGACCG
>Ga0114993_10007135_pt1 | contig 10385 bp, 11 predicted proteins | sample ArcticOcean_MG_C_FD_87042 | JGI IMG/M metagenome (GOLD analysis project Ga0114993, IMG submission 87042) | Marine microbial communities from western Arctic Ocean - ArcticOcean_MG_CB2_150 | ecosystem: Environmental > Aquatic > Marine > Oceanic | place: Arctic Ocean: Canada Basin | collected...
CCCGAGCCGACTGGGCGAGTCCGGCCGCGGGTAGCCCCACGATGAGTCCAAGCACGGTGATGCTCAGCGCCAGTCTCGACAGTCCTGGCTTTCCTGACATGCTCACCAGGGTCTCCTCGGCGGCCGCGCCGGCGCGGTCGTCCGACGCTGGCGCTGGATCTGGCTCGGGTCCTCGTTGATCGCCTGCAACAGACGCTCAGCCTCCTCCCGGCTCAGCTCACCGGGCTGTGGCTCCTGTTCGCCGCTCTGCTCGGGCTCATCCTGCGGCTCGTCCTGCTGGTCAGCGTCTGACTCGGACTCAGGCTCCTCATCCTGAGAGTCCGGCTCCTGCGGCTCCTGCTGCTGGTCCTCGTCTGACGGCTGGTCCTGCGGATCCTGGTTTTGGTCCTGATTTTGTTCCTGGTCTTCGTTTTCGTCGTTTTCGTCCTGCTGGTCGTCAGACTGGTCCTGCTGCTGTTCCTGTTCCTGCTGTTCGAGTTCCTCCAGGGCAATCTCGTAGTTGTGCTTGGCGTCGCTGTCGGCGGGGTTCCGCCTGAGCGCCTCCTTGTAGGCCTCGAGCGCCGGTTCGAGCTGTTGCTGCTTGTAGAGCGCGTTGCCGAGGTTGTACCAGGCCTGCGACTCGACCGCCGGGTCGCCGCTCTCGACCGCGAGCCGGTATGCCTCCATGGCGCGGTCGAACGCCTCGGTCCGATACAACGCATTGCCGTCGTTGAAGGGTACGATCGGCGAGTCGGGCGCCTCGCGCAGCGCCTCCAGATACTGCTCGTGCGCCTCCTCGTAGCGCCCTTCGTCGTAGAGCCTGTTGCCAGCGGTCACCGCACCGCGGCCCGGCTGGGCCGCGACAAGCGAAGGCAGCGCGAGACCGACCAGCAGCGCCAGGGAGACGAGACCAGAGCGGCGGCGAGCCGCGACCGCGATCACTTGAACCTCCCGGTCCAGGCAGACCGGACGCGACGACGGTCTGGCACGAGCACCTCGGCGATCAGCAGCGCCAGGGCGAATCCGAGGAAGACCTGATATTGCTCGTCGAACAACGTCACCTGTTCGCTCTCGAATGCCTGCCCCTCACCGGCGGTCAACTCCTCCGCCAGGAGCGCCAGCTCGCTGCCGGCCGGTGAGGCGCGGTAGTAGACCCCGCCCGTGCGCGCCGCGATCGTCTGCAGTGTGGCCTCGTCGAGACGCGTGCTCACCACCGCCCCCTCGGCGTCTCGTTTGAACCCCTGCGCGCGACCGCCGGCATCGAGCTCTGGAATCGGGACCCCTTCAACCGACCCGATCCCGACGGTGTAGACACGCACACCCGCTTCGATCGCCTGCTCGATCGCGGTGTCCACCTCCCCCTCGTGGTCCTCGCCGTCGGTGATGACGACCAGTATCCGGTGCCGCCGGTCGGTCTCGGCGAAGGCGTCGAGCGAGGCGACGAGCGCCTGGCCGAGGTTGGTGCCCTGCACCGACATGATGTCCGGGTCCATCGCGTTCAGAAACAGGGTCGCGGCGCCGTAGTCGAGCGTCAAGGGACTCTGGACAAACGCTTCGCCGGCGAAGGCCACCAGACCGACCCGGTCGCCGTCGAGCCGGTCGATCAGGTCCGAGATCGCGAACTTCGCCTTTTCCAACCGGTTCGGCGCCATGTCCTGGGCCACCATCGAGGCGGAGAGATCGAGCGCGATCACGATGTCCTGACCCTCACGTCGCACCGTCTCGACCCGTCCGCCGAATTGCGGACGCCCAAGCGCCGTGACGAGGAGTGCCACCGCAGCCACCAACAGCACGGTCTTCGCCATCCGACCGCGCCGGCTGACCGTCGCCGTCAGGCGATCGAGCAGGGCAGGGTCGCCGAGACGCCCCAGATCGCGTCGTTGGCGCGCACGCGCCCACCAGACCAGCGCCACCAGCGCCGGCACCAGCAGATACGCGAACAGCATGTCACTCGCACCGAACCTGAACATCTAGGGAATCTTCCTCAGCAGCGTTCGGCTCAGACCGGTCTCGATCAGCAGGACCCCCAGACCGAACAGGAGCGGCAGGTGGAACAGCTCGCCATACCGTGTGAACTGATCCACCTCGATCTCCGTCGTTTCGAGGGCGTCGATCTCGGCGTAGATCTGCTCCAGGCTCTCCCGGTTGGTCGCCCGGAAGTAGCGGCCCCCGGTCAGTGTCGCCGTCTCCTGCAGTGTCGGCTCGTCGATGTCGACCTGCATCTGAGCATAGCGCCGCCCGAAGATCGGGTCGTCGACCGGGACCCGGGCTGTGCCCTGGGTGCCGGCCCCGATCGCATAGATCCGCACGCCGAGCGCTTGCGCCATCTGCGCCGCCGTGATTGGGTCGATTTCACCACGGTTGTTGCGGCCGTCCGTCAGCAGCACGATCACCCTCGACTCGGCGTCCGAGCGTTGCAGCCGTTTGACCGCCGTCGCCAACCCCATGCCGACCGCCGTGCCATCCTCGATCATGCCCACCTCGAGCCCGTCGAGCAAGGTGGTCACAACTCCGTAATCGAGGGTCAGCGGCGCCTGTGTGAACGCCTCACCGGCGAAGACGACCAGCCCGATGCGGTCGTTGCGACGGCCACGCACGAAGTCGGCCGCGACCTGCTTGGCCGCTTCGATCCGGTTGGGTTCCAGATCTTCGGCCAGCATCGAGCTCGAGAGGTCGAGGGCCAGCACGATGTCAATACCGTTTGTCGTGACGTTCTCGGCGGTCACCCCGGTCTGAGGTCGCGCGAACGCGACGATCAAAGCGGTGAGGGCCAGGGCGCGCAGGCCGAAGAGTGCGTGCTGGTATCGTCCGCTTCGCCGCACGTCGGCCCGCTTGATCGCGACGAGTGACGAGTAGCGTAGCGACCCGACCTGCCGGCGTCCCCGCATGACATACCAGTAGACCAGTAACGGGACGACCGCCAGGAGCAAGAGGTAGGTTGGGTCGGCGAAGCGATGGATCATGCGACCTCCGCCTCCACCGGCGTGTCGACAGGCGACGGGTCGGCCGGTGTCGTGGCGTCAACCAGCCGGCGGCCCAGCGGCACCAGGTCACGGCAGTCTGGCACCTCCGGCCTGAACTTCGCGAACTTGACGAGGTCGCAACGGTCGAGCAGTTGCCGGAACTCGGCCACCACACCGCTGGCCGCGTCACATCGGCGCAGGGCCTCGAGTACCTCGCCGGTCGTCATCTCCATCGCGTCGATGCCGAACCGGTTCTCCGCATACACCCTCATGATGTCCGACCCGCGGATGTGATACGTCTTCACCTCGCCCAACGCAAGCAGGCCGGAGGCCTCGAGCGCCGCGAGTGATTCGTGGGCGATCTCGTGCGCCGGTCGAGGCGGCGCGACCGGTGTGACGACCTCCGGCCGTACACGGCGCCGGTAGCGCCGGTAGAGCCAGTATGCGGCGCCGCCGAGCACCGCCAGCCCAGCCAGCCACGGAAGCAGCGTGGCCACACCAAACGGGATCGCGAGCGGGGCTTTGATATCGCGGATGTCACCGCTCTCGTCCCGGCCTACGCTCTCAATCGTCACCGCCGCTGCTTCGGTCGAGAGCATGACGGTCTCGCCGGCGCCGTCGATGACCGCGACCTCGAAGGCCGGCACCGTCTGGTCGCCGAGCTCGAATGCCGTGACCGTCAGTTCGGCACGCGACTGGGCGCGGTCTCCGTCGGTCGTCGCGTCAGACAATTGAACATCGAGCAGTTCGAATGCCCCGAGATCGATCGGCTCCGGCCAGACCACCCGCGCATCCGGGTCATGCGTCACCGTCACCACCACGACGACCGGGTCGCCGACCGTGATCACGGCCGGGTCGAGCGTGACCCGGAGCTCGGGCAGACCGGTCTGGGCAGCCACCAGCGCTGGGGCCGCGAGTAGCAGCGCCGTCGTGACCAGCCGGCGACCGGTCATCGCCGCCTCCGCTCGTCTCGGCTCGCGATCTCGGCGTTCGTCATCGCTGCACGTCTCAGCGCCATCGCTTCGCCCGCTGCTTGAAGAACCGCATCAGGCGGTCCGCATACGGTCGATCGGTGCTGATCTCGACGACATCCACGCCGGTCTTCCTGAATTCCCGCTCGCGTGCCGCCCACCGGTCGGTCACGTCGCGGTGGAACGCCGCGCGGAACGTCGGGTCGGAGACATTCACCGTCAGCTGCTCACCGGTCTCGGCATCCTCGAGCTCGAGGTAGCCGACCGCGGGGAGTTCTCGCTCGCGGGGGTCGCCCATTCGTATGACGATCGTGTCGTGCCGTCGGCCGGCCACGGCCAGCGCTCGCTCGTACCCGGTCGCCAGAAAGTCTGACACCACGAACACCACCGCTCGTCGCCGTACGACCCGTGCCAGATACTCGAGCGCGCCCGCAATGTCGGTCCCCCGCCCCTGCGGCTTGAAGTAGAGCAGCTCGCGCAAGACCCGGAGCACGTGGCGGCGGCCCTTGTGCGGTGGCACGAACTTCTCGATCCGGTCGCTGAAGATGATCAGCCCGACCTTGTCGTTGTTCTTGATGGCCGAGAACGCCAGCACCGCGCAGATCTCGACCGCCACCTCGCCTTTCATTCGCGTGTGTGACCCAAACTCGCCGGAGGCGCTGACGTCGACCACCAGCATGACCGTCAGCTCGCGTTCCTCGTCGAACACCTTCACGAACGGCGCTCCGGTCCGGGCGGTGACGTTCCAGTCGATCGCGCGGATGTCGTCACCGTACTGGTACTCACGCACCTCGGCAAAGTTCATCCCGCGGCCCCGGAAGACCGAGTGATACTCGCCCGAGAAGACATTGTTGACCAGGCCTCTGGTCGCGATCTCGACGCGACGGACCTGTTTCAGGATCTCGCGGGGAATCATGGCACTTCGATACTGTTCAACACCTTGTTCACCACGTGATCCGACGTCATCTCCTCGGCTTCGGCCTCGTAGGTCAGGAGCACGCGGTGCCGGAGCACGTCGAGCCCGATCGACCGGACGTCTTCCGGCGTGACGTAGCCGCGGCGGCGGAGGAACGCGTGTGCGCGCGACGCTTTCGCCAGGCTGATGGTCGCGCGCGGTGAGGCGCCGAACGCGATCAGATCGGCGAGATCGCCCAGGTCGTAGTCTTTCGGCTGCCGGGTGGCGAACACCAGGTCGACGATGTATTGCTCGACCTGCGAATCCATGTAGATCATCTCGACCGACTTTCGGGCGCGTCGGATCTCCTCCGGTTCAACCACGGCGGAGACCTCCGGGGCAGGACCGGCGGCCATCCGCCGCATGATCTCCAGCTCTTCTTCCTTGGTCGGGTAGGTGACCGAGATCTTGAGCATAAACCGGTCGACCTGCGCCTCCGGCAGTGGGTAGGTGCCCTCTTGCTCGATCGGGTTCTGCGTGGCCAGGACCAGAAACGGCGAATCGAGCGGATAGGTGGTGTCACCGATCGTGACGGCGCGCTCCTGCATCGCTTCGAGCAAAGCCGATTGCACCTTGGCAGGTGATCGGTTGATCTCGTCGGCGAGGATGATGTTGGCGAAGATCGGGCCTTTGTGTGTCTTGAACTCGGAGTGCCGCGGGTCGTACACGAGCGTGCCCGTCAGGTCGGCCGGCAGCAGGTCCGGTGTGAACTGGATCCGGCGGAACGACGTATTGACGGCGCTGGCCAGGGTGTGGACCGTCATTGTTTTTGCAAGACCGGGGACCCCTTCCATCAGCACGTGCCCATCCGCCAGCAGCCCGATGATGAGCCGCTCGACCATGTACTGCTGCCCGACGATGACGCGGCCGACCTCCTCGCGCAGGCGGCTGACAAACGCGCTGTCGGTATGAATCTGCTGCTGGATCGCTTCGATGTCGTGGTGCATGACGTCGGTCTTTGTCCTTTCGGGGCGGCGATGCAGGTCCCCCAACCCTTCATTGTAGAGCCGGGAGGGACGCATCGGCGATCAGAACGGCGCTTTCGTCTTCCCTTTGGTCCCAACGGCCGTGTCAGGGTGGTCTCAGGTGGGTAAGACGCTGGCCTCCGCCAGACGGTTTGGTGGGCGTGTCGCGAGCTTCCCCGCCCTCCGCCACGGTGGTACTGTTGCTGCGTCACGCCGTTCACATCGGAGCGAGATCAGAGTCATGCATGCTCGAGGGTTCGTCGGCGTCATACACGTGCTCGTGGCGGCGCTGTCCGTCATCGGCCCCCTGGGCGCCGGTGTCCGGTCCGCCGCCGGGCAACCGGGCGACCGCCCCGACCTGCTGCGGCAGGCGGTCCGCGATGTCGAGCGGGAGGGCGTCGTGCGGGAGGCGACCCGTGCGGTCGATCGGTATCTGGAGACCTGGAACACGAGGGACCCGCTGGCCTGGGCCGGGTCTCTGCACTTTCCGCATGTGCGACCTGGGCTGGGCCCGGTCAGACTGACCCACACCCCGGAGGAGTATGTCCGTGGCGTGGACTTCGAGCGCACGATCGCGAGCGGCTGGCATCGCAGCCAGTGGGATTCGTACGACGTGTTCCAGGTCGGTCCGACCAAGGCGCACGTCGCTGGACACTACTCGCGCTACAACATCGAGGGCGAGCAGATCCGCACCACGGTGATTACCTACGTCGTGACGAAACAGGGTGACCGCTGGGGCATCCAGTCTCGGTTTGCGGCCGGCCCGGCCGACATCACCGCAGGCGAGCGGGCCGAGTCGGTGGCCGCCGCGGCCGCCGCGGTAGCGGCGTACTTCGAGGCGTTCAACGGACCGACTGACACCGACAGATGGGCGGCGACGCTGAACTATCCCCACGTGCGCGTAGCGGACGGCGCTGTCGAGATGTGGGAGACCGCCGAAGAGTACGTGAACGGGACGCAGGGTAGTCGTCAACGCACATGGGTGCACACACGACTCGACTGGGCTGAACCGGTGCAGGTGGGCGCCGGCGGGGTCAACGTGGCCGTGCGATTCAGCCGCCTGAACCGGCTAGGCGAGACGCTGTCGAGCTACGAGGCGGTCTATCTCGTCACCAACCGGGACGGTCATATCGGTATTCAGGCGCGGTCCAGCTTCGCGCCTTAGTACTCAGACGGGGCTTCACCCCGAACGTCGCTAGAACACCGCACGAGTGCTGTGGGGCTTTGTCCAACAGCACGCCAGGCCGGAGTGGGGCGCATCTCGCGCGCACGGCGTTTTCGCCGCCTACGCGTCGTCTTCGAGCACCTCGAGGTCGACAAGGTCCTTGGGCCGGCCGGTGGCCCGCTTGTTCTGGATGAGCGCCTGTCGGCCGATGAAGCACACCGGACAGCCTCCCAGCTCCGCCTGGACTCGGTCGGGCCAAGCCTGGTCGAACCCGAGCCCGCTGAGCTCGGTCAGCATGTCGATGCGGCGTGGGGCGACGCCGATCTGGAACGTGATCCCGGGTTGTGCGAAGTCGGACTCCGCGATCTCGTCAAGCGGCGCGCCGAAGGCCCTCAGCGCTTGTATGACTTTGGGTGCGTTGTCGAGCGTCGGCTCGATCCAGAGGTCGAGGTCCGCTGTCGCTCGAGGCCGGGTGTGGAACGTGACGGCGTAGGCGCCAACCACCAGAAAGCGAACATCAGCGACGTTGAACGCTCGCAACAGTTCGACAAAGTCCGGGTTCATCGTTGAACTCGCCCCGGAAGCGCCACAGTTCTTCGCTCAACTGCCAGGTGCAGAGCAGGCGCTCGGCCGGTGTGAGACCACTCCAGTACTCGGCTTCGGCAGCGTCAGCCTCATCGTGGCTGCGGAAGACGCGAACCGTCATGCGACGCTTCCGTTCCGCACGAACAGGGTCATCCACACGGTCATTGTACCACTCGGTGTGGCCAGGCCGCGCTGGTCCGGCGCTCGACGTTCACCCTGTGGTCACGGCGCCTGCGCGCGATCGTCGCAGCTTCGGGTATCGCACCCCTAGACTCAGCGCCCGCGCGACCACGTAGAGGATGAACGCCACCCAGAGACCGAGGTTCGCTGCACGTGGGACGAGAATCCACGACGCGACGAGAAAGCCCGCGAGCGAGATGACGCTCGCGTTACGCATGTCCCGGGTCCCGGTGGCGCCGATGAAGATCCCGTCCAGCTGGAAGGCGGCGAACGAGACCAGGACGTAGATCGCCGCCAGGGGCAAGCACTCAGTCGCGATGGCGCGGACCGGGTCGAGGTCGGTCAACGCCGTGATCGCCAGTGGCCCGAGGAAGAGCACGGTTGCCGCGAGGAGGACCGATGTCAGCGCCGCGAGCTCGGTGGCGGCTCGCACAACCTGGTCGAACATGGCGATCCTCCCAACGCCCACCGCACGTCCCACCAGCACCTCGGTCGCATGCGCGAAGCCGTCCAGCAGATACGCGCTCATGGTGACCAGCTGCAGCAGGATGTGATTTGCCGCCAGGATCTCGGTCCCGAACCGTGCCCCCTGGTTGGTGAACCAGCCAAAGCCCATCAGAAGGAAGAGCGTGCGGACCATGATGTCCGCGTTCGCGCCGATGGTGTGTCGGGCTTTCGACCGGTCGAGGATTCGGGGCCACGGCCAGAACGGCTCGTCATCCGCATGCGTGTCCCGCAGGACGTCGCGCAGCAGGAACAGTGCGAAGGCAAGCGTCGTCCATTCGGCAATCACCGTGCCCAGGGCGATGCCCTCGACACCCCAGCGGAGTACGCCCGCGAAGACAACGTCGAGGCCGATGTTCAGTCCGTTCAGGACCACCTGGGTGACCAGGAGCTGCCGGGTACGACCGAGCCCGACAAGAGTGCCGAGCACGGCGAACGTGCCGAGCGTCGCGGGCGCTCCCCAGATGCGGATGTCGAAATACGCGCGCGTCAGCGTTTCGACGTCCGGGGTCGCGCCGAGGAGACCGAGCGCCACCCAGGCGATCGGGAGCTGCAGCGCGATCAGGACGGTGCCCGTTGCGGCTGCCAGCAGCAGGGCGCGCCCGACCGTCGCCCGCACTTCGGCGGTGTCTCCCGCGCCCGACGCCTGGGCGGTGAACCCGGTCGTCCCCATGCGGAGGAAACCGAAGCTCCAGTAGACGAAGCTGAAGACCAGCGCACCGAGGGCGATGCCACCGAGGTCGGCGATGCCGCCCAGGTTGCCGATGACCGCGGTGTCGACGAGTCCCAGCAGCGGCACCGCCGCGTTGGCGAGCACGATCGGCCACGCCAGGTCTGCGATCCGGCGTCGGGTGACGTCACCTGTCTCCAAAGCAGGCGGTCTCGATTCGAGGGGGGCTACTGAGCCCTAAGGCTGCACCGCCGCGACGACGGCGGCGGAGAGTTGGGCGACCGTGCTGCCTGGTGCCCAGATGTTGGACGGGATCTGTCGGCCGGTCCGGACCCAGACCAGATCAAGACTCGGTATGACCACGACGATCTGACCACCGTTACCAAAATTCGCATAGGCGTCCGGCGGTGTACCGGGCAGCAACCGGCGCCTCACGAAGTCCGATTCACGGTAACTCAGATAGAAGTCGCCGGCGTTCAGGTGCCAGAAGAGGCCATACGACGGGTTGGCCTTCGGTACCGGCGCGGTGCGGAGCTGTTCGACGTACTCGGCCGGCAGGTAGCGCATGCCGTTCCAGAGGCCGTCGTTCAGCATCAACTGACCGACCTTGGCCAGATCCCGCGGTCGCATCCGGATGCTCTGATAGCCCAGCAGCCTGTCCTGAGTCCGGATTTCGACCCAGTAGGCGCCGCGCATCCCGAGCGGGGCGAACAGCTCCGCTCGAGTCAGGTCCGGCAGGCTCAGCCCCGTCGCGCGCTCGAGCGCGGTGAAGAGCAACCGGTAGGCGGCATGGTTGTAGATGAAGTACTCGTCCGGCCCGTGTGTGGTCCCGCGGGCCAGCGCCGCTTCGAGCTGGCTCCGTCCCGCGCGTGTGTCGCCCTGGTCGCGCTCGGTCGAGTGTGCCAGACCGGACTCCATCGCCATCACGTTGCGGAAGGTCAGCACCTCGCGTCGGTGACCGGCCAGCTCCGGCACGAAATCGATGAGCGGCTGGTCGATAGACGTGATGTCGCCACGCGCCACCGCTCGGCCCACGAGGAAGGCGAACGGGCTTTTCGTGGCCGAGTACATCTGCTGCACGTCGTCCGGGCCGCGCTCATTCCAGTACCGCTCGAACACGATGCGGCCGTGACGGACGACGACGAGCGAATCCGCATCGGTCGTCTCGGCCAGCCGGGCCGCCTGGTCGAGCCTGGTCGGATCCAGACCAGACGCCGCGGCATCGGTCGTGTTCCACGGTGCGGTGTCGGGGCCGTCCCAGGGCTCGGTGCCGACCTGACGACGCTGCGCGTCGAGCACGGGAGTGGCCACCCCGAGCGCGAGGCAGACACACCACAACCACATCGCTCGCCCGCGTCTGGCTCTTGAGCTAGACCACAAACACACCGGTGCCGAGACCTCCCGGCCCGCCGGGTCCGCAGCGGGTTCGGCAGCACACGTGGGCCGCG
>Ga0114993_10007139_pt1 | contig 10380 bp, 6 predicted proteins | sample ArcticOcean_MG_C_FD_87042 | JGI IMG/M metagenome (GOLD analysis project Ga0114993, IMG submission 87042) | Marine microbial communities from western Arctic Ocean - ArcticOcean_MG_CB2_150 | ecosystem: Environmental > Aquatic > Marine > Oceanic | place: Arctic Ocean: Canada Basin | collected...
ATTTCAAGTTATGAAATTGATGTAATGAAGGGTTAAATTATTCTATGATGTGTATATCTATAAAAAAACCCAGTAGAACTTTATTCACTGTATTACTTTTTAGCTTTTTATTTTTTAGTTTTACAGAAGGATTAGATGCTGCAGGTTGGAAATCATTAGGGCCGTTAGGAGGTACTCCTTGGGCTATTGCTTTTTCTCCTTCATTCGAAGAAGACGGGAATATCTTTATTGGAACCAATAAGGGAGTTTATAAGTCTGTTGACAAAGGAAAGTCTTGGAGTCAATCTACCACAGGTATTGGAATGAAATTGGTCCCAACTATAAAGATTTCTTCGAATTTTAAATATGATCAGACATTGTTTGCTGGCACTTCTAATGGAGAACTGTTTGCTTCATACGATGCTGGAGAAAAATGGGATCTTGTTTTTTAAGGTCCTGAAATACGATCCAATAGCTCTATGGCTTCTTCTAGTTTGGAAGCCATTTCTATTTCCCCGAATTTTTCTGATGATGGCACTGTTTTTATAGGAGTTTTTGGTGGATATATTTATCGTTCGATAGATAGAGGATCTTCATGGGAGCAGTTCAAGGAAGGGTTAGACAGTAAGTATGTTCTTGCTTTGGGAATTTCTTCAAATTTCTACAATGACGGGACTATTTTTGCTGGAACAATAGATAAGGGTATTTTTGTTTCTACTGATAGAGGTGAAACTTGGAAATTTAGTGGTGAAGGATTACCTGATAAGTTTATTCAAACTATTGTTGTGTCTTCGAATTACTTGAATGATCAAACGGTTTTTTTGGCAATGCCTGGAGAAGGATTGTTTTTATCTATAGATAAGGGAACAACGTGGCTTAAAAGTGATGACGGGTTAGATAATTCATATGTAAGGACAATAGACTTATCTAATAATTATTCGATAGATCAAACAATTTTTGTGGGTGCTTCTTTTGGGATGATTTATAAGTCGATAAATTCTGGCAGGTCTTGGACCAGGGTTAACGATGCAAAAAGGGAAGAAATTTATGGGCGTAATTTACAAGATAAGCAAATTAGATCTCTTGCTATTTCCCCAAGTTTTTCTGATGATGGAATAATTTTTTCCGGAACATCGGCTGGTCTTTTTTATTCAAGTGATGCAGGTGTTAATTGGGAAAAAGTGATTGAAGGGCTCACAGTTTCAACAATTAGAACTATATCTTTATCTCCAAATTTCACGAATGATCAGATTGTATTTGCTGGCACCTATAACACTGGAATTTTTAAGTCAATTAATGCTGGAGAAACTTGGATGCAGGCTAATTCCGGACTTGAAGATTTGAAAATTTGGATGATAGATGTTTCTCCAGATTTTGCCAATGACGAAACAGTTTTTGCTACTGGGAAGTTAGGATTATATAAATCTACTGATGGTGGAAACAATTGGAAAAGAATATCAAAGGATTTTATGAATGGAATTATTCAAGCTTTAGATATTTCAGAAAATTTCAAACAAGATAGGACTTTGTTTATAGCAACATCATCGGGAATTTTTAGATCAGTTAATGCTGGAGAAACTTGGAATAATATCAGCGGAAATTATTTTCAAAGTAGGATATTAGAAATAACTATTTCTCCAGGTTTTGCCAATGACGAAACAGTTTTTGTTGGAACACTGGGGGATTTTATTTATAAATCTACTGACGCGGGTAACACTTGGGTAAAAATCAATAATAAAATCCAACCTAACCTATCAGTGCATTCGATTGATATGTCTCTAGATTTTTCTGATAATGGTTTAGTAATTATTGGCACCAATTTTGGAGCTTTTAAATCTATTGATTTCGGAGAAAATTGGAGAAGTATGTATGAAGGATTACCGGTTTCACAAAAAATGGTTTCTTCTGTAAAAATTGCATTTGATGGCACAATGTTTGTAGGATTACCTAATGAAGGCATTTTTAAAAGTGATGATTCTGGAGTAACATGGGGTCAAATAAATTTTGGATTGTTTAATGATTATGTTTCTGTGATAGATGTTTCTCCAAATTTCATGAATGATCAGATTGTATTTGCTGGGACTCTCGGCAGCGGTGTATTTAGGAGCAATGACTTTAAGGCAGCTCCTGAACCCACACCTATACCAGTTCCTCAAACTTTATATTTCAGTGAAGAATCTTGGAATGTTCTTGGTTATGTGTTCGTAGCATTAGCATTTTTAATTTTGATTGTTGGGTTTAGATATAGGAAAGCTATAATACGATTTTCGTCGAAGCGGGAAATTCCAGACAACTCAAATTGGAATGAAATATTAAAGAAATCTACTTCTCTAACTGATAATAAAAAATGATTTTTATTAAAATATCGGATTCACAAGGATAGTTTCTTTTCTATGGGGGCCTGTGGAAATTATGTTAATTGGAACCCCAACTAATTCTTCGATACGATCTACATATTTCCTTGCATCTGAAGGGAGTTTAGAAATATTTGTTAGTCCAGCTGTGCGGGTCGACCAACCAGACATTTCTTCGTAAACTGGCTTGCATTTTTCAAGGATTGAAATATTTCCAGGGAAATCAGTTACTTTTTCACCGTCTAATTCATAGTGAGTACAGACGTTGATTGAGTCAAAATTGTCTAGGACATCTAATCTAGTTAGTACAAGAGAAGTATAGCCATTGATTCTAGCACTATATCTGGCGGCAACTGAGTCAAACCATCCAACCCTTCTTGCCCTTCCAGTTGTAGCCCCAAATTCTTGCGCAAGGTCTCTGATTAGTTCTCCTTGTTCGTTTAATAATTCTGTTACAAATGGTCCACCACCAACACGTGTGCTGTAAGCTTTAAAAACTCCAAGGACGATATCGATTTGAGAAGATAATAGGCCTAGACCAGTACATGCTCCTCCAATAGTTGGATGTGATGAAGTTACAAATGGATAAGTTCCATGATCTAAGTCTAAAAGCGCTCCTTGAGCTCCTTCGGCAATCACATTTTTATTAGATTCGATAGAGTCGTACACAATATGTTCTACTGAATCAATGAATGGAGTAAGTGCTTTTCCCCAATACAGACATTTTTGATAAATATCATCGATAGAGACAGGTTCTTTTTGATGTACATTTTGTATGATCGCATTATGATGAGTTAAAACGGATTCTAATCTTGAGAATAGAGTTTCTACATTTTTAAAATCTGCTACCCTTATGCCAATTCTTGCAGCTTTGTCAGTATAAGCTGGCCCAATTCCTCTTCCTGTAGTTCCTATGGCTTCGTCACCTTTAGCTATTTCGTTTAGATTGTCTAAAATTACATGATAAGGCATTACTATATGGGCTCGTTCGCTGATTTTGATTCTACCAGATACATTTTGTTTTCTTTCTTCAAGTTCATGGATTTCTGATAAAAACACATCTGGGTCTACAACGACACCATTGCCTATGACACCTTGAACATTAGGCCATAAAACGCCGACAGGGATTAGGTGAAAAACAAATTTGCCATCATCGTTAATCACAGTATGACCTGCATTATTTCCACCTGAAAATCTTGCTACAATGTGGGTTTTTTCAGATAGATAATCAACTATTTTACCTTTTGCTTCATCACCCCATTGACCACCCAAAACGGCACAAACTGTCACTTTGACTCCTTAGTGTGTAAGTTTTTAAAATAAGGCCTGCAGGGGAGTATATCAGAGCTTTTGTTAAGTGGAAAGATGAGAATAAATTAATATTGGTCAAGAATCTGAAATTATTAACAATTTATATATAGACTCATTTAGGATTTATGAAAAGTAAAAACAGCTTTATTTTTGGTGATTTCATTCAATGTTTTGAAATGTTCCAAAGTATTATATTGATTTTTAATTGCACTTTGAGTGCCATTTTAATAACATGTTTATAAGGAACATATTTATTGGGTTGTTAGTTGTTCTGTTCGAAATTTTCTTTCGTAATTTTTTAAGGAGACTTTCCTTTGGTTGTAAATGATTTAACTTCTGTTCAAGAAATGATCATGTTGTATATTAGTTCTTTGAGTCAAAAAAGTCGAAAAAATGATTACTTGCAGGAACTTTATCGGTTTTCACAGTGGTGTGGACCTGACAAACAAATTCTAAAAGTTTCAGCGCCTGAAGTCGGTGATTATAATGAAAACGCTATTATTAGATTAGGTATCGAAAATTCTGCAAACAGATTGGCAGAAGTAAAGAAATTTTTGATTTTTGCTTATAAAGAAGGATTTATTATTCAAAATCTTTCACAACATGTAAGACTTAGAAGGCCTCGAAAAAATTCATTAAATGATAAAAAAAGTAAATATTCTTCATCTACTAAAGAGTCTTTGACGAAACAGGGTTATTCAGAGTTAAAACGCGAATTAGAATCTTTGAAAAATGAAAGGCAACCAATTGCAGATGAAATAAAAAGGGCTGCCGCTGACAAAGATGTTAGAGAGAATGCACCTTTAGAAGCTGCTAGACAAGAAATGGGAAAGTTAGTAGCAAGGATTGATGAAATAGACAATATGCTTGCAAATCATGATGTTATGGAATCCAATGAAGCTTCTGAATTTATTAATCTTGGGTCTAAGGTTGTTTTGATGGATGTCAAATCAAAACGTAAAATGAAATACGTGGTAGTCGCTGCTCCTGAAGCTAAGCCGTTCGATGGTAGGATTTCAAATTTATCTCCTATAGGAAAAGCCGTTTATAAAAAATCTGTTGGCGAAGTGGTTGCTGTTAAAACCCCAAGAGGTTTGATTCAATTCGAAATTATGAAAGTTTCTTGATGTCGCATTTCATCCTGTATGAAGGTAATGTGTAAATTTTTCTTAGTAATTTATTTTACTTGGTTTGGTGTTTTTTATGATTCCAGAACACGATATTGAAGAAGTCACAGAATTATCTCAACATTTGATTCCTTTAATTGATGGTGAAGTGAAATTTGATCGAGTCACCCGGATGATATATTCAACGGATGCTAGTATTTATCAGATTGAGCCATTGGGAGTTGTAATACCTCGATCTGTTGAAGATGTAATTGCAACTATTGAAACGGCAATTAATTTTAATGTTCCAGTTTTGCCTCGAGGTGGAGGGACAAGCCTTGCTGGGCAAACAGTCGGAAGAGCTATTGTGATTGATTTCTCTAAATATTTGAATGGTGTTCTTGAAATCAATAAAGAAGAAAAATGGGCTAGAGTTCAGCCAGGAATTGTTTTAGATGAATTAAATTATCGGATAAAAAATTTAAACTTGTTGTTTGCTCCAGATCCCAGCACAAGTAGTCGAAGTAATATTGGTGGAGCTATAGGAAATAATTCATGTGGAGCTCATTCTGTCGTTTGGGGTAAAACTGCAGATAATGTTATTGAGCTTAACGGAGTTTTATCAAATGGCGACCAAGTTAAATTCAGAGAATTGTCGATTTCTGAGTTCGATTTGAAATGTGTTGGAGAATCTTTTGAATCAGAAATTTATAGAAAATTATTCTCTATTATCTCCAATAATAAAGAAGAAATCATTAACAAATTTCCCAAAATTCAAAGGAGGGTTTCTGGGTATAATTTGGATGAATTAATTTCTCCAGGAAATCTTAATATGGCAAGATTTGTTACTGGATCAGAGGGTACATTAGTTGCTATTACTGATGCTAAAGTTAATCTTGTAGAAATTCCAAGAATTAAAGCCTTAGGGGTTGTGCATTTTGATAATATGTTTAAATCAATGGAAGCTACTCCTTTAATTTTAGAGTCACAACCTTCTGCACTTGAAATGATTGGAGAAATGATTCTTAAACAGGCAAAGTCTAATATTGTATATTCAAAAATGATGGATTTTATTGAAGGTGACCCACAGGCATTGTTAGCAGTTGAATATACTGGAGATTCATTCTTAGAAGTGAATTCAAAACTTGATTCTTTGGAGAATTTAATTCAATCCAAGAGGCTAGGATATTCTGTAGTAAGATTGTTATCAAATTCTGATCAAAATAAACTGTGGAGTGTTCGTAAAGCTGGATTAGGTCTAATGATGAATGCTCCCGGAGATGCTAAACCTATTCCTTTTGTTGAAGATACAGCTGTTGATCCTCAATTATTACCTGAATTTGTAAGAAAGTTTGATTTGATTGTTAAAGAAAATGGTACTACGGCAGGATATTATGGGCATGCTAGTGTAGGTTGCTTACATATTAGACCAGTAATAAATTTGAAAAATCAAGTTGGTGTTGATCAAATGATTTCTATTGCAGATTCTGTTAGTGATCTTGTATTGGAATTTGGAGGATCATTAAGTGGTGAGCATGGCGATGGATTGGTCAGAAGTTCTTTTAATGAGAAAATGTTTGGTTCAAAAATTTATCAGGCTTTTAATGATGTAAAATTGGCATTTGATCCTAATAACATCATGAATCCAGGAAAGATTGTAGAGTCTCAATCTATTGAAGAAAACTTGAAGATAGGGCCAAATTACAAAACTGAGCAGATCAAAACGACTTTTAATTTTCACAAAGAAAATGGTTTGAATTCTGCAATAGAGATGTGTAATGGTCAAGGTGTTTGCAAAAAAGTTATTGGCGGTACAATGTGTCCATCATATATGGTTACTAGAGATGAAGAACATTCTACAAGAGGTAGAGCGAATGCGTTAAGGGGCTATATTTCTGGCAATTTGACTTCAGAAGATTCTATGGGTCGAATTCGAGAAGTTTTGGATTTATGTTTAGAATGTAAAGCTTGTAAGTCTGAGTGTCCATCAAATGTTGATATGGCTAGATTGAAATATGAATTTTTATACCAATATCATAAAAATAAGAGATATTCATTAAGGGATTTGGTTTTTGGAAATTTTCGGAAATTTGCTCAGCTAGGATCTGCTATGGCACCAATTTCTAATTGGGTAATGCGTAATGATGTATTAAGAAAAATTCTGTTTAGTTTTATAGGTATTGATCATAGAAGGCAGATTCCTGAATTTGCTCAATCCACATTCACGAATTGGTATAAAAACAACAAGACTCTTTTTTCTTCGGGCAAGAAAAATTCAACAAAAGTGATTCTTTTTCCAGATACTTTTACCAATTATAACCATCCAGAGATTGGTGTTGATACATATAAAGTTTTGGTTGCTTTAGGTTATGAAGTCATAGTTCCTGAATTAAAGTGTTGTGGCAAGCCATTTTTGTCTAAAGGAATGTTGTCACAAGCTAAATCTTTAGCAAGTGAAAACATTAAAATTTTATCTCAAATCATAGACGATAATTCAGTGATTGTTGGCATAGAACCTAGTTGTTTGTTAACAATCTTTGACGATTATCCAGATTTATTAAATCAAGATTTAGAAATCAAAAATATTATTAATAAAGTCATGTTGGTGGGAGATTTGATAGTCAGGGATTTTTCTAAAGGATTTCCAGCTAAATTATTTAAATCTGTGGATAGTAAGGTTTTGTTTCATGCTCATTGTCATCAAAAATCATTGTTTGGTACTAGCAAAATCAATAAATTATTGAATTTAATACCTTCTGTTGTTGTTGAAGAGATTCAATCAGGTTGTTGTGGTATGGCTGGGACATTCGGATTTGAATCGGAGCATTATGAAATTTCTCTTAAAATAGCTAAGCAAAATTTGGTAGATAAAATTAGCAATCAATCAGAGGATTTTATACTAGTTAGTGATGGTATATCTTGCAGGCAACAAATCAATCATATACTTGGAAGAAAATCATTACATTCTATGGAACTTTTTGCTTCTTTATTGATTGATTAAATCAACTATTACTTAAATCAGTAAGTTTTGTTTGTTGAAGTGATACTTTTCCAAATTCGTCAGGGTATGTGTGAAAAAAACATAATATCTCATTTTCATTAATTTTTATCATATCTGGATATCCACACAATGAGCCAGGTTGGTGAGCAACGTTATAATTGTCTGGTTCATATAATTGTCCAATCGTTTCCCATGATTCTCCGTTGTTTTTTGATTGACTGATAGAAATACCTTTATGATTGAGATTTTCATTTCTATAAGTACATATAATTGCACCGGAAGATAGTTGGAAAAGTTTTATATTTGCTCCTTGAAATCCAGTTTTTTTAATTTTTGACCATGTTTTTCCTTCATCAATTGAATATGAAGAAACTGAATTTTTTGTAATATGTTCACGAATTACAGATAAATAATGTGATTTTGGCAATTGTATGATATCAATATCACTGTAATGTCTATTTTCTTCTTCTGCAATTATTATTGGAGGTTCAAAAGATTTATGAGGATATGAACTAAATGTAACACCGGAATGCCAACCTTCATCTCTACCTTTTGTACCCATACATGCCCACATTAATTTGTTTTTTGAAATCAAATGGGGATTACTTGTGCCATATAATTCTGTCCAAAATGGAAAAATTTTAATTTCATCTTTAATTTTTGACCATGTTTTTCCCTGATCGAAAGAATGTTTTGAGGTGGTATAAAAGCCGCTGAAAGGTTCATCGCCTCCCAAAGAATGGTCGATTTTTACTCGACCAATGATCATTACTAAATGATCATCAGATATATGAACTAGGCCACCCATAGAAATACAGTCCCATCCATCAAAATTCATTATAGGTTTTGGAGTTGACCAATATTTTCCAAAATTTTCAGATTCAGAAATCATTACAGTGCTATTTTTCATACCTATTGGTAGAAATGTATAGCTGAAAATTAAAATTAATTTACCGCTATCAAGCTTTATTACACTTGGAGATTTTGGACTTTCAATGTTTGAAGTTTGGAATAATTTTTTTGATTCCACGAATTTTAAATTGGAATTTTTTAAAAAACTGGGATTCTTCATGACTGAATTTTTATTTTAATTTTTTCTATAGCAGTTTCAAAAGGTACTAATTCTTGGTTTCCAGATTTTCTTTCTTGAATTTCAACTTGCCCATTTTTCAAATTTCTTTCACTTAAAACGATTCTAAATGGCAATCCTAGAAGATCTGAATCTTTGAATTTAACACCTGGGGATTCATCTCTGTCGTCATACAAAATATCTAAGCCCGAATTCATCAGATTCGAGTAAAATTCTTCACCAATTTTTTGGATGTTTTCTTGCCTGATATTTAATACTGAAAGTATTGCATCATATGGCGCTATAGATTTTGGGAAAATAATTCCTTTTTCATCATGACTTTGTTCTATTACAGCTGAAAGTAATCTTCCTATACCGATTCCATAGCAGCCCATAATTATAGGGATTTGTTTGTTTTCATTATTTATATACATTGCACCTAATCTTTCGGAATATTTTGTTCCTAATTTAAATACATGTCCAACTTCAATACCTCTTTTAAGTTCAAGTTGATTGTTACATTTAATACATATGTATTTAGGTTTAGCAAGTGCTATGTCACTAACTATATCGGAGGAGAAATCTCTTGGATAATTGGAGTTTTTGAAATGAATATTTTCTTTATTCGAACCCATAATATAGTTGTTTCCAAAATTGACTGATGTATCTACAGTTATTTTAATATTTTCTAATTGAATTGGAGAGGCAAATCCACAAGGTATTTTAAGATTTGACAATTCTTTTGAGCTAGCTAATCGTAAATCTTTGCCAGCATTTAGGTTACTTAATTTTGTTTCGTTCACATCTAAATCTGCACGAATAATTGCAGCTAAAGGCTGATTGTCTGAATCTATATATATTAATGTTTTGAGAATTTGATCGGAGTCGATAGATAATTTTTTTGTTAATGATTCAATTGTTTTCATTTCTGGAGTATATATTTCTTCTAATGGAAGATTTTTTTCGGAGAACGTTTTTTGTTTAATTCGAGCAAATTCGGCTTTTTCAGAGTTAGCTGCATAACTACATTTTGAGCATTTCAATATTGTATCTTCCCCGATTTTTGAAACAGCCATAAATTCATGAGAGGCTTTACCACCTATTGCACCACTATCTGCTTCTACTTTGATGGTTTTTAATCCTATTCGATTGTAAATATTTTCATATGTAGCAATCATTGCTTTGTAGTTTTTGTCGAGTCCTTCATTGGAGATATCAAAAGAATAAGCATCTTTCATATCAAATTCACGTACTCTGATCAGTCCACCTCTAGGGCGTATTTCGTCTCGAAATTTTGTCTGAATTTGGTAAATTAAAAGAGGTAAATCTTTATATGTATTAACATGGTTTTTCACCATGAGAGTTAATATTTCTTCATGAGTTGGTGCCAAGACAAGTTTTCTTTTACGTCGATCGGTAAGTTTAAACAAGTCTGGTCCGAATATTTCTGTTCTTCCACTAATATCCCAAATTTCTTGAGGCTGAAGCACTGGCATTCTAATTTCTTGTCCACCAGCTTTATTGATCTCATGGCGAACAATATTTTCAATTTTTTTTATG
>Ga0114993_10007140_pt1 | contig 10378 bp, 7 predicted proteins | sample ArcticOcean_MG_C_FD_87042 | JGI IMG/M metagenome (GOLD analysis project Ga0114993, IMG submission 87042) | Marine microbial communities from western Arctic Ocean - ArcticOcean_MG_CB2_150 | ecosystem: Environmental > Aquatic > Marine > Oceanic | place: Arctic Ocean: Canada Basin | collected...
GTGCCGCTCTGGCCGGAGTCATTCAACTCGTCGAGGGAGATAGTTACGGATTCGCCGGACGCCGGGATTGGCTCCACAGTCGCAGTGGCCGTTGGCGTGGGAGTGGGTGCAACGGTCGAGGTGGCCGTTGGCTCGGGAGCCGACGTTGGCGTGGGGGTGGGTGCAACAATCGCAGTGGACGTTGGTTCGGGAGCCGCCGTTGGCATGGGGGTCGGCGCAACGGTCGCGGTGGCCGTTGGTTCGGGGGTGGCTGATGCCTGGTCCTGAGAAACGGTAGTGGGTACGGCGACCTGCTCCGATGTCGGCTCGGCGTCATCCGAGCAGGCCGAGAGCAAGATTAGACCCAGGAGAGTAATGCCGGCAATGACTATGAATCGAGGCATGATTTGACTCCTCGGTTACTACAGATTAGGTGCCCATAAGCAACAATTACTCCCGAATTCCAGGCCGCCTTACCTTTCGTAATACGTGATACTTACATCGACATATTCCCCGAGGCCGGAGCCGCGTACCGGTCATCCAACATCGGACGTGGAACGCTACTCGGCGTCACGAACACCTTCTTTTGCTGGAGTGTCGGGGCCGCCATTCCTTGCTTCAAAGTGGACCGGCCGGTGGGCCGTGCGATCGACGGTCAGCTTAAAGATATCGAAGCGGTTGTAGCCGCCGGTCACGTCGTGGTATTGCTTCGGTTCGACACATGCCGAGAGATCTATGTCGGCGTAGAGCAGTCCCTCATCGTCCTTCATCACTTCGGACACCGGCTTTCCGTGGGGTCCCATCACGACCGAGACCCCTCGTGGACTGCTATCCAGGATTCGGCCGGCATCAGGGTCTCGAGCTGCGAGTAGATCTCGAGTGGCCTGATCCAAAAAGGCAGCCGCGACGATGTTGAAGGCTTTGGCCTCGAAGGAGTGAACCGCCGCACGAATCTTGATGGCTTCTTCAAGGTCGTAGTTGTCGGAGGGCACCTGATCGTGGGTCGGCCACGTGGGCGGGTAGGTTGACATGTGAACCTGTTCGCCCTGAGCCATCAGGGTGTATCGTGCGAGCGGATTGGTATTCTCCCCGCAGATCAACATGCCCAGGCGGCCTATTTTGGTGTTGCTGACCTGGAGGCCGGCTCCGTCTCCTCTTGCCCACACCAACTTCTCGTAGAAGGTCGGGACTATCTTCCTGTGGTGATTCAGGATGGCGCCATCGTCCCCAATCAGCACGTTCGAGTTCCAGATAGTTCCGACGCTTGCGTCCGTGCCCTCGTTGAAGCCCATCGATACGAACACGCCGGCCTCACGCGCCGTATTGGCCACCATGTCCAGCTCCGGGCCCGGCACCCGAATCGTGCTTGCGGCCAGCGCACGGAAGAGGTCGTGGTTGTGAATCGGCGCCTGCAAGGCGCACCAGAGGGGAAACGCGGGGATATACGTTTCTGGGAATACGACGAGCTGTGCTCCGTTGCCGGCTGCCTCTCGGATGATGGAGCAGGCCTTGTCTACGGTTGCAGCGACATCCATGAAGACCGGGGCGACGTGTGCTGCGGCGATTTTATAAGCGGGATATTGGATCATGAAATCCGTCCTTGTTATTACAGAATTGGTGGCACTGAAATGAGTCCGGTCGACGGTGCTCCAATTATGCCATTTTGAAAAGCATGTTGGAGGTGACCTGGTGATGCAACAGCTCGCCATTAAAGTAGCGCGCGAACTCTTCGGCCACGGTCTCACCCAGCCGGAGTTTCGATTCGATGGTCAGCCCGGCGGCGTGAGGGCTCAGGATCACGTTTGGGAGACTCCTGAAGGGACTGTCGTTTGCCAGCGGCTCCTCTGGAAATACGTCCAGGGCAGCCGTGAATCGACCGGACTGGAGCTCAACGAGCAGCGCGTCGTAGTCGGCAGCATCGGCACGAGCGGTGTTCACGAATAGCGCTCCGTCCTTAACGAGGCCCCAGAGTCGCGTATCCAACATGCCCCTGGTCGCTTCGGTGGTGGGCGCATGGTTCGTAATCACGTCGGACGTAGCCATCAACTCGTCGAGTGCATTTACCCTGCTGACGCCCATCTCCGCTGCGTCCTCAACATCCAGGTAAGGGTCATAGACGATGGTGTCGGTGTCAAAGGGCCGCAACAGCCTGATGAGGGCTCGGCCGACGTGACTGGCGCCTATGATACCGACGCGTTTGCCGTATAGCCCGGTCGGCTCAAGCTCCTTGTATATAGGCCACGCCTCTCCGGCCTGCATTTTGCGGTCGACGATATACACCCTGCGAAGCCCCATCAACATCATGCCGAGCGTCCACTCGGCAACGGAGGCGGCGATGGTGTTTGCGGCGTGTGTGACAACTACTCCCCGCTCGAAGACCGAGGGCGGGATAAAACGCTTGATGGACCCGGCGGCGTGCCCGATTATTTTCAGCTCGTAGGCGGCGTCGAGTAGCTCATCGTCGAACAATGGCGGTCCCCACGACGTAAATACGGCGGAGCACCCTTTGATGCGTTCCATCACCTCGTCCTGCGAGAGATCGCGCCCGGTCCTGTTCCATTCGACCTGCCCCAGGCCCTCCAGAACTTTGATGGCGCGGGGGGACATGATCTCATCGAGAAGCGGACTCGGGGTCAGCACAAGGATTTTTGGTCGCGGGTCGCTGCTCATGTAATCCATTCTATTCTGATCTTCGAGCGCCTAATTGCCGCCCTCCAGCTCACGGAGCTCGTCCCGCCAGCGGGGATTCAGTAGCAGGACATCCCATATCTCGTCGAAATCGAGTGACTCCTTGTCGGCCCAGACGACGGAATCAGCGATGTCACGCTTCAGTCTCGTTTTGTAGACGATCGAGGGTCGCGGGATTGTCTCACCCATCATGGAGACCTTGACCAGTGCGTTCTGATAGCTCGCCAGGTCTGCCTGCGCCAGATCTTCACACCCTGCCGTGAAGAGCGCCTCGTAGGCGTCCCTCATCTGCCTGTCCAACGCCGCCTTCTTTAGCGCGACGGTCTCAAGCTCATCTCCGTTGAATTCCAGCACCATCCAGATGCCACCCTGACGGTGGTCCCTGGAATCCGGGCCGAACTGCACCCGGGGACGCTCCTCTGTAGTCATCCCGGAAAACTGGGCTGTCAGGATGTCGAGCATCTTGGACTTTTGAACGGCTACGGAATCATCAGGAGCGCACAGTGTCAGACTTGCGTCCCTCGACACAGCCGCCGCGACTTTTGGGGGCTCCGGTATTGTGGTCGCCGTGGCTTCGACCGTGTCAGACGGCTCGGCATCGGTGGTAGGCGTCTCCGAAGTTGGTGTGTCGGGCGCAGTTGGGACGGCAGTCGCCGCCGAGGCCGCAGGTTGAACCGCTGCAGGGGCATCGTCGGCCGGGTCCGTGTCCGGACTCCCGGTGCAGCCGATAAGGGCAATCGCCCCGAGTAGGAGTCCTGCTCTGTACAGCGATTTCATCGCTATCCTCCTCAGTCTCCAAGTTCATTTTCGACACTGTATACGCCCGCTACTAGCGTGTCCAGCTTTCCATAATGATAGGTCGCGTGGATATTTCTGGAGGGAGGTCTGGGCGTTCTCTGAGTTGCGCCGTGGAACCGTTGAGTCAAGTGGATTGCACCATGTGAATGGGTCACTGGACACTGGGCGGGACGCCTGGCGGCGATGTAGTGCGCTATCTAGCCGCTGATGCTCTCTGCATTTGGGGTTCAAAAGAAGTCGGTTCTCATTGCGCGATTGTCAGCGTGGTAGAGTGTCACCTCTAATGGTCCCGTAGAGTCCGCGATTGATCTTGCTTTTTCCACCACCTAGTGATCTATCCGCGCCCAGATGACGCCCCCCGATGGGAACCGCCATGAATATATTGCTCCGCATAGTGAAATACGGCTGGCGGCATAAACTGCTGGCAGTCGGTGCACTGGCGGCTATCACCATCTCGACCATTGCGGTCATGGTGATTCCTTATTTGCTGGGCGTTGCCATTAACGAAGCCCTGAACAGTGGAGATCACAGTAGATTACTCTTTTTCACGGGAGTGATCATACTGACGGGCCCGCTGGGGGGAGGGGTCAATTATGGCGCGTTCTACCTGAGCACATAGGTCTCCCAACGCGTTGGATATGACCTGCGAAACGACTTCTTGCGCAAGCTCCAGGGCCTCAGTTTTGGGTTTTATGACCACCGGCAGACGGGAGACCTCATGTCGAGGGCTGCCGTCGACGTGGATGTGATGCGGGATGTCATGAGCGGTGGGCTAATCCATTGTTCTAATTCCGTACGTATCGGGATAGAACAGCACAAGTAGCGCACGTTTCAATCACAGCAACGAAACGAGTACCAGCCCGGTGGGATTGCCGTTCCACATACATACGTGAATCGAATGGGACGACAAGCTACGAGAAACAGGTGCAACGTTTGTTTCCAGTGTGCCGAACAAGGGACTCGATCGAGTCAGGTGAAGCAGAACGACTCACGATCGTTGATGGGAAACAAGGCAGATCGGCGTAGCAGATGATCCGGAACGAACGAATAGTTTGGAACCGGTCACTTTTAGAATTTCTTTGTAAAAAGAGAGACGCTTTCTGAAGTGAAGACGCGTGGTGTTTGGCGGCCTGGGTCTATGGGTGGGGTGGTGGAGCTGGGGGGACTCGAACCCCCTACCTCCGCCTTGCAAAGGCGGCGCTCTCCCAGATGAGCTACAGCCCCCAGCCCGAATAGCAATGGGGCCGTCCTGTTAGAACGGCCCCATTTACCCTTAACATCTGAGTAGTGGAAGGAAATAGTTTCATTTTCGATTTCGCTCGCAATGGAGCGGTCAACTTCACGGTGGACTGTCTAAACGGAGTGGTGCTTCGGCATCCGGGGAACTCTTCTCGATTGCTCGAAATCCGGCTCAACCCGGCGCATCCGCGCCCACTCATCCACAGACCGACCTGGGAGACATCCGACGAATCGGATGAACTTCCCTAACTCCCTAGAAAGGAGGTGATCCAGCCGCACCTTCCGGTACAGCTACCTTGTTACGACTTCGTCCCAGTTACCGATCCCACCCTCGGCGCCTGCCCCCCCGAAGGGTTGGCCCAGCGACTTCAAGTGTTACCGACTTCCATGACGTGACGGGCGGTGTGTACAACCCCCGGGAACGTATTCACCGCAGTGTGCTGACCTGCGGTTACTAGCAGCTCCACGTTCATGCAGGCGAGTTGCAGCCTGCAATTCCAACTGGGGCCGGCTTTTTGGGATTAGCTCCAGATTGCTCCTTGGCAACCCTCTGTACCGGCCATTGTAGCGTGTGTGTAGCCCAGGACGTAAGAGCCGTGCTGACCTGACGTCATCCCCACCTTCCTCCCCCTTTTTAGGGGCAGTCTCGCTAGAAAAAGACAACTAACGACAAGGGTTGCGCTCGTTGCGGGACTTAACCCAACACCTCACGGCACGAGCTGACGACGGCCATGCAACATCTGTGCATCTGTCCCGAAGGAGGGCTTGGTTTCCCAAGCTTACAGAAGCATGTCAAGCCCTGGTAAGGTTCTTCGCTTATCATCGAATTAAACCACACGCTCCGCTGCTTGTGCGGGGGCCCGTCAATTCCTTTGAGTTTTAGCCTTGCGGCCGTACTCCCCAGGCGGGATACTTATCACGTTAGCTACGACACGGGGGGGGTCGATACCTCCCATGTCTAGTATCCATCGTTTAGGGCATGGACTACCCGGGTATCTAATCCGGTTCGCTCCCCATGCTTTCGCGCCTCAGCGTCAGGTACAGCCCAGAGAGTCGCCTTCGCCTCGGGTGTTCCTCCCAGTATCTACGCATATCACCGCTACTCTGGGAATTCCACTCTCCTCTACTGCCCTCAAGTCTACCAGTATCCCATGACCCCTCCCAGTTAAGCCGGGAGATTTCACATGAGACTTAATAGACCGCCTACTCGCCCTTTACGCCCAGTAAATCCGGACAACGCTCGCATCCTACGTATTACCGCGGCTGCTGGCACGTAGTTAGCCGATGCTTATTCCTCGGGTACCGTCCTCACTCTTCCCCGAGAAAAGGGGTTTACGACCCGAAAGCCTTCTTCCCCCACGCGGTGTCGCTGCGTCAGGCCTTTTAGCCCATTGCGCAAGATTCCCTGCTGCTGCCTCCCGTAGGAGTGGGGGCCGTGTCTCAGTCCCCCTCTGTCCGTTCGTGCTCTCACACCGGATACCCGTCTAAGGCTTGGTAGGCCATTACCCCACCAACTACCTGATAGGCCGCAAGCCCCTCCAAGAGCGACGCTCACCGAAGCGAGAGCCTTCCCTTCTTCGACCGTAGTCTCCGAAGCGTACGGGGTATTAGGCCGGATTTCTCCGGGTTATCCCCCGCTCAAGGGTAGGTTACTTACGTGTTACTCAGCCGTCTGCCACTACTCCAATCCACCGAAGCAGATTGGAGCCGTTCGACTTGCATGCATTAAGCGCACCGCCAGCGTTCGTCCTGAGCCAGGATCAAACTCTGAGTAGTTTCTCTATTTCCTTCCACTATTCAGCTGTTAAGGTTCACTAGCCTACGTTCGACGCAGCCTTTACCAACTGCCGGTTGAGGCAGCTTTGCCTGGGGGCGCGTCGAACTACACCGATATGATAGCTGACCCCATACACTTCGTCAACCCCAGATTTCCCCTATTTTCGGTGATTCGCATCTGAATTTTCACCCTTGACAATCAGTTGTGTAGCCACTAGCGTGTGGGCACTTTACGGGGATGCCATTCGTCCCCCGAAACCACAGGGAGTACGCCATGAACCCTTCGCTAGGTTATCCACCATCGAACCGCCCCGCCACGATGGGCGTGAACGGCATGATCGCGTCGGCCCACCCCCTGGCGACTCTAGCCGGGCTGAGCATCCTTCGAGCTGGCGGCAACGCCTTTGACGCCATCGTCACGACCGCGTCCACCCTTAATGTGGTCGAGCCCTACATGTCCGGTGTTGGCGGCATCGGCACGGCCCTCGTCAACATCGCGGCCGAAGGACGAGTCCGCGCCCTGGACTTCTCTGGCAGGGCACCCCTAGCAGCCGAGCCTTCAGCCTTTACCGACGCCGCCAAGAATGATGGGATCATGGCCGCGATGGTCCCAGGGAACCTGGCCGGCTGGCTGACGATGCACGAGGCGTACGGCTCGATGGAATTGGAGCGCTTGCTAGGGCCTGCCATCGGCTACGCCGAAAACGGTTTCCCTGTGACCCACTTTAACTCCAAGATGTTCGACGCTTCGGCCCACCTCCTGAACAAATTCCCGGCCTCTGCAGGAATCGTGCTTGGCAACGGCGGCAGGGCTCCGGCACCAGGGGCAAGGCTGCGTATGCCACAGCTGGCCGCAACTCTGCGCAGGATCGCAACGGGCGGGCTTGACGAGTTCTACCGTGGTGCACTCGCCCGTGAAATCGTTAAAGGCAACAGGGAACTAGGAGGCCTATACACCGAGGAAGACCTCGTAACGTACCAGCCTCAGTGGCTCGAACCCATCAGCATTAACTACAAGGGATACGAGGTATTCACGGCCCCACCGAACTGCAGCGCGTTCCAGGTGCTCCAAACACTCAAACTGCTTGAGACATTTGACGATGCTGACCGGGCCTTTCAGCAGCCTGATACGCTGCACATGTTCATGGAGGCGGTCAAGCTCGCCGTCACCGACCGAATCAAGTACGCCGGCGACCCCGACTACGTCTCCGCACCACTGGACGCACTCCTATCGGACGGATACGCGAAGCAGCAGGCCGCACTCATCGACCGTGACACCCCGGCCATCGTGTCGGGAGAGAGATACGCCGAGGAGCGCCCCGATGGTGCTCTGAAGCCTGGTAGCCCAGAGGCATTCGACGCCGGCATGACTACCCACTTCGCCGTCGCCGACAGAGATGGCAACGTGGTCAGCGTCACCCAGACCCTTGGCGGTGGATTCGGCTCCGGCGCAGCCGTGGGTAACACTGGCGTTTTCCTTAACAACATGGCCAGCTACTTCGAACTCGAGGAGGGCAGCCCGAACCGTATCGGACCGGGAAAACGCGTCGATTTTGTCGTCGCCCCCACACAGACTTTCCGCGACGGAAAGTTCCACCTGAGCATCGGTACTCCGGGAAGCTGGGGTATCCTCCAGACGACACCGCAGTTCCTGACCAACGTCCTGGACTATGGAATGACCCCGCAGCAGGCCATTGAGGCGCCACGCTTCCGCTACTTCGAAGGACGGCGCGTTCAGATGGAGGATCGATTCCCCCTGCATGTGCGCCGAGCCCTTGAGGCTCGGGGTCACGAGATAGACCTTCTGGAGTCATGGTCGACGGCAGTCGGCGGTGCTCAGGGCATCCAGTTCGATCCAAACGAGGGCACCTTCCAGGGAGGCGCAGACCCCCGTCGGGACGGCTTCGCTCTGGGATACTAACAAGCACTACCGAATAGGGTTACGCCCCACAGTGAGGACTGAATGTCACGAGTAGTAGTCTTCGTATTCGATGGCCTACAGATGTCCCAGGTGACCCAAAAGTTCATGCCAAACCTGGCGACCTTCGCGTCTGGCGGCGTCCGCTTCGGCAACCACCATCCTGTATTCCCGACTGTCACCCGCGTCAACGTTGCCAGCATCACGACAGGTCGCTATCCGGGCGGTCATGGGCTGGCCGGGAACAGCTTCATTCACCGCGAAATGGACCCTGCAAGGGTCCTGCCCGCACTGAGGACGGAGTTATCCGAGGTGATCGAACGCACGGGCGAGCTACTGCTCGCACCAAATCTGGCCGCCATCCTCGGGGCACATGGCATGGAGTACGTTGCTGTGGGCACAGGCTCGGACGGCAACGCGTTCATGCACAACCCCATGGCGGCGCGGGACGGCGGCGCAACCATCCACCCAGACTTCTGCGAACCGGACGGCCTTCACGACGACGTCCTGTCCCGGTTCGGGCCATGGCCCGAGATCACCCACCCCGCCGAGGCGCGGATCGAGCGCGGCATATCTGTTCTGACTGAGTACGTCATTCGGGAACGCGACCCCGCAGTGGCACTGTTCTGGAGCAGCGAGCCGGATGCTTGCCAACACAAGGCCGGTCTGGGCTCGGAACTGGCGACTCATGCGTTGGGCGTGGCCGACGCCCAGTTCGGCAGACTGATTACATGGCTCAAAGACTCGGGTCGCGATAACGACACCACCGTCCTCGTAGCCGCCGACCACGGGTACTGTACGGTCATCGACGACATCCCCGTTGTGCAACTCCTACAAGAAGCAGGCTTCCCAGAGGGCGCCGATCCTGGTGAGGTGATAGTCGCCTCCAACGGCGGATCGATGCTCTACTACGTCGGCGGGCGCGACGCGACAACAGCCGACCGACTTGCGACGTGGTTAATGGAACAGCCATGGAGCGGCGCCATGGTCGCCTCCGATGCGCTGGGCCAAATCGACGGCACTCTGCCCGCATCCTTGGTAGGGGTCGAGGGGCCACGGGCACCAGACATCGCCATGTCATTCGCCTGGAACTCTTCCCTCAACGACGCAGGATATGCCGGCCACCACTACAACTCGGGACTGGCCGCAGGCCAGGGAAATCACGGCTCGATGAGCAGGCACGAGCAGCGCTGTGCGTTCATCATGGCGGGGCCGGGGGTTAAGCAGGGCGAGGTATCGAGTGCACCAACCGGCAACGTCGACGTCGCGCCCACGATACTTCGGCTACTGGGCGTGGACGCGCCCGCCGGGATGGACGGCAGGGCGCTGGAGGAGGCCCTCGTAGACGGCCCAGCGCTTGACGAGGTCGAGTGGTCCTCGGAAACCCACGTCGCTGAGCGGAATCTTCCGAATGGCAAATATAGTCAGCAGATCATGGTCTCGAAGGTCGGATCCACAAACTACGTCGACGAGGGTGCTGCGCACGCTTAGTCAGGCTGACTCAGGATCTGCCCTTAGGCCACATCCTGTTAGCGGAGAATGAAGCCCAGCAAGTACTACGGACTAATGCCGTTAGCTTGCAGTATCCGCCTCACGTCGTCTATGGGGATGCCCTCCCTGGTGTTGCCGTCCCTACCGACTAGGGTGCGGGCCCGCAGGACCGAATTGATTACCGCCTCTTCCGTTGACTCAATAGCCGCCCTGAACAGAGGCGTCAATTCCGAGTCGTCGAGCGACCCGCTACCGTCGGTGTTCGAAAACGCGATGATGAAATCGCCGCTACTGTGGTCAGCGATACCACCCGCCCGAGCCAGGCCCATCGCAGCACGACGTCCGATACGCCCCAGCTGCCTTGAATCCACCGGGGCGTCCGTGCCCACCACCATCATGATCGAGCCGCCCGCACGCGTCGGGTCGAAGGAGTCTGGCGGTGGCAGTAGCTCCCGGCCGATACGGACGCCGTCCATGCGCAGCTCACGA
>Ga0114993_10007141_pt1 | contig 10378 bp, 11 predicted proteins | sample ArcticOcean_MG_C_FD_87042 | JGI IMG/M metagenome (GOLD analysis project Ga0114993, IMG submission 87042) | Marine microbial communities from western Arctic Ocean - ArcticOcean_MG_CB2_150 | ecosystem: Environmental > Aquatic > Marine > Oceanic | place: Arctic Ocean: Canada Basin | collected...
CGGTGATGTCATTGAGAATTTCGCTCCACTGGGTCTCGACGTCGCGCTGGTTGTATTCGTAAATCCAGTGGCGCAGATACATCGTGGCCGTGAGTGCCTCGCGGTTGCCCGGGCCCATTTCATCACCGGCGATTTGCTCGCGCACAAACCGGTCGTACGGTTTGTCGGTATTGAAAGAGTTGATGACGTAATCGCGATAGCGCCATGCCTCCGGGCGCGGATGGTCGGCGTTGTAGCCGTCGGAATCCGCGTAGCGCACGAGGTCCAGCCAAAACCGCGCCTGCCGTTCGCCAAAGCGCGGGCTGGCCAACAGTCGGTCGACGAGCGTTGCGTACGCGGAATTCGGATTTGCGATGGACGCATTGAGAAACGCCTTCACTTCCGCCGGCGAGGGCGGCAGTCCGGTGAGGTCGAAAGTGACGCGCCGGATCAGCGTGCGCGCATTGGCGGCCTTGGCGGGGGCGAGCTTTTGTGTGGCGAGCTTGCGGGCAATGAAGGGGTCGATTTCATTTTTCGCCCAACCTTTTCCGTAAGCGGGGATGCCTGGTTTTTGCACCGGCTGAAACGACCACCACGCGCGGTCTTCCTTGGAAAAATCCGCCGCCGCCGCATTCCACGTCACCGCCAAGACGGCGATCAATCCTGTCACGGGCAAATGCATCGGTTTGAATCTATCATGGTCGGCGGAAAATTGAAAGTGGATTGGCCAATTTGCATCCAAAAGAATTGCAGGCTCGGTGCCTGCGATACGGCAGGTTTGGCAACCTACGGTACTGGTGGGTAGCGGGTTTGCTGGCGGTGCAAATCAGTCCTCATGGTATTTCATCCTGTTCATTGCGCGGCTCACTGTTAAAATGACTCCATGACCATCCCCGACTACGAGTTGCTGCGCAAGATCGGCTCAGAAAGCTACGGCGAGGTGTGGCTTGGGAGCGATGTCACCGTTCGTTTGCGGGCGGTAAAAACTGTCCGGCGCGATACTTTTAAAACCGACGCCGATTACGAGCGCGAGTTCACCGGCATTCGTCGCTATGGCGAGGTGGCCGAGGGAGGGCCCGGGCTCATTGGGTTGCACCACGTGGGGAGCGATGATGAGGCCGGGGTTTTCCACTACGTGATGGATCTCGCCGATGCCGCCGACGGCACGGGCGAAGTTGACGCAGAAACATATAAGCCGCGCACGCTCTCCCACGAACTGGAACAACACGGTCGGCTGCCCATCGCCGAGTGCGCTAGCGCTGGGCCGAACGTTGGCCGAGGCACTGGAGTACCTGCACAGCCACGGCCTTGTCCACCGTGACATCAAGCCATCCAACATCGTTTACGTGAAAGGCGAACCTTGTTTGGCGGACATCGGGCTGGTCACCAACATTCGCGACGCCAGCACGCTGGGCTACATCCCGCCCGAGGGCCCGGGCAAGCCCGCCGCCGATATTTACAACCTCGGCAAAGTACTCTACGAGGCCGCCACCGGCCTGGATAGCCAGCAATTCCCCGAGCTGCCCGAGGCCGCCCGTCAGCCAAAGGAAGCCCGCGCCTTGAGCGGTTTAAACGAGGTTCTCCTCGCGGCCTGCGTCGCCTTGCCTCGGAACCGCTACCCCCACGCTGGCGCCATGGCCGCCGATCTTGATCGATTGGCCCAAGGGAAATCTATCTCCCGCATACGCCGCCCCTTCCGCTTGGCATGGGCCGCGTTGGTCGTCGCCACCATTTCCATACTAGCCTACAACTGGTTCCCCCCTAGCCCGGGGGTTAGCCCAAAAGTTTCCCCCGCCAAAAACGCGAAGAAGCCTCCACCACCGGCTTGGCTCACCAACGGCCTCGTGGCCCACTGGCCATTGGATGGGAATGCGGAAGACGCCAGCGGCCACGGTCATCACGGATCGCTTCGTTCGGCCCAATGGGAGTTTGTACTTTGACGGGGTGGCTGGAGTTTTTCAACATCTACTGGCGGCTGATCTATAATGTGGCGCGGCGGGCGGGGTTGGGGCATGAGGATGGGCAGGACACAGTGGTGAAGGTTTCGCGGAGCATTGGAGATTTTGATTATCACCGGCAGCGAGGTTCCTTTAAAAACTGGCTGTGCGTGGTGACTCGCTCGTGCATTGTAGATTTCCAACGACGGTAGATGCGTCAGGTGCCGCTTTTGGAGTTGCCGGTGGATCCGGATGAGGGGGGCGACCCGATGGAGCGTATCGCTGATCCGCGCGGGTATGCACTGGAGCAAATCTGGGACGAGGGGTGGCGGTTGAATTTGCTGGATGTGGTGTTGGAACGGGTGAAGACGGAGGTGAGCGAGCGGCAGTTCCGGATTTTCCACTGTCACGTGGTGAAGGAGTGGAGCGTGCGCGAGGTGTGCCGGGGCCTTTTGCGCGGCGGGAGTTGTGGCCGGATAACATGCACCGGCTGCGGGCTACAGCCTGAGCTTGAGCATGCCGACTTCGAGGATGAGCAGCTCGTTGACGGTGGTGTTGAGGGCGCGCTGGGTTTGTTCGAGGATGGCAAGGTTGCCTACGGCCTCGGCGGGGGACAGTCGGCCGGCCACCGTGTCGGCGGCTTGGGCTAGGTCGGGGAAAACGGCGAGGTCGGCGGGCACGCCTGAGTTTAAAATCCACACGTCGCGCAGCCAGCCTTGCAGCGCGGCCAGATAGCCGGCGCGCTGGTGGCGGTACTCGGATTCCACGGCAGCGTTGAGCTCCTTCTCCCATTGCTCGCGCAGGTCGGGGGGGATTTCCTCGTGTTGTTTAAGGGGAGACGCCTCGGTAAGTTCCTGCTCGATAGTTTTTTTAATTTCAGCCAATCGCTCCAACAGGGTGCCCAGCAACCGGTAGCGCCCCGGCACACCAGCCTGGCCTTGGCCGGCCCGACCGGCGAATTCGCGCAGCCACGCCGTCTCGCCTTCGCCCATGGGCACGACGCCGTCGCCGGAACAGTTGAGCTGCATGCAGCGCGAGCGGATGGTGTCGAGCAGCCGTCCCGGCTCGGTGGAGAGCAGCAGGAAGAGCGTGCGCTTGGGTGGTTCCTCGAGCGATTTTAAAAACGCGTTGGCCGCGTCGCGGTTCATCCGGTCGGCCGCCACGATGAGGGCCACCTTCCATTCGCCCTCGGCGGGGGCGTTGTACACCAGGTCGTGCAGTACGCGCGCGGGGCTGTTTTGGCGCCGGGTGATTTGCGCGATGCGAATCTGCCGCAGCTTGGACTCGGGCCGGACGGCCATAACGTCCGCGTGGATGCCCTCGCTAATTTTGCGGCATGACACGCAGTGGTCGCAGCTATCGTTTCCTTCCAGGGGAGGTTCGTGGCAATTTAATGTCTTGGCCAGGTTGAGCGCAAAATTCTCCAGCGCACCGAGATCCACCCCGGTCATCAGGTACGCGTGCCCCAGCCGGTCGCGCTCCATGCTTCGCCGCAGGATGTCCGCGGCATCCTTCATTGTCTGGAAATCAGCCCATGCCATGCGAAAATTTTACCAACCTATCCCGACGCGTCGAGCCTCGTATTTGTTCACAAATTGTGCACAATTATGGATTACAAGGAAAAAGTCGGGTTTTACCGTCCAATAATCTGGCAATCCAACTTTGACTTATCAGGATATTCGTGTATCCTGTCTTGCACCTGAAAGACCTGTGGGGGAAATGAAACTGAATCGACATTTTTGTCTAGTCGCCGCGGTGGCCTTGGCCTCCGGTTGTGGTGATTTTGATGTCGATTTAAGCCAGTCGAGCGAGCCTCCAGTTCAGGTTTCACGTCAGGTGACTAAGTCCGTTCCGCTCAAGGACGAGGAACCGCAACAGCCGATTCAAGCGCCCGCGGAAAATCCAGTCGAGAATCCCAAGGTGTCCCCGCCGGAAACTGTCCAGCCCGCTCCCGCTCCCGTTGCGCCCGGTTCAGGTGGTCTTCCAGAGAATCCCACTGTGGATCCAGAAACACCTAAGCCAGTTACCCAGCCCACGGAGCCAAAGGTTCAGCCGGAAGAAAATCCGAATGAGCCCAAGGACGTCACCCTCAAACTCATCAGCGACGACATCCAGCAAAACCTTGAAGCGCTCAACATGGCACTGAATCGCTGGATCGCCGCCAAGGGAATCCTGCCTGAACGACTTGAGCAGTTGGTGATGGAAGAATTTCTCCCCATGCTGCCAATGGAGCCGGTAGGGAAAAAATTCGCTATCGACCGGAAGAACAAAGTCATCATCCTCGTCGGCCAATAACCGACGGATTCAATTCTGTTTCCCACACTCAAACAGTGCCGTCTTGGCCGCCTACTCGCGGATGCCGGAATCCCGCACGCGAATATCTCCGGTGCCAAGTTTCACTGGCTGTAGCCAGCCTTCGCCGTTTTGCGCTTGGAGGAAAGCGAGGAGGTCGGCGAGTTGTTGGCGGGTAAGGGCTTTGTCGAGGCCTTGCGGCATTACGGAAACGGGCGCGGGTTGGATGGATTTTATTTTAGAACGCTCCAGACGCGTCTCGATGTTACCAGCGGCTCGGAGGGTGACGGCGGAGGTGGTCTCGCGCGCGATGACGCCCATGTGCGCACCGCCCGCCTTGGTCAAAATCAGAAACGCCTCGTAGCCGGGAACCTGGCTGGCGCTGGGGAAAACCACCGCCTCGAGAATATCGCGCCCGGCGCGAATGCCGCCGATGGAAGTGAGGTCGGGTCCGAGGCGACTGCCCTCGTTGCCGATGGCGTGACAGGTGGCGCACGCTGCTTTTTCGCCAAAAAACACCCGCCGACCACGGCCAACATCGCCGCCGGTAAGCAGCGGCTCGAGCCCTGCTAGATGCGCGGCCTGTGCCTTTTCGCGCGCGGCCAGTTTGGCGAGCAGCGTTTTGGCGATGTGTTGAGCCGACTTGGGTTGGGCGGAAATAACCTGCCCGATTTGCGTTGCGTTGAGCGTTTCCACTTTCATTTTGCCCAACGCAATCACCAGCGCGAGGCCGCTGTCGTCGGTGGGTTTGCGCGTGAACACGGATAGCAACGGCGTAAGCGTTATGGCGTCGGCGCGCGGCATGGCTTGATCGGCGACGGACAGGATTTGTTTTTCATTCAACGGCAACCGGCCAAGAACGCGCGCGGCGGTGGCGCGGGTGGTGGCGGATTTGCCGGTTGCGTGGCGGATCAAGTAGCGAACAATTTCCGGCTCCACGGTTTTCAACCGAGGCGCCAACGCGGCGAGGATGGCCAACCGGAATGACTCGGGCACGGCTTCGTCCGCGGCAACCTGTTTCAGTTGCGGGTCGAGCGCGCTGAGGTTGTGCGACTGCGCCACGCCCACGGCACGCAGGCGAATGTGCTCGGGCGCGGTTTTGTGGGTGATGATTTTTCCGATGGCTGTGACCCACGCGACGGGCAGTTGGTTGACTTCACTTTTATCGACGACATCCAGAAGGAACAACCGGCGCGAGGCGGTTTGTGTTCCGGCGAGAATTGCTCCGATCAGTTTTTGTACCTCGGCATTTTTCGCAAAGGCCTTAAGGGCATCGCGCATCGTTTGCGTTTCGGCGTCGGTCCACTTGGTTTTTTTAAACTGCGCGCGCACGGGGCCGACGATGCCGGGGGCCCAATCGGCATGATGGGTCATCACCCACACGGCCGCGCGGGCGAGGGCGGGATCGGCCGCGGCGAGGTGCGGGATGGCGTGCTCCATTTTCAGAGGGCTGTCGTCGACTTGATCCAGCGCAATGAGAGCGGCGCGACGTGCCTTGGGCGAGCCGTTTTGCAGGCGGTCGAAGAGTGCCTCGGGAACATTCAACTGAATGAGCGAGCGGATGATGGCGTGGTCGTGATGGGCATCGGCACTGCGCGCGGCGGCATCGGCGAGGGCAACCGTGGCGCTGCGGCAGCCCATTTGGCCGAGGGCCGTAGCCATCTCGCGGGAGACGGCGGGGTGCTTCGCGCGCAGCCCGGTAAGCACGGGCTTGATCGCGGCTTGGTCAGCGGCGCGTCCGGTAGAGCGCGCGGCAGCGATGCGGATCTCGGGCGCAGGATGGTTCAACGCCGCGCGGATGGCCGCGCGCGCGGGTTTGGAGCCGTGGCGGTGCAACGCCCAAACGGCACGGCATTGGGCTTCGGTGGAGATGGATCTATCGTTAAACAACGCAGCGATGTTGGGCACGACGGCGGCGGGGCTTTGGGCGAGACGGTCCATCGCTTTGTCCTGCACGAAGGGGCGTGGATCAGCCAGTAGTTTGGCCAAGCGGGCGGGCGGGATTTTGGCGCGATTGAGAAACGCGCCGATGGGGTCAGCAATTTTGGGTGCGCCTTTGCGGCGGATGCGGTAGATGCCGCCTTTGTGCTCGGGGCGCGAAATGCGCGAGAGTGGGCATTGGTCGATGTACCACGCGCCGGTATCAATGACAATGAGGCTGCCGTCGGGCGCCTCGAGTACGTCGGTGGGATGGAAGTTGGGGTCGGTCGAGTGGAGGAACTCGCTGTCCTCGGTGACGAACGTTGCGCCTTTTCGTTTCAGCACGTGACGCTGGATGCGTTGCGGGTTGAAGTGCGCGCTGAAAAGATTCCCCCGATACGCATTGCCAAATGCCGTGCCGCGATAGCGCATCAGGCCCGCGGGCGCCACGCGGGCGAAACGCGGGCGAAACGCGTCATCGGGCCAAGCAAGTCGCCGGTTAGTTTAAATTCCAAAACGCTCGCGTGCCATTTCAGGTACACCCCGCCCTCGAGGAAATGCATCAACGCATCGCGCTGACCGTTGCGCGGGTTGGTGAAATAAGTCATCGTGCCGAACATCTCGCCCGAGGGATTGAAGGCAACCTCGACGGGGTTATCCATGCCGCCACCAGCCACCGGCTCCAGCCCCGTGCCGTCTGTGCGCATCCGCCAAATGCGCGAGGCGAGGCCCTTGTAGTGGCGGTCGTCTTTGGTGTGGATGTCAAACCCGTGCCGGCCGTCGGTAAGATAAAGCCAACCTTCCGGCCCGAGAAACGGCCCGTGCAAACTCGCCGTGCCGCGCGTCACCCAGCCGCTGGCCAGCACCTCGCGTTGGTTCGTCACACCGTCGGCATCGGTATCGCGAAACCGCCACACATCCGGCGGCGACGCCACAAACACATCGCCCTTCCAACACAGCACACCCATTGGGATGCCCACCTTGTCGGCAAACACCGTGCTACTATCGAACACGCCGTCGCCATTTTTATCCTCGAGCATGAAGACTTTGCACTCCGGCTTTTTCGACATCGCCTGCCCGCCAATATTTTTGCCGGATGACGCCGCAATGAACAACCGCCCCTTGCTATCAAAACTCGCAAGCATCCCATACGGCGCGAGCTCCGGCCCCGCGACCAATTCGACTGTGAATCCCTCAGGAACAGAGATGGCTGCCAGGCCGGTGGGTGCCTTGGCGGCTTGAGTATTTAATGAGGAGAGCAGGGCTAATAAAAGTGTGATACGTGTTTTCATGGCAGGCGTCGATGGTAAGTAGGCCCCTCGATCGAGGCTAGAAAATTTACGCGGCGCGGAGGTGCGCAGAGGAAAATTTTCAAAGGCTAGCTTCGCTCGCCTTGAAGGGTTGAGATTCAAACACTAAGGTTCAAGCCGTCGAGCATCAAGGTAACATAAGCCAACCTCACCGACCGGAACCACTCACCAACACACAACGGAAACCGATGCGGTTGAAGCTAATGTCGGGGCCGAGGTAGTATCGGTGGGACGACGACAGGTAGGAGGGAAAGACGTAGAAGTTCCAAGCCGCACCGCGCGACACTCGGTATTTTTTTGCTGCAGGGTCACACCAGTCCTTGCACCATTCCCTCACATTGCCCCCCATGTCATGCGGGCTGTGCTGGTTCGCGGCAAAGCTCCCCACAGACGCGGTGTACTCAAACTTGTCCACCTTCAGGTGCCTGTCATAATTCCCCGCCCCATTCGGCGGCGGCCACTCCTTGCCCTACGGATAATCGTCCTTTATGCCATCGCTCTTCTCCTTGGGCGTGTTCCCCTGCTCCTGGCCCAACCCCACCGCCACGCTCCATTCTGCATCCGTCGGCAACCGGTACTTCTGAATCGCCTTGATTTTCCTTTCCGCCAACTCCTTCTTCGTCAGCCACTCACAAAACTCTACCGTATCCTCCCAACTCACCATCACTACCGGGTGCGTGTCCGGTTGTTTGAACGAACGGAAGGACTTCTTCCAACTCCCATCCACCCACACCTTCGCTTCCACATACGCCGCGTAATCCTTCACCCGCGTCTCCCAAATGCAAAACGACACCTCCGTCCCCGGAACAGGCTTGAACACCATTCACAGCGTGTTGGTGAAAGCTCCGGCCGGGACTGGCTTCTCCATAGCCTTTGGTTCCCGTTTCGTCGCCTTGTTCTTCTTCCCACACCCCGTCATTGCCACCGCCATTATCAAAACAAGAGAGAATTGTTTCATCCGCTGAATCTACATTTATCCGCCCTTGTTGACAAGGGTTGGTTGAATCCAAGGTTTGCGTGGTCTGGTGAGTTTGCGGGTTTGTGCCGGGGCGGCTTCAGGCGGCTTTGTCTAGGAGGTGGCTGATGATGGCAGGGATGCCGGTGGGCTCGGGGAGGCGGGCTTGGGCGTAGTCGAGGAGGGCTTGGCGGGGGGGGATGGAGAAGACGGCCAGGATGAGGCCAAAGACGACGAGATGACTGCCGGGGGCGTCATCGTTTTCAACCGCGGCGGCGTGGCGTTTGAGGACGCGCTCGTCGCGCAGGGGGAGGAGGCTTTTTAAAAAACCTGCGCCCAGCTCGGTGCTGGCGATGGTCTCGGGGGCGAACGCGGGGTTGCTGGCAAGGGCGTTGTCCAGCGCTGCCAGTTCGCGGGATTCATTCGCGACTGCGTGGCGCCAGGCGGCGGTGATGGCGGGCAGCTCGATGGTTTCCACTAGCGCGCTGTCGGTCACTCGCGGCAATGCCTCCAGCAGCGCCGTGTAGGGGTGTGGCGCTCCAGATGGCAGTGGATCGATGATGGCCGCGTTGGTCACGGGGGAAACTTGCCCGAAAATACACAAAAAGTAAACCCGCGCGATGGCGGAAAACAGGGTTGCACCCCGTATCGCTGATTGATAGGATGCCGCCTTACGGAGACCAGACGTTTTCACGGAACATGACTTGGCGTCGACAACCTGTTTTTGTCGATAACCCCGCCGACTGGGGAGGCTTTAGGCTTGCCCGCGGGCCACGTTAGGATTCCAATTTAATTAAACCATGGCGAATCATACAGCAACCGAGACACCCCCGGCACCAGCGCCGACCGGCGAGAAACCGAAGTATCCGGGCATTCCGGTGACGTGCAGTGGCAATCATTTGATGGCCGAGCATGTGGAGACGCGCATCACGGAGGGCGGGGTGTTTTATCCCATCACGCCATCGACCGAGGGCGGCGAGCTTTATCAGCAGGCGTTTGCGCAGGGGAAGCTGGATGTGTGGGGCAACCAGAAAATCGCCATCGAGTGCGAGGGCGAGCACGCGGCACAAGGCGGGGCGACGGCCTTCGCGGTGACGGGGAAGCGGACGGTGAACTTCACTTCCGGGCAGGGCATCGCGTATGCGATGGAGCAGTATTATCACGCGCCGGGCAAGCTCTCGACGATGGTGCTCGAGGTCGGCGCGCGCGCGCTCACGAAGCACGCGCTGAATGTCCACTGCGGGCACGACGATTTTTACGGCGCGCTGGATACGGGCTGGACGATGATGGTGGCGCGCGACGCGCAGCAGGCGGCGGATGTGGCCATCATCCTGCGCAAGGTGTGTGAGCTGGCGCTGAACCCCGGCATGAACATTCAGGACGGAATGTTGACCACCCACTCGGAGCGGACGTATCGCGCGCCGGAGGCGGATTTGCTGCGGGAGTATCTTGGTGCACCGGACGATATGATTGAGTGCCCGACGCCGGCGCAGCGCGAGCTGTTCGGGCCGCGACGGCGGCGCGTGCCGGAGATGATGGATTTGAAAAATCCCGTGCTGCTCGGGCCGGTGCAAAACCAGGAGCATCACATGAACGGCGTGGTCGCGCGCCGGAACAATTTCAACGAGCCCATCCTCGGCTTCATCGAGCAATGCAGCGAGGAGTTCGCGCAGTTGACGGGCCGGCGTTACGGGCTGATTCAAGATTACAAAACCGAGGACGCAGATACGGTGTTTGTGTCGCTCGGTTGCGCGGCGGAAAACATTGAGGCGGCGTGCGATTATTTGCGCGAGCAACGCAACGCGAAGGTCGGCTCGATTCACGTCAACGTCATCCGGCCCTTCCCCGAGGCGGCGATTATCAACGCGCTGCGTGGGAAGAAGAATGTCATCATCATCGAGCGCACCGACGAGGCGCTCGCGGGCGACAATCCGCTGGCGCGCGACATCCGCACGGCGCTGGGCAAGGGACAGGAAGCGGCGAAG
>Ga0114993_10007148_pt1 | contig 10369 bp, 9 predicted proteins | sample ArcticOcean_MG_C_FD_87042 | JGI IMG/M metagenome (GOLD analysis project Ga0114993, IMG submission 87042) | Marine microbial communities from western Arctic Ocean - ArcticOcean_MG_CB2_150 | ecosystem: Environmental > Aquatic > Marine > Oceanic | place: Arctic Ocean: Canada Basin | collected...
ATTTTCTTCTTCGTCGAGTGACAGCCCAGGCAGTACTTGCTCAGCAATGGCCGGACCGTCTTCTGGAAGTCCGCACCCAGCTTGGCGAATGGCATCGCGTCACCGGCATGTGAGCGTTGCGAAGTCACCAGGATCGTCACCACCAGGGCGATGACGACCAAGCCCACACTCGTCGGCCAATGCCGCAGGTCACCTGGCCGGGCGAAGAGAATCATGCCGGTTACTCCTGTCTCAATCGCACCAGGCCCTGGAACACAGGCCAGCGGTTGAGTCGGCCATCATCCTACCGTGACGAGCCTGGCGAGACACCCACGATGGTCCAGGTTCCCCGTCTGAGGCCGGGGAGTGCCCGGAGGATTCAGTCCATTGCCCCACTGAGCCGGAAGTAGATCCGTTGCGCCTCCTGCATACAGCAACGACCGTCAGCCGCGACCGTCTGGCAATGGGCCTCATCGCTCTTGGATCGTGCGGCCAGTTCACGTAGCCGGGATGGATGCCCCTCGGCAACGTCGGCCTCGATGTCGGTCATCCGCAACCCAAAGCAACCACAAATCGGAGCCTGCAAGTCCATCGGATAGACTCCGCAGGTCAACTGACCCGTGGTCACGGTGGATTCGAAGAGGTTGAAATAGGCCACGTCGCAGCGACCGAAGCCACAGAACCAGGCATCATCGCCCAGGTCGCCTCGAGACTCCGGCTGCACAAAAGCGTCCAGCGTCACCGATTGCACTGCGGTCCCCAGTTGCCCACACCGCGGACAAAAAGCGCGTCCGTCGAATTCCGGTTCCCTGACGAATGCCTTGTTCATCAATCTCGCTTGTTCCGCCCACCGCCAAGATAGTCGTCACCGTTATAACTGCCCACAACCGATTCTAGCCATCGCCTCAGGGCCGGTTTCAACTCCGACAACCGTTCCTGAGACTTCGCCGCCACATTCGTCTTCTCGAACGGATCCGTTTTCAAGTCGTACAACTCGAATCGAACCCCCCCCTCAGCCCCTTCAACCCGGTGCAACTTCCAGTCTCCTTCAACCCACGCAGCGTGACCGGGAAAGCGATTCCGCGGATGAGCCGGACTGGGTAATCGAGCCGCCTGTTGGCTCGATACATGAGCCGGCAGGTCGCTGCCGTTCTGCTGAGCGGCCAGCAGGTCGGCCATCCACTTGGCCGAAGGAGTACTGATGCCGCCGGTCCGATAGTCCCAGAACCCCATCGGCTGCGGACGCGTCGTGGTCTTGCCATCGACCACTCCCAACAAACTCACGCCATCGAGAGTCGGCTGATGCCTGGCCTTGGCCCCGACAATCTCCAGCAATGTCGGATAAATGTCGCACGTGTTGCAACGAATCGACGTCGTGGCAGGCGACTTAATCCGAGCCGGCCACTCGAGAATCGATGGCACCAGCAACCCGCCTTCGTAAATCTGCCCCTTGCGACCTCGGAACTTCCCGGCCGAACCGACCCGAGGCAACGCACCATTGTCACTGCAATACCACAGGATCGTGTTCTCGCGGATCCCCAGCGGGCCCAGGGCGTCTCGTAGTTTGCCAAACGCCCGATCCATTCCTGTCACCTCGCCCAGGAAGTGCTGGTTGCGCATCGGCTGATCGGCATAGTGTTTGCGGTCCTGTGCGACGGCGCGATGGGGTGAGTGTGGCGACCCGAACCAGACGACGGCCAGGAAGGGATGCTCTTTCTTGACGTCGTGGCCGATCCACTCCAACGCCGCATCAACAGCCACCATCGAACTCTCGCCCTTAGTCTGCACCGCCTTCCCCATCAACGACAGAATCGCATTGTTGTCGTAGAAGTTCGGTGCACTCAGCCAGTGATCAAAACCGTTGTTTCCAGGATGAGCTGGACTCGATCGACGGACACTGCCCAGGTGCCACTTGCCAAAGTGAGCCGTCGAATAACCGGCAGTCTTCAAAACCTCGGCCAACGTCGACTCCTGAGGCCGCAACGGGTAACCCCACTTGAAAACCCCCGAGCGATTCGGGTGCCGACCGGTCAACACACTGGCACGAGTTGGCGAACAGACCGGTGCCGCAGCGTAGAAGCGATCGAATCGCAAACCGGCAGCCGCCGCCTTGTCGAAGTTCGGAGTCTTCAATAACGGGTGACCGTTGTACGCCATGTCACCCCAACCCTGGTCGTCGGCCATGACCAGAATGATGTTCGGCCGCGACGCCAACACTCCGCCGCCAAGACACAATACGAATACGCCCACAACACAAAGACGAACCATGCCCATCACACCTCCCCAAAACGCGTAGGCCAGGCTCTGCCTGACTCATTCCCAACAGCAAGCCAACATCCTACCGCCCCAGTCACCCCGGCACATCCCCCACAAAACAGCTAACATCACATCCCATGCCACTCCGCCACACACTCCACCTGATCGGCCTCGCCCTCGCCGCCCTCGCCGCCCTCGCGGGCTGCGGCGACGCCGACGCCCCGACCGACGATGTCGTCAACGCTCTGGCCGAACACGACAACGAACTCGGCACCGCACTCAAATCGCTCTGCTCCGTCGAAACCGACTCCAGCGGCCAGATCGTCGCCGTCAACATCACCAATTGCCAAGTCAGCGATCGCGGCCTCAATCACATCTCCCGACTCGCAAAACTCCAACGCCTCTACCTCTCCTCACCAACCGTCACAGCGGCCGGCTTCAAGTCCCTCGCCAACTGCCGCTCGCTCAGCACACTTTGGATCACCGGCGGAGATCTCGACCAACCGGCCTGGCAGCAACTCGGTTCACTCAAACAACTCAAACGACTCAACCTCACAGCAACACCCCTGGATGTCTCCAGCACGCGTCAACTCGCACGACTCGAACACCTCGAATTCCTCAACCTGACCGCGAGCGGTCTGACCGACGACGGCATCGAACTGCTGGCCGGACTCACAAGTCTCCAAACCCTGATCCTCGACCAGTCTCGCCTCACCGACAATTCGGCCCGTTCACTGGCCAAACTCACTTCGCTGCGACGCATCAGCCTGAAAGCCGTCCCGCTTCACGACCAGTCGCTCGAACAACTCGCCACACTCGAACATCTTCAGCACCTCGACCTGTCGCTCACGCAGTTGACCGACGCCGGCATCCGCCATCTGGCCCAACTGACCCACCTCAAGCAACTCAGCCTCTCGAGCACCGCCACCACCGACGCCGGCCTCCAAACACTCGGCCGCTTCAAGTCACTCACCAAGCTCGACCTGCAGGATCTGGGCATCGGTGCCGCCGGGTGTCGATCACTGTCGCAGATCACCGGACTTGTCGAATTGCGGCTCAATGGCAACCCGATCGGAGACGAGGGAGTCCAGGCCCTGGCCCGACTCGAACATCTCGAACTGCTCAACCTCAATCGCACCAACGTCGCTGATGCCGGCCTGGCCGCTCTGCACGGGCACGGCAAGCTGAAGATCGTCTATGTGGAAACTACCAAGGCGTCGGCCGCAGCCATCGACAAGTTGACCGCCTCGCTACCGCGATGTCGAGTCGTCGCCGGAGACGGACTCGGATTGCCCGAACCCGGTCAGGCGAGTCGCTGATCAGTCTGCGCCGGACGAGCGAGGCGTGATCGACCTGACCGTCACGGCATAACCCAGGTCCTCGGCCGCAGCGACCAGGTCGTCCAACCGACAGTTGCCGGCATCGACACACATGGTCGCCGTGCGATCCTCCACGTTGAGGGTGACCGGCACACTGGGCCTCACACACGGTAAGGCGGCGAAAGCTCGCTCGAGCCTCGGGCGTCAATCACGAGGTCAACTGGCGCCGGGGACGGACAGCACGACAATCGCTTCGCCACTCGAGGGCAACACCGTCGCAGGCAATCGCTGAATCGAAACCGAGCCGAATTCACCGCAGCCGGCCAGCACGACCATGACACATAACGCCAGGCATCCCACCCCGCCGCGCCGACACAGTCGGCCGATCACCGCAGTCACTGTTGCCACACGTCATCCCCGCTGCCAGCTCCCGGCCCGGTTTCGTTCGCTCCACCATCCAACTGGTAGCCGCCAGTCTTCTTGGTGTGAGGATCAACATCCGGATCGGCGTAAGGATCGGTGCGAGGATCCGCATAAGGATCCTCAGGCGAGTTGCCGGACGAATCGCCGGACGAATCGCCGGGGAAGATGCGGCGGTAGAGCAGTGCCTGAGCGAACAGGGCAACGGGAATCACCAGCAGGATCGGCAAGTAACACAACAGCAAGGCAGGAATCGAAATCAACCAGATCAGAATCGTTAGTCTCAGGATGTTACTCAGGTTTGCCCAGGCAGCCCGAGCGCTCAGCTTGACGGCATCCACACCCGAGAGGTTGTAGTCGACGATCAACGGATACGAGAACGTGAACAGCAGTTGCACGACCACCATCGCCAGGATGGCGAGCACGTACGCGGCGCCCACAGCAACCAGGACCCCTCCAGCCGCCAAACCATCAGCCTGCTCGCCAGCGACGCCGGCGGCAATCATCCCGCCAATTATCAACGCCGCCATCGGAATCATGATCAGGATCGATACGCCCACCATGATCAACGTGGCCACCAGGCTGTCGACAAACATGTCGAAACCCTTAAACAGCATTTCAAACGTCGGCCGTTCGTTGCGCATCATCGCAAAAAAGCAGATGAACATCCCACACATCATCGGCCCCATCAGCACCGCCATCGGTGCGGCACTTCCGACGATCAGGCCGAGCAGGCAAATCCCCAGAGTGATCCAGTAGTACTGGGGCCACAGAATCCGCCACGCTACACCCATCACCTGTCGTGAACTGACCCGGTCGGTGTAGAACTCGATCGGCCTGTCCTGCTGTCTACTCATCACTCACACCCTCCGTCCATCGCCACCGTGCCGGAAATCAACAACCTGACCAGGCACCGCGGAACCATTCGAACCGTCTGAATTCACCTCGAATCCTATCAAACAATCTGCCATCACTTTCCGCCGTGACCAGGACCATCTTCGCCAGCGACATTGCTCAATTCCGCTCGAGCCGTTCACGCAGCGCCGTGTAGTACCGGAAACCGTCTTCGAAGAACGCCTGGAACTTGTCCGGTGTCACGATTCCTCGTGGACGGTAGACGATGAAACTCCCCGAACGGGTCTCGAACGAGCATCCCGGACGCTCAGCGAAGAAGTCGAGCAAACCGGTGTCGAAGAAGTCCCGAGTTGCCTCGGCCATGTCCGACTGCAACACGAACTGCTGCGAAAACTGCAGGTGATCTTCAAAGTCGATGTCCTGCAATCCCAGCATCTGGCCAACACGATCGAACATCCGTTCGGGTCTCATGCGGAACTCGGGCAGTTTCAACAAATCCGATTTCATCGCCACGACCGTCTGCCGATGCACACGGCGGTTCTTGCCGTAACCGGTGATGAAGCGGTAGTCACAAATCCACAACCGCAACTCGTCAGTGCCACCGGCACAGATGTTGGTCAACTGCCCCTTGCGTCCCTTGTTCAGCAGTGGAAATCCAGCCAGTTGCAGTTGCAGTTCCTCGTTTCCATCCGGGTGAAATTCGAGACTCAACTCGGAGGCAAGACCCGACAACGTCTCGGTCCGCTTCTTCGCATTCGCACGGCGGCGCAGAAAGATGATCAGGATGATGACCGGGATCACGCTCCAGAACCCACAGCAGCACAGCGAGCCACCCAAGTCGCCCAACTTGACGTCCTCATCCAGGTCGGGCATGCCGTCATCCGGATCACCCTTTTCGGGCTGATTGACCGGCACATCCACCGCCTTGGGTTCTTCCCCGCCAGGAGGACCATCCGTGGCAGTCACCGGAGCAACATCGCCATCGCCAGCCGGCTCGGGAGCGTCCTGCGCCCACAACAGGGAGGGAACAACCAGCAGTATCAGCCAACTCAGCCGTTTCACCGTTTTTCTCCATCACGTACACAGATCGCGGTTCACTTTGAACCCGCGCGAAACTTCTTCTGCCACTCGGCCGGCATCACGCTGACGTCCGAGTCATCCCGGTAACGAACCCGTAGATTCTCCAGTCCCCGCTTCAATTCGGAAACCGTATCGGCGTGCTTCGGGTTGCCGTAGAGATTCTTCAACTCGTCGGGATCCTTTTTCAGGTCGTACAGTTCCCACTCGTCGAACTGGTAGAAGCGAATCAGCTTGTAGCGCGAGGTGCGGATCCCATAGTGCTTGGCCACCATGTGAACACTGGGAAACTCAAAGTAGTGGTAGTACAACGCGTCGCGCCACTTGGGTGAGTGCCCCTTGAGCAACGGCACCAGCGACCGCCCCTGCATGTCGTCGGGCACCTTCACGCCGGCGACCTCCAGGAACGTCTCGGCGTAGTCGAGGTTCTGGACCAGGTCGGTGTTGACCGAGCCCGGCTTCGTAACGCCCGGCCAGCGAACGATCAACGGCATCTTCATCGACTCGTCATACATCCAACGCTTGTCGTACCAACCGTGGTCTCCGAGATAGAATCCCTGGTCGGAGGAGTAAATCACGATCGTGTTCTTATCGAGTCCCGATGACTCCAGGTACTCCATCAGCTGGCCAACACTCTCGTCGACCCCCTTGATACATCTCAGGTAGTTTCGGATGTATCGCTGGTACTTCCAGCGGACGAACTTCTTTCCCTTCAGCCCGTCACGCACCAGCTTCGCATTCTGGTCGGCGAATCCGGCCTTCCACCCGGCCAGTTGTTTCGGCGTCATCTTCGCCAGGTTCCGGAAACCCGACTTGTCGACCGACTTGCCCTTGTCGGGATCCCAACCGTTGACCGGCGGTCCAAACAGGTCGTAGACGATGTTCAGGTGTCCGTCGACTTCCATCTCCTGGTGTCGCGCCGGGCTGGCATTATCTTTCCAGCGGTCGAACAGCGTGGGCGGTTCGGGAATCTTGATGTCGTTGTAGAGCGAAAGGTGCCGCTGAGCTGGCATCCAGGTGCGATGCGGCGCCTTGTGCTGACACATCAGCATGAAGGGCTTGTCCGAATCACGTCGGCTCTTGAGCCACTCCAGGGCCATTCCGGTGACGATGTCGGTGCAGTGACCATCGACTCGTTTCCGACCCTCGGCCGTCTTGAAGTCGGGGTTGTAGTACTGTCCTTGCCCGGGCAGGATCTGCCAGTGGTCAAATCCCTGCGGGTCCGACGAGAGATGCCACTTGCCGATCATCGCGGTCTGGTAACCGGCCCGCTGCAGCAGCTTGGGGAACGTCTGCTGCGAACCGTTGAACTTGTTGCTGTTCCGCATGAAGCCGTTCAGGTGGCTGTGCTTACCGGTCAGGATCACCGCCCGGCTGGGGCCACAGATCGAGTTGGTACAGAAGCTGTTTTGAAACAGCATTCCCTGCCGGGCCAACCGGTCGATATTGGGTGTCGGGTTGACTGACTTCAGCCACCCGCCGTAGGCCCCGATGGCATGGGGCGCGTGGTCGTCGCTGAAGATGAACAACACGTTGGGCCGTTCGGCCGACAGCACCGGCCCGACCAGGGTGGCCAGAAGCAACAGGGCCTGCAACAGGCAATGACGGATCAACATGTACAAAGAACTCCCAAAAGAATCACACGCGTTGAGCAAGAGACCAGGACGACCGGTAAACCGTCTGCTACTCCCACTCGTCGATCGGCGTACTGGCACCGGGCCCCACAACTGCTGAGAACTGACCCGTTCGGTACGAAACTCGATCTCGCTGCCGTAATCAGCACTCATTTCAACACCTCTCGTGCTCCAGTTGCCCCACCCGGACGGCCGCTTCGGATCGATTTCACCCTCGCCATTCTAACAGGCGACCGCGCAGTACCGTGTGCGAATCGGTCACCTCCCGGGCGATCTCGACCCACGTCCCAGCAACCCGGCAATCGCCGTCAACAGCAATTCCTGGCTGGGCCCCGCCAGCGCCCAAGTCTGCTCGTACCCCCCCCGATCGGTGAAGATCCGGTCACCGCCAATGTAACTCATGCCGCAGTCCCCGAATCCGGCAACAGCAACAAATGACCCGGGAGCCATCTCCTGAGCCGCCAACTGGTATTCGACAAACGGTTCGCCCGGCAGATGGACAACCTGAACAGGTCCGATTGCCAGTCGGTACAGCAGCACCCGATCCCCGTCCTGGACCCGTTGATTCCAGGCCAGGGTGATGGCCGCCTTGAGTTTCTGCGAGTTACCCGCCTTGGGGTCGGCCAACACGCTCCGGCAATACTCGCTGGAAAATGCCGGCTCCCGTCGGCTGCCGAACTTCACCGGCACGCTCTTCCAGTCGAAACCGTCGACCTTGTATCTCTTGACCGCTTTGATCGACCGCCGCATTCCCCGATCGAGTCGTTCGACCAGGCGATCTCGCGCGGCCGGGGTGCCGTCGTTGTACTTACCAAAGGCCACGTCTCCGCCGCACCCGGTGAAATAGATCTGGAACACCCCGGTCTCCTTCTGCAGCCGTTCACGGACGATCCCCGGCACATCGTAGGTCAACCGCCGGTCGCCGTAGAAACTCTGGGGGTGCGTCGCGTAGTAGTGCATTTGCACGACAGCCTGCGTGCCATCCAGCAGCGTGACTGTCTTCAGCCACGGGTCAATCCGACCCTCGGGCAGCGCTCGCAACGCCGCGTCACGGGTGCTGCTCATCCTGGCCGTGATCGACCCGTCCTTCTGCAACAGCCGCCGGCTGGAAGCCATCTTCTCGATCCTGGCCTGGCTGGTGCCCACGTGCGTGATCGGCCGCGACTTTGCCAGGGCGGCCCGTACGGCGGCGGCGATCCGATCAGCGACCGACTTCAGGTAGACCGCCGTGGCGATCCGACGCGGGCTGTTCACGCTCAGCATCAGCATCTGGGCATTGGGGTCCAGCGCCGGAGCGGTGTGCTGGTGCAGGCAATGCAGGCTGACGCGAGACGGAACTGTCCCGGCCGCCTCGGCAATCCGGGCCTGGAGCAGGGTAAACGCATCGTTATGGAACTCCATCCAGTCCATCGCGCACAGGACCACCGGCTTTCCCGAGCCACGAAGTACGATGCCCTTGGCCAGTAGCGGGTGTTCCCTGGTACGGGCTGCAGGTATGAACCCCAGTCCCACCGGTTGGTTCAACGGCGGTGAGACATCGGCGACAAAGAAAGAGACGACCGGTGAGTTCCTGGCCGCGACCAGGCTGAGGCCGTTGCCGGGAATCCCGTCACCGGCCCGGGCGGCGTTTGCCGGCCAGGGAGTCCATTCGGCGACGCCGGCAGTCACCAGGCCGATCAAGACAAGTGGCCGTGCCAATCGACACCAGGTCGCCACCAGAGAATCTCGTTGCATCAATCCACTCCCATCGCCGCCTGACGACCACTGGACAGGCCCTGATCCTGACGGATGATAGACAAGACCCCGGCCAAATGCTCATCCATGCCGGACACCCAGCCCACCTGCAGGCTCGATGTGACGATGGCCCCAGTCCGCCAGGAACCTCTGACCTTCGAACTCGTACCCAGGCTCCTGATCACCCTCATGACCATGTCGACACTCTCGCACACGGTCGCTGCCCAGTCGGATCCCGACATTTCGTCGGTTGCTCCGGACCTCGTCCTTCCCGGTCTTTCTCTTGGCTCGGCCGGTCCCGGCAAACGCGTCAAGGAGGTCCTGCCGGGCTACGAGAAGACCGATCTCTACCATGTCACCTGGCTGCCGACCGATTGGAAGGCGAGCGGACGTTACCCCGTCATCGTCGAACTGGCCGGCAATGGTCCCTACCGAAATGGCTTCGGAGACATCAGCACCGGGCGTCCCGAAGGCAGCAAGCTGGGGTACGGAATCTCGGGCGGCCGCGAGTTCATCTGGATCTGCCTGCCGTTTGTCGACGACTCCGGCAAGAAGATCACCACCCGCTGGTGGGGCCAGCGGCCCGGATACGACCCACGACCGACAATCCGCTATATCAAGCAGGCGGTGCCCGAGTTGTGCCGCCGTTACGGAGGGGATCCCCATCGAGTCGTGCTGGCGGGGTTTTCGCGAGGTGCCATCGCCTGCAATTACATCGGACTCTACGACGATGAAATCGCCAGGCTCTGGACTGCGATGATCCCCTACAGCCACTATGACGGTGTCTTCGAGAAATGGGGCTACCCCCTGGCGGATCGGCGTTCCGCTCTGAAGCGGCTCACACGACTCGGACCCCGACCCCAGTTCATCTGCCACGAGCAATCCGCCAGTGCATCCCGGAGTCTCCAGGCAACGCGGGAGTATCTCAGTGATACCGGCGCACGGGGACAGTTCACATTCCAGACCACCGGTTTCCGAAACCACAACGACGCCTGGACGCTGCGACCGTCGCCAGCTCGCAAGGCACTGCGTCAGTGGCTGCGTCGTATACTGAATCCCCCAACCGACAGGAACGAAACACGAAACACGAAACAC
>Ga0114993_10007150_pt1 | contig 10365 bp, 7 predicted proteins | sample ArcticOcean_MG_C_FD_87042 | JGI IMG/M metagenome (GOLD analysis project Ga0114993, IMG submission 87042) | Marine microbial communities from western Arctic Ocean - ArcticOcean_MG_CB2_150 | ecosystem: Environmental > Aquatic > Marine > Oceanic | place: Arctic Ocean: Canada Basin | collected...
GATCTCTACGCGCACTGGCTCGACCGTATCAGCAGCAAAATCTACGCCTACGGCATCCGCATCGTGCGCTCCACCGACCACGGCAACACTTGGAAGCCGATGGGCTGGCTGCACGACGACGTGAGCCCGACGCAGCACGGCTTTGTTTCGTTTGTGCCGGAAGTCAAACGCGTCCGCGCCTTCTGGCTCGACGGCCGCGCAATGGTAAAAAAAGGCGGCAAGATGATGCTCCGCACCGCCATCCTCGACGGCGACAAAATCAAAGACGAGCGCGTGCTCGACGACGACGTCTGCACCTGCTGCCCTACCTCCGCCGCCCCGCTCGCCACCGGTCCGATGGTCATCTACCGCGATCGCTCCCCCAAAGAAATCCGCGACATCGCCTTCACCCGTCGCGCCGCAACCGGCTGGACCCCGCCCGCGCTCATCCACGCCGATAACTGGTTCTTCCCCGGCTGCCCCGTCAACGGCGCGAGCATCGCCACCCACGGAAACCTCATCACCATCAGCCGCTACACCGTCGCCAACAACAAGGCGCAGGTAATTCTCCGATTATCTAAAGATGGCAATATGAAATCAGGAAAAGAAATCGTGCTCGACCAAAATGAGCCGGTCGGCCGCTGCGCCACGGTTTGCACGAAGGACTCAGTGTTTACCGTTTGGATCGGGAACGAGGGCAATCACACCGCGCTGCAATTGGCACAAGTTTCACATGATGGAAAATTGGTGCGCCGCGCGACGCTGGCAAAAATCAGTGGCGACCGCTCAAGCGGAATGCCGCGAGCGATTTCCAGCAGCGGCCATTTATGGGTGAGTTGGGCCGATGCAAATCGCGTGCGTGTTGGCCGGGTGAAGTTCACGGCTGAATAAAAAACTCATCCCCAATCGGCGTCGCTGCTGCGCTTGTTGCTTCACTCCAAATGAGTGGCAGACATTTTGCCTTTCCTTTTGTGCAGAGGTATTATGATGTCGCCAACCGCCAGGAGGCGTGGTTGGTGGGAATGCTTTGGGCGTTGAATTCGGACTCGAACTCGGTCACGCGGGCCTTGAGTCCTGCGGGGGTAGGTTCTTCTTTAAATGCGCCGTGGGCGGGAAAGACGGTTTGCATTTGCTCGAAGTATGGCACGCTGTCGGTGCGGAGGTGGATGATGCCGCTGGGTTGGAGCAGGCGCTCGGCGTGGCCGGGGAAGGTCTTGTTGATCAGCCGGTGGCGGGTGTGTTTGTCCTTAGGCCAGGGGTCGGGGAAGTAGATGTGGATGGCGTCAAAGGTGTTCTCGGGCAGGAGGTGCTCTATGAGGTAGCGCGCCTCGATTCGCAATAGTCGCAGGTTTCGGAGGCTGGCGCGGCGGCCTTTTTTGTCGAGCTTGCGGATGCGGCCGAGGAGGCGCTCGACGCCGAGGAAGTTTCGTTCTGGGTGCGTCTTTGCGTGCCCAAGTAGGAAGCCGCCATCGCCGCAGCCGATCTCCAGCTCCATTGGGTGCGGTTTTAAAAACAGTTCCCCCAGCCGGAGCGGCTTGGTGATGGAGGTGAAGGTGTGGAGGAGGGTTCCGGGATGGTTCATCCGAAAATCGAGGCTGGCGATCGAGTTGTCTGCTGTAAAAACCTCGAAGGATTCAGGCCGCTTGCTCGGCTTTTGTTTCCGGGGCTTCGGTTTTTTCTTCCTCGGGCTCTTCGCCTCTGAATTTGGCCATGATTTGACTGACGATCTGGTCGGTCAATTCCGGTTTTTCTTCCAGTGTGCGCTGGGCCGCCGCCACGCCTTGTCCGATAAGTTCGCCGTCGTGCTGGATCCACGCGCCTTTTTTTGACAGCACGCCCATGCGCAGGCCAGCGTCGATGATGCTGCCATGCCGGTTGATGCCTCGGTTGTACATGATGTCAAACTCCGCCTCAGCGAATGGCGGCGCGACTTTGTTTTTGACGATCTTGGTCTTGACGTGGTTGCCAATTACTTTGCCGGTGGAATCCTTGATCATTTCGCGGCGGCGGATGTCGATGCGCACGCTGGCGTAAAATTTAAGCGCCTTGCCGCCCGAAGTGGTCTCGGGGTTGCCAAACATCACACCGACTTTTTCGCGTAGTTGGTTGGTGAAGACGCACATGGTTTTTGATTTACCGAGAATGGCCGCCAGCTTGCGTAGGGCTTGGCTCATCAGGCGCGCCTGCATACCCATGGTAGCCATGCCCATGTCGCCCTCGAGCTCAGCCTTGGGCACTAGCGCGGCCACGGAGTCGATCACGATGACGTCGATCGAGTTGGATCGCGCCAGTGTCTCGCAAATCGTCAGCGCCTCCTCGCCGCTGTCGGGTTGCGATACGAGGAGATCGTCGAGATTGACGCCCAGTTTTTTTGCGTAGGCCGGATCCAGCGCGTGTTCCGCGTCGATGAAGGCTGCGATGCCTCCCTGCTTCTGGCAGTTGGCAACTACGTGCAACATCACGGTCGTTTTGCCCGAGGATTCCGGGCCGAAAATTTCCACAATCCGCCCGCACGGCACGCCGCCGATCCCCAGCGCCAAGTCGAGCGACAGTGAGCCTGTCGAGATGGATTCTATTTGCGTCTGTCCCCTTGCGTCGCCGAGGCGCATGATGCTGCCTTCGCCGTAGGTCTTGGTGATTTGCGCCAGAGCGTCATCGAGATTGCGCTGACGCGCGTCAGACTTGGGGGCGGTTTCTTTTTTCACGGTCTTTTTTGATTCAGCCATAAATTTCTCCTCGCATTAAAACTCGGCAGGTGGGTCAAATATAGACCCACCGGCACAGACGGCAAGTCCCACTTGTCAAAAAACCGAAATAATTTTGGACCACCGAGAATCTGGACACGAATTGCCGAGGTGACTTCCGCACAAAAATGAACCCCCCACCGTTTCCGGCAGGGGGTGGGTTGGTTTCGGGATGGGCTAGCGTCGGGCGAAGACGGGGGCGGGAGCGTTGAACTGGTCGCCGAGTCCGCCGAGGCGCTTGAGGATGTCTATGACTTTTTTCATGTCGCGATGCACGCCCTTGAGGGACTCGTTGGCGGTGCCGAGATCGCCCACGACAGCGGCGGTGTAGAAGAATTTCTTCTCCTCCATGATTGCCGGATAGAGCGCGGCCAGCTCAGTGTTCATGGCGAGGACAAGCGCGGCATTTTTCTCGATGCGCATGGCCTTGTCGGCGGCGATTTCTCCGAGGCGGCGGTATTTTTCGGAGAGCTGCGGGTTGTCCTTGGCATCAGCGGTCTTGGCACACCACTCGGCTTGTTGGTTGGCGAGGCTGACGGCGCCAGAGATTTTCTTTGCCAATGACCCGTCGGCCGCAGTGACCTTGATGCTATAATTAATCTGCGCGAGAATGTTGTCAAACTCGGCCATCTTCTCTTGTTGCGAGCGGTTGAGTCCCTCGAAGATTCCGAGCGAGCGTTCAATGCTCTGGACCATTATATTCACGGCGACCTTGAGGGAGCCTTGGGTGGCCTTGGGTGCGTGGCGTGCGCGGTCAAAGCCGTCGGCGCTGGCGATGCTGCCGGCAATCAAGGTGGTGGCGATGAGTGTGGTGGTGATGATGAGGCGTTTCATTTTGGTTCCTTTGGTTGAGTATTTTTGGTTGTTGGCGGCTTGTTGCCTTTGCCCATAACCACTCCGGGCGACGGGTGTTTCTTTCAAAAACAAAAAAATATTTTCGCACCACTGGATTTTTTCGAAAATTGAGCGATATTATGTGGGCAGATTAATTAATGATGGCTTGCATTCCACAACCGCCTTCGATTCCTGACTATGAACTGACCCTCCTGATCGGCGAAGGAGCTTATGGGCAAATCTGGATGGGACGCGACGCGCTCGGGCTCTATCGCGCGGTGAAGGTGATTCGTTACACCGAGTCGAAATCGCTCGAATCCTACCAGTCGGAGTTTCATGGAATCCGGCATTACGCGCCCTATTCGCGCAAATACGATCGGCTCATCGAGATTCATCACGTGGGCATTCGCGAGCAGGACGGTTTTTATTATTATGTGATGGACTTGGCCGACGACATTTCCCTTGGCAACCAAGTGACACCGGACTACCAGCCCAAGACCCTTCGCAACTATATTGAACAGCATGAGGATTGCCGGTTGCCTGTCGCCGAGGCGCTGGAGATTGGCATGGAAATAGCCGAGTCGCTCAGCGAATTGCATTCGGAAAACCTCGTGCACCGCGACGTAAAGCCGGACAATATCCTGTTCATCAACGGCCAATGGAAACTGGGAGACATCGGTTTTGTGTCCACGCGCGGCGGCAAGACATTTGTCGGCTCGCTCGGCTACCTCGCCCCCGAAGGCCCCGGCCACCCCCCCGCGGATGTCCACGGCCTGGGCAAAATACTGTACGAAATGGTCACCGGCAACGAGGTCGGCGACTTTCCTGAATGCCCGAGCTGGGTGTTCGACGCCACCGAAGAGGCGTCGGAATTCAAGGCACTAAACAAAATTATTTTAAAAGCCGCCGATCCCATTGCAAGAAATCGCCACCAAAGCGGGGGCGAATTGATGGAGGATTTAATGTCCATCATGCCGGCGGGAGATGAATTGGAAAATGCCGGCCAACGCGCCGATTGGGGGCGGTATATTTACGCCGGATTAGCCGTGGTTATTTTGGCGATGGTTTGCATTTATGTGCGCAAGATCGATGCCGCTCTGGATGAAACGCTCCGCCCACCGCCGGTGACGGCAGAGAAAAAAATGTCTTCAATGAAAGATTCCGGATTGCCATCGCGTGATTAAGGGCATGGAAACCAATGAGACAAAAAACATGTGGGCGAAAACGCGCCGGACCCTGCTGGCTCGGCTGCGCGGAACGAACGTGGACGAGGCAAGCTGGTACGATTTTTTTGACACCTATTCGCGGCTCATCTACAGCGTCGCGCGCAAGTCCGGCCTCAACCACGCTGACGCCGAGGACATCCTACAAGCGACCGTTTTAAAAGTCTCCCAGTACATTGACCGTTTCGAGATCGACCCCGGGCGCGGGCGGTTTCGCAATTGGGTTTGCCTCATCACCAAGCAACAGATTGCCAACCACTACCGCAAGGCCAAGCACCTGCCGCCGATTGAGGAACCGGAACCAAGCGCGGAGGACGACCTTCCCGAGATCGAGGATCCCGTCAATGAATGGGGCAAAATCTGGGACGCCGAATTTTTTGGCCACGCCAACGAGATGGCGTTGGCGCGGGTGAAACAAAAAGTCAGCCCCAAGCAGTACCAGATTTTTCATCTCTACTGCATCAAGCAACGCGACGTACAACAAATCGCCGCCATGCTCGACGTGACCGCCAACGAAATTTACCTCGCCAAAAACCGCGTGCTGCCATTTTACGAGGACGCCGCCCGCGAGGTTTTCGCCACCGCAGACAATCTTCAGGCAGCGTGATGACCCATCCGGCCTGAAATTGTCCGCCGCAGCATCAAGCCAGGCGAGCATGCGCCGGGAAAGGGGAAGTGAAAATTTTCAAGTGTCAATTTTCAATTATCATTTGATCTTGGTACTTGAAAATTCCTTGAGCCTTGATGGTTGAAAATTGATTATTTCTTTTTCACGGGTTTGGGCTTTGGTGCCAATTTACTCAACCGCAGCTTCTTCCCCCAGTGTACTGTCGCCAGCGTTATTCCGTCAGGATGCAAATCCATCTCTCTCGCCGTGTCGGGCATTTTAAATTTGTGAAATGCCTTTTCTTTTTCGGCGTCCCAAAAGAGCAGATAGCCGCCGCCGCTGCCGCCGCTGGTACCGATTAAAAATCCCTCGGGATGAAAGAGCGTTCGCCAAATGACTCCCTTCACGCCGTCAGTGATGTGTTTCTTTAAGACCTTCTGGCTCGCCCAATCGAAGCGCATCACCAGCGGTTCGCTGACGGCGCCCAGCGGGTTGGTGCCCTTGTACAGGCCACCGGCGACGAGGTGTTTTTTTTCGGGGCTGAGAGCGAGGCTGCGAACGCCGCCGAAGTGGACTTTTTGGCCACCGTTGAACGTGTGCAAATCCTTGGCCTCGAACTTGCGCACGAGTTTGCCGGTGGCGATTTCCCATTGGCGCACGTGTCCCATGAGGTCGCCGGCGAGCAGGTGCTGGCCGTCGGGATGAAACATCACGCTATAAATATCAAGCTCGTGGCCGGTCATCTGGCGCACGGGTTTGCCGTCGGCGAGGTTCCAGATTTTCAGAATGCGGTCATTGCCGCCACTGGCGAGCAGCTTGCCGTCGGGGCTGACGTCGAGTGCGCGAATCCAACCGGCATGCGCCTTCACCTTGCGGATGGGCTCAGGCTTCTCCGCGTTGGCGGGCCACCAAATGAGCGTGTCGTCATAGCCGGCGGTCACGAGCGTTTCGCCGTCCTTCGAAAACGCGAGGCCGCGCACCCATGAATCGTGCGCCTTGAACACGGTCTTTTTCCCGTCGGCGAGCGTCCAGCGGATGATGGCGCGGTCCTCGGCGGTGGCGAAGACGTGCCGCCCCTTGGGGTCGAAACGGCAATTGATGAGCGGCGCGCCGTGCGCGTACTCCTTGAAAACGTGGATTTGTTTCGGCTCGGCCTTCATCAGAAGTTTTTTTGATTATGCGGCGTGCGTGCCCCATCGTGCTGCCGGCACCTTGCCGGTAGGCCGGAAGCGCAAATTCTGCCGGCAAGGTGCCGGCAGCACATCCGACTACGCCAAGATTTCCTTGATGGGCTCGAACGCCGGGTCGGCCACGGGAATTTTCTGGCCGCCGACCTTGAAGGTCTTGCGGCTGTTGATGCCCAGCGCCTCGAGGTAAGTGTGAAACAAATGCCCGGCATCGACTTGATCCTTGCTGACCGCCGTGCCGTTTTTGTTCGTCGCGCCATGCGCCGCGCCGCGCACCATGCCCGCGCCTCCGACGCACACGCTCCAAGCGTTGCCCCAGTGATCGCGCCCGTAGTACTTGTTGATTTTCGGTGTGCGGCCAAACTCGCTCAGCACGACGATTAGCGTACTCTCCAGCAGCCCGCGCTCGGCGAGGTCATTCACTAGCGTGGCGAACGGCCGGTCGAACTCGCCCAGTTGCTCGAAGTGAAACTCGAAGTTCTCGTTGTGCGTGTCGTAGTTCGAGTGCTCCACCTGCACGTAGCTGATGCCCTTCTCGATGAGCCGCCGCGCCAGCATGCAGTGCTTGCCAAAATCCGTCGCGCCGTACCGCTCGTGGTCCTTCTTCGGCTCCTTTGACAGGTCAAACACATCGCGCCGCTTCACCAGCTCCTGCGCCTGCTCGAAACTCTGCACGTACGCTTCCGTCTGCGCCGTGCGCCGCTTGCCCGAAAAATGTTTGTTGGCCGCCTTGCGAAACGCCTCCGACCGGGCCGCTGATGCCTCGCTGAGATTCTTCGGCCGCTCAAGGTTGGCCGGGGGCTTGCCGCCGCTCAGCGAAATGCTGGCGTACTTCGGCCCGAGATAAGCGCTGTCACTATTGCGCCCCCCACTGCCGCCACTGGAAACCTTGATGTGCCCCGGCAACGACAGCGACCCGTCATCCATCCCCTTGGCCACCACCGCGCCCAACTCCGGATACGTCTGCCCCGGCGCGCGATGCCGTCCCGTGAGCATCATGTACGTGCCCTTGCCGTGGTCGCCATTGCGCGTGTTGATGCCGCGCACGAGGCAAAGGTTGTGCATCTGCTTCGCCGTGAACGGCAGCAGCTCGCTGATATGAATCCCAGGCACGCTCGTCTTGATGGCGCGGAACGGCCCGCCCGTGTCGGTGTTCGGCTTCGGGTCCCAGCTTTCGAGCTGGCTCAACCCGCCCGCCATGCGGATCACAATCATCCGCTTCTGCTCCTTCGCCAGCCCCGCCAACGCCTCTTGAGTGTAAAATGAACTGAGCCCCCCAATCATCGCCCCCCCGGCAACCATCCCGCCCAAGAACTGCCGACGCGCAATCTCATGCTCAATCGACCCACATGCGTTCAATTGTCTCTTCAAAATTCGTCCTCCGTTTTACAGATTTAATATGCCCAACTAAAAGCTTGGACGAGCGAATGCCCTGAATCCTTCACTCAACCCGAAAAGCCTAGTGATTAAACCGAAACTCCGCCGACGTCAGCAACCCCCACGCGATGTCCCGGATGACCGTCGGCTTCTCCTTCGCGTCAACCGCCAGTGACTTGACGACCAACGCCGTTTCTGCCGCCGTCGGCCGGCGTGTGAGCACGGTGAGATACAATTCCTCCGCCAGCGCATTGGGCTCGGTCATTTTCCCGAGCCGCCCCGAAAGGGTGCCGAGCCAGCCGCGCACGGTGCCGCCGTTGGCGAAGAACAGCGCTTGGTCGGCGGTCGCATAAAAATCCGACTGCGGCTCGCCCGCCGCGCCGCCGAAGAGTTTTATGAAATTCGCCGTGTTGCCTTTCAGCTTGTCGTACACAAATTTCTCCACGTGCTTCGCACTCGCCGCCGCCCGGGTGGCGTCCTCCTTAGCGCCGTCCTTCAGCGGATTCTTCTTGTCGAAATCCGCAAGCGCCGTTGCGCGTTGGGCGGCCACCAACCCAGTCGCCTCCATCATGCTCCAGCAAAGCTGCTCCGGCGTCAGATGCGTGAACGCCCCCGTTGCGACATTCCGCGACCACCGCTTCGTTACGTCCGCCACCGCCGAGTCCTCACGCGCCCCCGTTTCCTTAAACGCCGCCGCCGACTTCGCCACCATCGCCCGCGCCCCGTCCATGCGCTTCCTTGCCACCGCGACGCGCGACTGCACGGCAGCCACCGCCTTTTGCGCGACGTCCAGTTGGCCCGCCGCATCCTTCGCTGCCGACCGGCGCTGAACGAGCACCGATGCCAACGCCGCCAAATCTTTTTTAAATAAGGCATCCACCACCCGCGACTTCGCCGCCGCCTCATCCGCGCGGGCCTTCGCCGCCGTCAACTTCGCCTTCAACGCTTGCCCCTCGGCGTCGTTGCGCTTGGCCGCGATGGCCAACGCCTCGGCTGTCAGCTTGCCCGACTCCAGCGACTGCGTCACCGCGTCCGCCGCCGCCTTGGCGTGAACCGATTTTTCGTTCACCAATTTCTGCTGCAAATCCCGCGCCACCACCGCAGCCGCGTTCGCCTTCTGCGTCGCGGCCATCGTGGCTTGGCGCGGAGGCAATTCGCTCGCCACAGCCGCCATCGCTGCTTGCGCGGATTTCAAATCCTGCTCCAACGCCGCCCGCGCCTTTTGCGCGACCGCCCGCGCCTTGCGCGCATCAGCCATTTCCGCCAACGCCTGCGCATCCTCCCAGCGCCGCATCGCGCGCGAGGCGGCGGCCTTCGCTAATTCGCGTTTTGCCGAGGCCACAATCCAAGTTGTGTCGCCGGCTTGCACCGACTTGTCCGCCACCGCCCACTTTGCCCGCGCGTCGGTCACGGCCTTTTCAGCGGCGGCCAACTTGTCCATTGCCGCCTTGTTCGTGGCGATCTTGGCGGTCACATTTTTCTGGGCGGCGATTACCGCGATGGCCAACTTGTCGGCCTCAGCTTTAATCTTCGCGTACGCGCCGGCCAGTTCCTTGTTGCCTTTCACTGCGTCCGCTGCCGCCTTCGCCGGGCCCACCGCAGCGGCCACTGACTTGTGCTGGGCTTGTTTGCCGGTCAAAACTTTTTGCGTGTCGGCCAATGGTTTCACGGTGGCGTCGAAAGCTTTTTTTACCGCCGGCACGGCTTTCTTGGTATTGGCGATTTCCGCGTTGGCGGCCAAGCGGTCGCCGCGCGCCTTGTCGAGCACCTCCTTCGCCTTGTCGAAATCCGCCTGCACCACCTCGGCGGCGGCGGATTGTTTTTTAAACTCCTCCTGCAACGCGGCGACATCCGGCGTGGCAAGGCTGCCGGGCAGCAGGAAACTGCGCTGGTACGCCTTGGTTAACGCCACCTCGCGCAGGAAGGCGCGCATGTCAAATTTCATTTCCACCAACCCATCGGTCAGCACCTCCAGCAGCGCGGGATGCGCGGCGGGGTTGTCCGTGTGCAGTCCGTCGCGCGGCTCGACGACGGCGCGGCCCATCATGTGGCCCCAAAGACGGTTGGCGATGTTGCGCTGAAACATCCGATTGCCCGCCGCCAATTCGGCCAGCCGCGCGCGGCGGCTGTACTTGGGGATGGGCCGCAGGGTTTTCTTTTTCTTGTCGGGCTTGACGAGATATTCCTCGCCCGCCTTGATGACCGGCTCGGTGGCTTCGCGGCCCACCGGCAAGCGCGGACGCGTGAGGCCCGAAACGCTGGTGAAAACGCTCTTGAAACTCACCTCGCCCGTCGGCCGCTCGGCCAGCAGCGCGGGCACTTTTTTGTTCGGCTGGAAAATATAGGTGCGGCTGAGGAAGGCGTAGATTCCGTAGTAGTCGCGCTGATAAAAATCGGCGATATTCGGATGGTCA
>Ga0114993_10007152_pt1 | contig 10364 bp, 11 predicted proteins | sample ArcticOcean_MG_C_FD_87042 | JGI IMG/M metagenome (GOLD analysis project Ga0114993, IMG submission 87042) | Marine microbial communities from western Arctic Ocean - ArcticOcean_MG_CB2_150 | ecosystem: Environmental > Aquatic > Marine > Oceanic | place: Arctic Ocean: Canada Basin | collected...
AGTCAATGAATTCGCTTACTCTCAAAGCAATTGAACGAGCAAATGAAAATACAAATTTGAAACAAGTTGTTGACCATCTCAAAACAAGAGGAATTCCTGCGTATATTGAAACTATTTTAGGATTACCAGAAGAGACCTTAACTAGTTTTAAAGAGGGGCTGTATAGACTGATTGATGATATAGGATATCATAATTATATTGGAATATATGTGATGGTCGCATTGCCAAATACTCCTTTTGGTGATCCTAATTATCTTAAAAAACATGATGTACATATTAAACAAACATCGCCTGCTTTTTTTCATCATGATCTTTCTTCAGAAGAACTTTTAAAAGATGTAAATAATGTTGTTGTAGGTTCAAATACCATGTCGTTTGATGATTATTTGGAAGCAACAGGATGGAAATGGTATATGATATCTCTTCATTTTTTGGGGTGGCTGAGGATACTTTCTATTGATCTTAAAAAATATCATGGGATTACTCATAAAGATTTTTATAGTAAACTGTTTTCTTGGTTTTTATCAAATCCTCAAACTTTGCTTTATAAAGAATATCACGTTACGATGAGATTATTAAAAAAGGTTTTTGAAAGAAAAATACCTTGGGGCCGTAAAGTATCTGATGTGTCTGACATTTATTGGGAATATGAAGAAGCAACTGGTCTTCATATCGCAAAAGATAAAAATAGATTTTATAATGAAATTTTAGATTTTTTAGATGACACATATAATAATAGATATACCGAATTAGTAGAAAAACAGTCAAATAAAATGCTTGATCCATTTATTGCGTATGATGGTGACTTAGAAAAATATGCAAGAGAATGTTTGTGGTGGGGCAGACGAGCAGATAGATTTTTTGTTAAAGGAAAAATATGAATCATCAATGCTCTGCATTATATAATCATACAAACATAAGAAATGGAGGAAAAATATATCCATGTTGCCGGTTTAAAAAACAAATATCTATATTTGATGGTGATGTGGATAATATATTACACTCAAAAGAATATGTAGAATTGCGTGAACGTTTTCAGAAAGAACGTATATCAGAATGTTCAAAATGTTGGGATCAGGAAGATAATGGTATAAAATCAACAAGACAATATTTTAATGAACAATATAATTGTAATGAAATAAAATTAAAAAATCTTTGGGTTGGATTAGATAACATATGCAATTTGAAATGTGAACCGTGTGGTGCGGCGTGGTCAAATCAATTTACAGGTAATACTATAACCACAAAAACATTATATAATATTCCTAATTTAGATAAACTTGTGTTTCTTGGTGGTGAACCTTTGATGAATAAACGATATTTAAAACTTCTTGAAAAAATTGAACGTGAAGACTTAGACCTTACTATCATTACAAATGGTATGTTCAAACCTGACGATAAATGGAAAAAACTTTGGCGTGAATGTAAACATGTTAAATTTTTTGTCAGTATTGATGGATATGGAGATTTGAATGATAAAGTAAGAGAAGGATCCGACTGGGCAACAATTGTAGAAACGGTTGAAAATTTGGAAACCGAGTGGACCGTTACAATAAATACAGTTGTACACAAAAATAATGTACAGGGTCTTCATAAATTGAAAGAATGGATAGGTAATCGTGAGTGGCAAGTGAATCTACTTACACATCCTGAAAAATTAAAAATTAGTGAAGAAGACAGACAGATAATAGAAAATAACTTTAATCAATATTTTGTTTATCCAATATGAAATATTACAAAGACTTTTTAAAAGATTATCTAGACACAAATTTGTTGCATGAATTGGAATCTATTACAGATTGGAAAGATTTTAATCGTAATAATAGTCGTATGAAAGAGTATTATGGAGAAGGTCAATTTATCAATAAAATAAGACAATATCTACATTCCAAAGAATGTATAGAGTGGGTTGAAAAAGAATCGGGTCTACGTGGCTTGGTTATTGATGTTTATCGTACAGGTGAAGGTGTTTCATTAATGAAAAAAGATGATATGCTTGATTTTCATATAGATAATAATTGGAATTCTCGAATTAAAGCGCATCGTGCGGTTAATTTGTTAGTTTATGTGGGAGAATGTGAAGGAGGAGAATATTATGTATTAGATGAAAGTAGAAGAGAGGAATATTGTAAAGAACCTGAACACAATTCAGCGATACTTACTCGATATAGTGAAAACATTTCACATGGTGTTAAACCTGTAACTTCAGGTCAACGATATGCAATTAGACAATTTTATTATAAGACTGAAGCAGTTGAACCTCCAAGTCCTCATACTGGGGGTCAGTGGACTGTTACAATAGATGCAGTTATACGCAAAAATAATGTATATATGACATCGGCAAAATCTAAAATTTCACTATGAAGACAGACAGATATATGAAACATTACGATAATTTTTTAAAAGACAATCTTGATCTTTTTCTACTAAGAGAATTAGAAACCCTAACGACCTATGCATGGGAAGATTTTAATCGTAATGAAAGCCACATGAAAGAGTATTATGGAGAAGGTCAATTTATCAATAAAATAAGACAATATCTACATTCTAAAAAATGTATAGAATGGGTTGAAAAAGAATCGGGTCTAGGTGGCTTGGTTATTGATGCTTATGGTACAGGTGAAGGCGTATCCTTAATGGAATCAAAAGATCATTTAGATCCTCATATAGATTTTGATTGGAACGAAAGAATTAAGTTGTATCGGGCAGTAAATTTAACAGTTTATTTGGGTACTGTTACTGGCGGTGAATTTACAGTATGGGATGAAGATATGAAAATGGTAACCTTTTCTAAATCACCTAAACACAATTCTGCAATTCTATTCCCGCATAGTGAAACAAAAGCCCATGGTGTTAAACCTGTAACTTCAGGTCAACGATATGCGATTAGACAATTTTATTATAGAAGTGAAGCAATTTCTGATAATGCTCATCAATCATTATATTGGTATAATCCAAAAAAACAAATGCCAACAAATACATAAGTTATGTGGAAGCATGTAGATTTATTTGAAAGAGAAGTTGCGAAAATAATTGGGGCGCCCTACGGTATTGCTACAGATTGTTGTACTCATGCAATTTTCATTTCTCTTTTATGGCAAAAAGAACAGCATGGCTTGAAAAAAGTTGGGCTTCCTAGTCAAACTTATATTAGTATACCACAGGCATGTAGACATTTAGGTTTGAAAATTTATTATTACGATGAGGCTTGGGAAGGATCGTATAATATATTTGGATCCATGACAGTTGATTCTGCTTGTCATTTTTCAGAAAAAACATATACTAAAGAAGATTATCATTGTCTGAGTTTTCATCATCGCAAAACTTTATCTACAATACGAGGTGGTATGATTTTGACGGATGATAAAGAGTTTGAAGAATGGGCAAGACTTATGATATATGATGGTCGTGATAAAAATAAAATGATGAAAGATGATAAACCAACTTTGTGTGGATATCATTATTATATGCCGCCTGAAACAGCAATTATGGGTTTAGAGAATTTACGTAAATTAAAAGGATTTAAATACGACCCTATTGCTACTAATAAAGATTATAAAGATATATCTCATATATGATTTTTTGTGATGTTCCTCAAATAGAACAAATGGGAAGCAATTTCCAGGACTCTCTTAAAAAAATTCCTTTAAATTCTGATATTTGTATTATTGATTTGATTGATGGGGGGAGTATGTGGCCTTTAGATAATCTCACAAATAAAATTATTTATAATATACATGAAGGATTATCAAACCACACTGGAGATATATTTTATCTTTGTGGTGATTGCAATATTGTTGAACGTTATAATAAATGGTGTGAGAAGATAACGAATCTCTATCGAAAAATAACAGTTGTTCCTTTTCCTTTTTGTTTTTTTCCAAAGCCAAATTTAGTAGAAGATTTTTGTATTGAAGATGAGGAATTAACTTATTCTAATGAAGAACAAGAATTGTATAAAAAATTATGTTTAAAAAATAAAACTAAAACTTTTATAAATTTAACTAGTCAACCAAAATTATTAAGATTATTGTTGTTGAACAAGTATTATAAACATCAAAATTTCGAGTATTCATTTTTTCCATGGCATCATGGAGAAGATTTTACAAGTATATCTCTTGATGATCCTATTGTATGGACCGAAGATGGACAAAAAGTGAAAGGAGATGTATTGGAAGATAGTGATACATTTAGAGACTCCTTTGAACTTGATGTTCCGTTTTTTTTGTCTGATTCTATTCCAATAAGAGAGTTGACAGAATTTTCTAGTGAATGGAAACCGGGAAGTAAAGATAAAAGATTTTTTGATGACTCAATGCCTCAGGAAGTTTTTACGAGTTGTTGTGATATAGTAACAGAGTCTTATTATTGTAACGATGCGGTGTTTTTTAGTGAAAAAACCCTTAAAGAAATTATATTTAGAAGACCCTTTATTATGTTAGGTGCTAAAAATCAATATAAAGTTTTTGAAAAATTAGGTTTTGAGCTTTATGATGAAATTTTTGATTATGATTTTGATAGTGCAGAAACTATTAAGGAAAGATATGAGGGATTTTGTAGTCAAATAGATCGATATATAAACGTTCCTCCGATTGAATTTAATGAGAAGTTAAAAGTTTTAACTGAAAAAATAGAATATAATTTTCAATTATTGAATCAGAAAATAATAGAAAGTGAGATTATTTATGAGATGTTTGATAAGATTCATGATGATAAAAATATATTTGTCGAAAACTCAACATTGGATAAATCATTTAAGAAGGTTTTAAATATACTACAACAATATAAAAAAGAGTTAAATGATTAAATGGGGAACAACATTTGGCTCTCATGATGGAGCATTAGCAGTTTTTGTAGATGATGAACTTGTGTTTGCTTCTGATGCAGAACGATGGTCAAGAAAAAAGAATGATCCTGTCATTCCGGATAGATTAATAGAATTTGCAGAGAATAACTGGGGTGTTCCTGAAATAGTATATTTTTATGAAGATTTAGACCTTAAAGATGAACGAAGAAAATTTGCAGGACAGAAACCCCTTGAAGAGCGAAAATCATTTATTTCAAGTAATGTACAGTTTCAAAAAATCTTGAATTTTAAATATCCTGTTATATATTGTAATCATCATGAATCTCATGCTCGATACGGATATTATACATCTCCTTTTATAGACTGTACAGTTTTAGTAATAGATGCCATTGGTGAGTGGAATACAATGACTCAATGGAAAGTAAAAGATGATGATTTTACATTAATTAAAAAATGGGATTATCCTAAATCGCTTGGTCTGTTTTATTCTGCAATGACTCAGGCGGCTGGTTGGAAACCAAATGAAGAAGAATATATTTTGATGGGTGCATCAGCAGTTACACAAAACTATAATATACATGATTATCAATATATTAAATCATTGTGGGATAATAATAAAAGTTTTCATCAAGGAATAGATTTAGGAGGACCGACTCATGAGTTTTGGAGGAAAACTCATAGTGATGAGTTTGAGATAGCCGCTATTGCACAAGACATATATGAAGAAGAATTTCAAAAAATTATAAATGAAATTGATGATGAAAATCTTGTTTTTGTTGGAGGATGTGCATTGAATGTGTCAGCAAATCGTTTTCTCACAAAATATAACACATTCATACCGTGCAATCCAGGTGATGGTGGGTCTGCTATTGGATGTGTATTGAATCATAAAATTGAATCAAATGCATATCTTGGCTACGAAATTGCAGGAACATATCCTGTCACAGAGATTATTAAAGAATTGAAAGAAACGGGAATAGTTGGTGTAGCAAAAGGAAAAGCAGAATTTGGACCAAGAGCATTGGGTAATAGGTCTTTGCTTGCTGATCCATCGATTCTTGATATGAAAGATAGGGTAAATAAAGTAAAAGGTCGAGAAGAATTTAGACCATTTGCACCAATGATTTTGAAAGAAGATTCTGATAAATATTTTGAGAAAGGCATTTCTTCTCCTTATATGAATACTGTTAGAAAGGTTAAGGCGAATACATGGCATAAATATCCGTGTATAGTTCATTTAGATGGTACATCTAGAATTCAAGAAGTGACAGAAGACCCCCATAGAACATTGCTTGAAGAATGGAAAAAAGAAACAGGTTGTCCAATGTTATTGAATACTTCTTTAAATATTAAGGGAGAACCTATAATAAATACTGAACTAGAGGCTAAAAATTTTGAAACTAAAACGAAAATAGTTGTTTTGTAAGGAGAATGAACATATGGCTTTTTTATACCTAAGATTAGAACATGTTGACACGAATATTAGTCCTCAATTACAATCAGAACTGGATGCTTTGGAAACAACCCTTGAGTCGTGGACCGATATATTATCTTTTAAAGATAGTCATTATTTTAATAGTGATACTGTTGGTTATGATATTATTCGAAAATTAGATGATACATTAAAAGCTGAAGCAATGACAAGTACTTCAGTTTATTATGATAATAGTTCATATCATAAATTAACTTTTGAGGCAGAATCTAAAGCTGATGAAGTTGAAACATTGATAAATTCTGAAAGTGGTTGGGATATGTTGAAATTTTCTTGTATTGATCAGTCTGTATATGATGATCTAAATAAAGGATCAGACAATATGGATCACTTTTTGGGTGGTGACATATATCCTCAATGAGGGTTTTAGAATGCCACTAACAAAATTAGCAGATACGATAGAAAAATCATTATACGCAAAACAAGCTAGAGCAGAAAAAATTGCAAAACAATTTATTGCAAGCAATCATCCGAAACGTGTCAAACTTCCCAATTATGAAAGAAAAAAGGTTGTAGTAGAAGATCGAGTTAAAGAAGCGACAGTAAAAGCTGAAAAATTTAGCGAGTGGTTGAATAACATGCGAAGAAACTAAAACAAATGTCACATATAAATGTTAAATTGGATGGAACAAACTGCTACTCTAGGTCGATTATTAAAAGGAATAATTCCACCAAAATCATTGAACATGGATTTGGTGATATGCTATCCTTTAAAGAGGGGCATCTCATAGATACTCTGGGTTATGTTGATGATACTGGAATTATGGAAAAATTCGAAGATAAGTTAACCGATTCTATAATAACGTGTAATGAATATTACATTACTGCAGAAAATGCATCATATCATAAATTAGAAATTGATACTCCTTCTGACGATTTAATAAATGAAATCAAATCAATAATAGATGTTACTGTCAGTTGGAACACTATGAATGTTTCTTATATAACTGATGCGGAATTTGATTTATTAAACAATCAACCAATTCCAATGCATTGTTGTGGCAATTGCGCTTCAGGAACAGAATTAATTGGGGTTATTTTAGCATGCCGCTCATGAACAATGAAATAAGTGATAATTGAAATAGATAGAATAAAATATCATACTATTCAAGATTTATTATTAGATTATGATTTTATAAAACATCCTACTTCAGAACAAATTATATTTTTAGATTTGAATGAAGCTGGTCATTATTATCCCTACTCCACTACTCAATTATGGAAATTTAATAGTCTATATCACATCTATAAAAATCTTCACATAAAAAATTATAAGAATACTTATTTTTATAATAATGATATTAATTTAGAACACAATCATAATCAAGTAAAAAAATTAATGCAAGTAAATGGAAGCATTAATGTTAAAAATTTTCCATGGTATACTGTTTGCAGAGGTTTTAAAAGAGGCGAATTTGTTTTTAAAAATATTAATAAAGAAATTTTATATAATGTTATTTTTTTATGTGGAGAACAAAGATTAAATAGAATAATGATATTAAATGAACTTCATGAATATGATAATTTTGCTTATTCTAATAGAATTCCTAGAATAGAAAATTTAGAGCCTATTATTTCACTTAATTTTTTAGATGATGATAATTTATTAATTAATGAAATAAAAACAAATTCTGATTTGATTTCTCCTAATCACGTATTCAAAAAAGGTTCTTGGTGTACAGCTATTAAAAAAGAATTGACAGATAGAAAAAATATAAACATATTGGGAGATATTCCTGAAGAATATTTTTATTCAGGAATAGAATTTGTTGGAGAAAGTTATACAGATAAAGGATGTTGTTTAACTGAAAAAATTTTAAAACCCTTATATTATAAAAAACCTTTTATTTCTATGGCAAGTAAAGGCTATCATACTTTTCTTAAAAATCAAGGATTTTATTTATATGATGAACTTTTTGATTATAGTTTTGATAATAGTTCGTTTAAAATTAGATTTAATTCTCTTATGAATCAAATGAAAAATATTTTGAATTTTTCGCCAAAAAAATTAAAAACAAAAATAAACAATATTAAATTTAAATTAGATCATAATCATGAACTAATTAAGGAAAAAATAGAAGAAAACAATTATTGTTTAGATATAAAAAATATTCATGATTAAAATAGACACTACTATTACGATTTCTAATAAAAGTTTTGATTCTAAAAAAGATTGGAAAGATTATTGTGTTTCTAATTTTGTTTCGGAAGATATTGATCCTTTGCGAATATATAATTTTAAACTTATGGAAAAATATGGTGATGGTTTTTTCTATTTAATATTTCTTAAACCAAACAAAGGCATTTTAAATCATATCTATCAAACTTATGAGGAGTTTGAAAAAAGTATAAAATTAAGAAATGATCAAAAGAAATTATTTGAATCTAATAATATAATTTATGATGTTTCTGAGCCATATGAAATTTGCAATAATGTGTTAACAAAAGAACAATATCGTAATTTACATACTGCTAATTTAGTTCCATTAGATATTAAAATTAATGTTGATTCTTTTTTATTAGAAATTGAAAAATATAATGATAATTTTTTTAGATGGGGAGATAGATATAAAGAATATCCTAGATATGCAATACCATTGATTAATTTAAATGGTAAATTAGATAATGATGAAGAACCTGCTTGTTATCCTTTAGATAGATGGAATTTTTTACAGTCTGGTTTAGAAGATAATGCTAAAAATTTTACTGATTTTGTTTTTAATATGAGTCATTTTGAAAAAAATAATGATATTTTATTTGAAACAAGTTTTAAAAAGCATACTGAATTGATGAATTTTGAAAGTTTAGAATTATTAGAACCCATTAAAAAATATATGATTCGTTCATGTATTTTTAAATGGCATTCAATGGGTCATCTTTTACCTCATTTTGATACGTGGCATCCTACTAAATGGTTGAGACTTTGGGGCACAACAAATCCTGAAAAAATGAAAATAAGATATAAAGTTGGAGGTAAAGGTTTTGTTGAAAATAAATTAACTGGTGATTTTGAAACATATGAAGAAGAAAAAAATATTGAAGCAGGTAGATTGTATTTACATGATAGTTTGAAATGGCATGATGCGTTTGCATTTGATGATGATGTTTATCAATTTTTTATTGCATTAAATATTGATAGTAGTAATTGTATTGAGAAATTAAAAATATGATAGATAAAGATTCTGAAAATTTACCATCGAAAACTTTTTGTGCATTACCTTGGATGCATATTTCTACTCGACCAAATGGTCATATGCGTGTATGCTGTACTGCAAATGCTTCTTCGGTTCAAGACAAAGATTCAACAGTAAAAACTATACCCGAAGCAGGGGTTCTTCGAAGAGATGATGGAAAGCCTGCTAATTTAGCGACAACGGGTTTATTAGATGCATGGAATAATGAATATATGAAATCCGTGCGAAAAATGATGCTTAGAGGTGAGCGTCCTGCATCTTGTCTAAAATGTTTTAAAGAGGAAGATGCTGGTCATAGATCAAAACGACAATGGGAAACCGCAAAATGGGTTAATGAACTTGGACTTGAAGAAGTTATTGGAGAAACTGCGGAGGATGGAAGCGTTCCCCCAAAAGTACGATACATTGATCTTCGGCTTGGCAGTAAGTGTCAACTTGCATGTGTTATGTGTAGTCCTCATGATTCTTCCAAGTGGGTAAAAGAATATAAAGAAATATTTCCTACATTAAAAAATGAAAGATTACGTGCTTCTCAAGTTTGGGAAAAAGATACTGGAAAATTAGCTCGATCTGGTGGATCATATGCATGGCATAAATCGAATCCTACATTTTGGGATGAGTTTTGGACACAAGTACCTACTTTGAGACAGTTATATTGGGCTGGCGGAGAAGCACTTATAATGAAAGAGCATTATATGGTGCTTGAACGTATTATTGAAATGGGTTATGCAAAAGATATTGAAGTTCGTTATAATTCAAATGGGCTTGAATGGGATTCTAATTTGTTTGATCTTTGGAAAGAATTTAAGAATGTTATTTTTCATTTTAGTGTAGATTCTTATCAAGAAAAAAATAATTTTATTAGATATCC
>Ga0114993_10007153_pt1 | contig 10364 bp, 8 predicted proteins | sample ArcticOcean_MG_C_FD_87042 | JGI IMG/M metagenome (GOLD analysis project Ga0114993, IMG submission 87042) | Marine microbial communities from western Arctic Ocean - ArcticOcean_MG_CB2_150 | ecosystem: Environmental > Aquatic > Marine > Oceanic | place: Arctic Ocean: Canada Basin | collected...
TAGCCGATACCTATCGCCCAGTTGAAGTTCCTTGCCCGCTTGGTGGAGCCAACGCCCGCGGCATTGAGATCATGAATCAATACATCGCAGACTGATACTTGGACGGAGAGCCGATTGGCCGTCATGGTGAACCCAATCCGCCGCCCGAATGCCCCGATAACGGGTTTCTAGTCTACGAGGACAGTTTTACCAATCACGAGCTTTCCCAAGTCAGGGATTATATTTTTTCCGAACAATACCAAGGACTGCGCCTCCAAGGTGTCCCGGCCTTTTACCAGCTACCAAGACTGAGGCTCTCGACGCCCCCGTCATCGACTACTACCGCTGCTACCTGCTAGCCTTTTAGGAAATTCCAGACGGTCACAACACACTTTATCAACGGTATGCCAAGGAAACGATCCCGCGGCCTGCCAAAAGGCACTCAGAGAATGGCGCTAAATGTCCCCGATCGCATGTTTCATCTAGGTATATATTTGGTATAGACCTTAGTTATCTGCTGTTGACAATCTTTAGGCAGTTCGGGGATCGAGGTTGTATTCGTGCTTCCTCCGCTGATATTAGCATCTGACCGAGACTCTATTGTTACGATCTAGCCAAAGGCTGAGATCTCCATAACCTTTTTTTCCGGCATCTCTGACCATGTCGATGGAGACACCACACTAACAAGAAAAAGAATTGTGCGAAAGTATTTCATACCGCTATCTTATTCCTATCAAAAACTTAAGACTAGGAACTATTTAAGGGCTTAAAAAAACCCAGAAATTTGACAGATCATAACAGAATCTAGGCTCTCTATTTTATCGGGCATTTACGCTTTAAGGCTTTTCTATTTCTGCCGTCCTGAAAAAAGGGTTATCCCGAGTTCGAGCCGTGCAAAAGTAGATGTCATTCTTAATGACCACGCTGTATTATCTGGATCAAGGAGGACTTATAGGTCGAAAAAAATTGCAACTAATAATATTTAGTGACGTTAGCACAAATCACAGAGATAGGAAGATTTTATGGTAAACCCTCGAGCTGTATATTCATCAATTTTTGAGCGCGTACCACTTGTTCTTCCAAGAAATGCTCGCGTGGTTATCTGGCCAGTCATCAATGTCGAAGAATGGGATATTAATGAACCTATGGCTCGTGCAGTGCTGCCAACTCCACAGGACGCCAAGATATTGCCAGATATTGCAAACTTTGGCTGGTTCGATTATGGGCTACGTGCAGGGTTTTGGCGTCTTAAAAAAGTTTTAGACCGTCATGATATTCGCGCCACCTTAAGCCTGAATGCATCGGTTTGTAACAACTACCCCCAAATAGTCCGTCAAAGTTTAGATGCTGGATGGGAAATACTAGGGCACGGCTTTGTTCAGAGAGTCATCAACAAAGAGCCTAATGAACGGGAAGTCATTCGGAAGTCTATAAACACAATCGAAGCATTTACTGGAAAAAAAGTTAGAGGCTGGATGGGTCCTGGCCTTGCTGAAACTTTTAACACTCCTGATATCCTAACAGAAGAAGGAATTGAGTATGTGGCAGACTGGTGCAACGACGATCAGCCATATGAAATGAAAGTCAAGAGTGGGCGTCTTGTTTCAATACCCTACACCCTTGAACTAAATGATATTCCAATTTACGTCGTTCAACATCACCGCTCAGCAGAAATTTTTGATCGTGCTCGAGACCAGTTCGATACTCTTTATCAAGAGGGCGCGCACAGCGCTAGAATTATGTGTATATCAACTCACCCCTATATAACTGGCGTGCCACATCGCATTAAATACTACGAAATGATCTTCGAATATATTCGACAGTTCGAAGGCGTTTTGTTTATGACAGGGAGTGAGATATTAGATTGGTACAACTCAGAAGTCAGCTGACCGTAAACTATTCCTTAGTCAACGGATTAATAGAACATTTTTCTCATTAGCCTTTATGACGCCTACCCTAGATTGAGAATTATGCGACATACTGCCACTGTAACTAGTTAAAGTATTTTTGGAGTTAAGCTCAATGGGCCTTCTAAATTGAAAATATCGTTACGCAGCGTCAATGTTTTTTTCATATTTATCTGGAGCTAAAAATCCGCCAGACTGACGAGACCAAAGATTAGTATAGATAATCGAGTCTTCCACTAATTCAGCATGTGTACCTGATTCAACTATCTCACCCCCGTCCAAAATAACCAAACGATCTAACTGCGCGATAGTAGAAAGTCGATGGGCGATCGCTATAACAGTTTTTCCCTTCATAAGACGAAATAAATTTTCCTGAATAGCTGCTTCTACTTCGGAATCAAGAGCGGAAGTAGCCTCGTCCAGTAACAAAATTGGAGAATTCTTGAGAAACACCCTTGAAATTGCAATCCTTTGCCTCTGACCCCCCGATAACTTGACTCCCCGCTCTCCCACGTGAGCATCGAGTCCCCTCCTACCTTGAGCATCCTCTAACCCCTCAATGAAGCTCCAAGCATTAGCATTCTTCGCAGCGTCGATAATTGCTCCATCCAAAGCGTCGGGAGCGGAATAGGAAATATTTTCCCGAATTGACCGATGCAATAACGAAGTATCCTGACTCACAACACCAATGTTCGAGCGAAGACTATCTTGAGTGACTGTAGCAATATCCTGACCATCAATAAGGATACACCCAGACTCTAGATCGTAAAAACGTAACAAAAGATTCATCAAAGTCGTCTTCCCAGAACCAGACCTACCAATCACACCAATTTTTTCACCAGGATTAATAGTCAGAGAAAGTGCATCAATCACCTCTCTTCTGTTACCGTAATGGAATCCAACGTTATCAAAAATAATCTCCCCCTGATCGATAGCCAACTGTCTGGCATTTGGAGCATCGTTAACATCATGGGGTTTAGTCATCATAGATATGCCATCATAGACAACACCGATGTCTTCAAATAATCCCGCTACCTCCCACATAATCCACTGCGACATCCCATTGATTCGCAAACATAGGGCGATTGCAATCGTAATCGAGCCGATGGAAATATCGGAATTCAACCACAACAAAATGGCCGTTCCAGAAACCATAAATACTAACAAGGCGTTAATAAAGTACACGCTGGATTGAAATCCCGTAACCAACCTCATCTGTTTATGCACAGTTTTGAGAAAATCATCCATACCTTCTCTAGCATAAACAGCTTCACGCCCCGCATGAGAAAATAGTTTCACGGTACTAATATTTGTGTAACTGTCGACAACGCGTCCAGTCATCAATGAACGGGCATCGGCCTGATCCTTGGATAGTATCTTCAACCTCGGAACAAAAATCTTAATAAGAGCGCCATATACGACAACCCACGCAATCAATGGCACCATCAATCTCCAGTCAGATGTTCCTAGTAAAACTATCATTGAGATAAAAAATACTCCAACGTATACAAAAACATCGAGTAGTTTCATCACACTTTCTCGAACAGCTAAGGATGTCTGCATTACTTTAGTGACCAAACGACCCGCAAATTCATCAGCAAAAAAACCCATGCTCTGTTTCAAAAGAGAACGATGCATTTTCCAACGAGCAATCATAGGATAGTTGCCCAGCAAGGTCTGATGAACTAATAACGAATGCAGCAGTGTGAATGCGGGTAGGACGACCAGCAAAACAATCCCCATCCAAAGCAATCGACCACCTTCTCGATTCAAGAGCACTTCTTGATCACTGACTGCAAGCCAATCAACTAAATTTCCCAAAAATCCGAAAAGATAAACTTCTCCGGCCGAAATGAACGCTGTAAGGCAAGACATAAAAGCCAACCAACGCCATGCCGATTTGCTGTAATACCAACAAAATCCGATGTACCCTGATGGTGGCTCGCCAGTCTCCTCCTCGGGGTACGGATTGAGCCTGGACTCGAACCATCGAAACATAGTTAAACCCTCAGATTATCAATGACATTATCTTATTGATATCTAAAAAACCACAGTTGAAGACAGACACCTTAAGTACTTACTTTTGTGGGATCGAAGCAGGTCCCAGAAAAGTTCAGAAGAATTCACAAATAAAGCGTAGGTGAGACGTTCAGAAACAACCCAATTAAAGTCGCATTTTTTCAGGATTTCCCTACAAATTTCAGTAATTGTACCTCACATATCTCTCCTCCATCTGACTCCCTAATAACATCCGTGCGACAAAAAAATACGTCAGGATATTCTACTGCAATCATACTATTGAAGAAGAAAGGTCTATTTTTATCGGTAACAAAAAAATAGAATGGTCATCCGAGACTAAATCAAAGCGATACTATTAAACAACTATGGCCATAGAACAAAAATCTTTTCTTCAATCAGTTGAATCAAATTTTGATCGGGCAGCGCACCTGCTTGGACTTTCAAACGATCTAGCCAAGAAAATAAAGATTGCAAACTCAACCTACGTAGTCCGGTTTGGGGTAAGACTGCGAAATAAAATGCAAACCTTTACAGGATACCGTTCCGTTCATTCTGAACATTTTGAACCTGTAAAAGGAGGAATCCGCTACGCTCCTTCCGTCAATCAGGATGAAGTAGAAGCCTTGGCCGCGCTTATGACCTACAAATGCGCTCTTATGGACATTCCTTTTGGCGGAGCAAAAGGAGCCTTAGCAATTGATCCAAGTATGTGGACAGAGTCAGAATTAGAACGAATCACACGCCGATTTACTCAAGAACTAGCAAAACGTGATCTGATCAGCCCGTCGCAAAATGTGCCTGCACCAGATATTGGCACAGGGGAACGTGAAATGGCTTGGATAGCAGATGAGTACAAAAAGCTTAATCCGACTAACCTTAACGCGTGGGCTTGCGTTACCGGTAAACCCCTAGGTAAAGGCGGCATCGCCGGCCGAACAGAAGCAACCGGACGGGGAATTCAATATACGCTGCAAGAATTCTTCCGCCATGAGCAAGATGTAAAAAAAACCAAGCTTTCTCCCGGACTTCACGGGAAAAAAATAGTTATACAGGGGTTTGGAAATGTAGGCTACCATGCAGCCCTCTTTTTAAGCAAACAAGATGGTTGCCGAATAACTCATATTTTGGAAAAAGGAGGTGCGATTGTAGATAAAAATGGTATCGATGTCTCTGCCTTGCATAGCCACATGGAAGAAACAGGCGGGATAAAGAATTACCCTGGTTTCACCGCAAGTGGTTCCGAAATGCTGGAGGTCGAAACAGATATCTTAATTCCTGCAGCTATGGAGGGGGTTATCCATGAAAAAAACGCATCACAAATTGTAGCGCCTCTGATCATAGAAGCTGCAAATGGGCCAATTACATCTACTGGTGATCAAATATTGAGAAAACGCGGTGTAATAATTATTCCTGATTTCTGTGCTAATGCCGGAGGCGTTACAGTGAGTTATTTTGAATGGATCAAGAATCTGACTCATATTCGTTTTGGCCGCATGCAGAAACGCCAATTAGAAACACAGTTTGAAGCATTGATTCAAGGGATAGAATCAATAATCGCTAAACCCTTTCCAGCAGATCTCCGAAACGCCGCACTCAGCGGCTCTACGGAGATCAATCTGGTCCGATCTGGACTGGAAGATACAATGCGGGAAGGCTATAGCGCTATCAGTGAGGTTTGGAATAAAAGTAACAAAATTCCTGATCTTCGAACCGCAGCGATGATGATCGCGGTCGATCGAATTGCCAAGAGTTATATATCCATTGGAATGTAAGCTCAACAGCTTCTCTGTTCATGCTGACCATCTGAAATGCTCTTATTCGTTCTAAACTTCTATGCAAACTATACATTTATACAGTTCTAGTTACTCACCTGATGAGCCAGTTATATAAATAGAATCTAACTAAATTAGAACGACATAGGAGTATTCAAGATGGCATACTCAAACCAAGTTTGGAGAGGGGAATCTATTGTTCAGTCACTAGCCAAAGATGGATATACTGGATTCCTAATGACCGACGGAAGACTCGAAACATATATGAATGATGATCTTATCTGGACATCGTATTTTATTGGTGAAGATTGTGCAGAAACAGAATTCATCGATACTGTTGACCTGGTCTCTGGGCAGCTTTATGCGTAACTAGCACCTACGTCTATGATCTTAATAACGTAACTATTAGGACGGTGGGATTATCTTTGTCATTACCATCATTGAAAAATTCGGCATATTTTTTATGGATTCAATAAACCGAAATAAAAATATTAAAGATTAGATTAGACTCCAAGCATCTATGTTCAACAACCTTATATCTCTCGTCACTTACAACACACAGTTTTGCACTGGATTAGACGGACAAACTGATATCAACCGGATTATTAGCGAAATTAAAACAGCCGATATTATTTGTTTGCAAGAAATAGATCGGTACTGGAAACGTAGCGGAATGATTGACCAAGCAAAAATAATCGCATCTCTTATTCCAAAATATTATTGGGCCTTTGGACCAGGTATTGATGTTGATTCCAGCATGGTTGCCGATGACGGACAGGCTGTAAATCGAAGGCGTCAACATGGGAATATGATTCTTTCACGCTGGCCCCTTCTTGCAGTCCGCAACCACCTTCTTCCAAAAATGGAGCTAGGGAAACCATTTAGTTCCCAAAGAGCAGCGTTGGAAGTCATCATCGACTTGTTCGGTAAGGCATGCCGCGTATATTCGGTGCATTTAGCTCACGCTTCGGCCAAGGAAAGAGAAAAACAGATTTTACAATTGCTTTCTATCATCGATCATTCTCACCACGATGGTAGAGCGTGGTCCGGCACCGACATCCCCAAGGAGTGGGCTACAGAAGGTCCAGAACTGCCACTGACTAGGAGCATCGTTGTTGCGGGCGACTTTAATCTGACACCAGACTCAAATGAATATATTGAGTTATGTCGACCAATGCACTTCAAATATGATCCACCCTCAACCAAAAATAGACTTTCCGATGGATGGCTAATAACGGGTAATGATCGATCCTCCGGCCATACCATGATCAATCATAATCCGCGACGCAGGCTTGATTACATATTGGTAAATAACGATGTGGCAGACCAAGTCGAAACTATGTGGGTAAATGACCAGGCAACGGGCTCGGATCACAAACCTTTATGGGCTAAAATTCGTTGGCCATAATTTCAAATTCCTTGACAATCATCGGAAAGGGCCACTCTTAATATGGCATTAATGATGCATCTCGGAAATGTCCAAAAATATGAGAAATGAGAAATATTTCACCTACGTGACAATCCCAAGATAAATATACATTTACTAATACAGACAGCACGTCAGTCCCATTCTGCTAAGATATATGTCCGCCAGAATATAACAGAGACACTAACGCTATTTCTGTATTGAAAGCCAACAATACCGTTTTATATTTTAACTTCGCAATAAACTGCTATTTTATAATAGTTAAACAGGGTTACACTCAGGATAATCAGGGCATTCTCACGACAAATATTTTCCAAAACTCTCAGGCACATTAATTTAATTCCGATCAATTGTTCCTCTTTTTATAAACACCTAAAACGTATTTTCCGAGCACACCTTCCATCGAATACTCTCCAGCCCAAGGGCGCCCTTTCCGAAACAGTCCTGCAAAAAGAGATCCGTCGGGATAATACAAAACACCCTGACCAGAACGCCGATTTTTATCATAGGCTCCCACGTAGGTGAAGCCGTTAAGAAACGTGGTCGTGCCATAACCTTCACGTTTTCCATTTTTCCATTCGCCGATATATTTCCAGTCGCTCCAAGTACGAACGCCGTATCCATGCCGTTGATCTCTACGAAATTCACCTTGATAGTGGGCAGTTTCAGCATAACGAACAACGATCTCTTCTCCAAATCCATACTTTTCTCCCATCTGCCACTCGCCAGCATAAATATATCCATTTGCTAGTTGCAACGTACCGTCTCCATGGTACCGTCCATCTTGCCACGCACCAACATAAGTTGATTTATCAGAAAACACCAAGGAACCCTCCCCGCTCCAAATTCCGAGGTCAAAGGTTCCTACATATACAGAGCCGTCTAAACGCTGCATTCGTCCCTTTCCATGTGGAATTCCATAGAGATAGCGCCCTTCGTAACGACTACCATCTGAAAACTGAAACACACCCTGCCCTTCCCATGGAATACCGACGATAAAGCTTCCAACATAAGTATCCCCAGTTTCTAATATCCAAGTCCCCTCCCCATCAGGTAGTCCTCGAAGTATTTCACCACTATAATTTCCCCCTTGGTACGTTATTGTCTCGCCTACTGCCAACGAGGCCGTTAAGGATATTACCCAAAAAAAACAAACATAGAGATATAAACTCTTCATGGCGATCTCAATTCTCTCATTCAGTCGAGCGAGGAACTCAAAAAATGGTTTGGATAGTACATAACGATCATAAATCAATGACTTCGTTGTGAGGCGCCTTAAAAGGCTTTAAAGATCTATAACTTTCGACAGCATCACTCTTTCTATTCCATTTGGATTGATAGGTCACAGAATCGGACTAGGAAACCCCTCTCTAATGCTCTAATACTTTCCAGTGTATTCAGGAATCTTCTCCGGCACCCTCACCAAACTACTACCTACAAAAAAGCGCAGCAATGTTCACCAACCGCAACTTCGATTCTTCTGTCATTGGGCTTTATAACCGTGCATTAGTAGAAAATTTGCTGTTACCAAGGGATCATATCCTATTTTGACATTTCTGGAATTTTTAAAGAATTGTTTCTCTTTGTAGTAGAAATTTTTTGTTCTAAAATGCTACTTTCCATCAACGTAAACTTTTTAAAGAAGCTAGCTAGAAGCGATAATGCGAACGCATCGCCTATTCTAGTTACAGGACGACCTTTTTAAATGATCGCATCCGACAAAGAATTCGAAAAACTCTCTGAGTATCGTGAACGCATTGACTCTTTGAATGCTATAAGCTCCTACGAGGTCTATCGTTGGCTTATCTCCTTAGGAAAAAAACTAAAAAATCATCCACTTTCGGAAAAAAACCGAATACCAGAAAACCAAGTTACACAATGTCAGTCTGAATTGTACGTAGGCTTTGAAAATGGGCAATATAAAGCTTGGAGCAATACTCCTATCACAAGTGGCTATGCCTATCTCTTGATTGACATCTTTAATAACACGTCAAAGGACGCTGCGGTAACAATAACTTCTGCCCATATAAAAACACTAGGAATGCATAACCTATTCTCAATGATTCGAAAAGCTGGTTTTCATCAGATGATCGAGATGTTGTGTGCACTAGCCGCGGAGAGATAAAGCATCTGATGGAAACATACTTCCATATTAACCAATATACGTTAGCTGATCATCAACAAACTATGTTTTGACTTGACGGAATCACCACAATAAATGTCGTCATTCTCTCCAACGAACTAGAGGGACTCCCAAAACACTGCAGATTTTCTGAAGGACGAATTAAAACAAAAAAATTGAGAAGAAATAACAATTCAGTGACAAGCATTAACAACCAAAATCAGATTTTTTGGAGGTTAGCCAAATCCTCTAAATTAACGTAACTGATGGGATCTCGGTTCGGATTTTTAGTCACGTCGTTCGCAACTAGCAACAAAGCCGTCTCATGAAGGTAAGGAAGGAATATGCTGGCGTCAGGATTTTCCGCTTCTCCCATATATAAGTACCAGTGTGGTTGCAGCAATGGTAATCGCTACCAGTTTGAATGGGCGGATGTATGCAGTCCCGGGCAGCTATAAACTAGGGCCTCTCAATTATTATGTTAATAAATGACTCACTAATTGAGATGAGGAGTTGCTGAAGGTGTGCCTCCATCGTATCCACCCAAACTCGTTGCCGTAACACCTTCAGAAAGCATGTCTCATTGCCTAGTCTTCGATGGCTCCTCCCTAATTAATCAAGTCAAATAGAAGCTAGGCTAGTGTTTCCGTACCACACTTTTGGTGTACGCCAGCTATCCGGTGGTGTAAGTAACGCTTTACAAAAGCATTGTGGCTGGAAAGTTACGGCCACATATAGTGCGCGTCCGTCCTGTTAAAAAACTATCTAAAAATTACCGAAAAACATTCCCAAAGAACCCGTTCAGGCTAACCTAGGATATGGTCAAGCCAGGACAGATGTTGGAGGAAAAGAGCGAAAGAGTGGGATCTAAATCTTCCCGCAGAATCTATTTCTAACAAACACAGTCTGTTAATTCTTCCATTCCAAAAAACCAACATCCTTCATTAAAAGAAATCATAAAAATGCTAAAATAATAAAGGTTTGTGGACTCTGCCAAACTTAACACCTGCATTGTTCATATAAAAATGGAAATAAATGGTTGTGAATCTTGAAATTTTACCTAACAAAGCTGGTGTGATCCTTAAAGACCTCGATCTTTCGAGACCGTTGACGGAATCAGTCTTTCAGGGGATTTATGA
>Ga0114993_10007154_pt1 | contig 10363 bp, 10 predicted proteins | sample ArcticOcean_MG_C_FD_87042 | JGI IMG/M metagenome (GOLD analysis project Ga0114993, IMG submission 87042) | Marine microbial communities from western Arctic Ocean - ArcticOcean_MG_CB2_150 | ecosystem: Environmental > Aquatic > Marine > Oceanic | place: Arctic Ocean: Canada Basin | collected...
AAACTTGGAATTAAAATTATTGAAACATTAGACATTCCAAAAATATTAAAAGCTATAGCTTCATCTGATTTTTTAATTCTTAAAAAAAACAAAATTCCAGATAAAAAAATTATAAATGGAAACATATTGTAGAATAAACTTGGAACATATAATAATGATAGAATGATAGGCATATGAAAGCCAACATCAATATCTTTGAAAAAATTAATTTCTTCAAATATATTCATAATAAATCCTAAACTAAAAAAAATTACAGTTGTATTGAGAACAATTTGTAAAAATTCTTTACCAAGATATTTATTTATTAAAAAAGATTTAATCATTTTTTTAATTCAAGTTTTCATATTTAAATTTTCTTATTAAAATAATATAAAATAATGGTATCATTACAGCTGGTATTAAATAGTAAACAGCAGTATGATGCCACGAAGTACCAGAATATCTTACTATCATCTCTGCTAATGCAAGTATTATAAATCCAATTAAAAAAGAAATATATTTGTTAGAAATAAAGTTTTTTTTATCTTTTCGAGAGCCAAGCAGAAAGCTACAAATTAAAGCTATTAAAGGTATAAAAAAAGGCATCCCAATTCTTTTATTAATTTCTATTTTTATATTAATTAAAGTTTTTTTAGTCTTATTGCAATTATGCATTTTTACACTTTTTCCCATTATGCATTTGTAAATATTTATAGATGTTGTTTCTTGCATTTTAGGTTCAGAAATACTTTTTGTTGAAAAACCAGAAAGATTATAAGAAGTTTTTTGAAAACTAATTACACTTATACCGCCGTCATTATCTGATTTTTGAATATTACCATTTAATAAAATTAAACTTTTTTCATCATCGCTTACATAACCAGATTTTGCGACAATTGTAGAAGATTTACTTCCCAAAGAAGATAAAGATGAGCTTTCATCAAGTATAAAAATATTTTTGTAAATTTTATTTTCACTTTTTTCGTCTATAAAAATAGTAAGTCCTTGTACAGTATCGTTAAACTGTTTTTCTTTAAACATAGAAGAAACAAATTCTAATTGAGAATTTTTTAATACCATTCTTGATAAATTTAATAAAGATGGATTAATACCTATAGTTAAAAATAACTGAAAAAACATGACAATAAGAGATATTTTAAACAAGTGATTAACAACAAAAATTTTATTTAAACCAGAAGTCCAAAGAACTATCAATTCATTATCTTTTTCTAGTTTTAATATTGTTAGAATTGATGCCACCAAGAAAACGAAAGGAATTAATTTAGTAAATACCTTAGATATAGTTAAAATAGAGTATAAAAAGTAAATTGAAAAAGCATGACCATCTTCAGTAACAAGATCTAAAAAATTTACTGCCTGCACGGTCCAAACTATCGCAGATAAAGCAAATAAAGTTATGGTAAAATATCTTATAAATTCAGAAAAAATATATTTGTAAATTGTCTTTTTCATAGTAAAAGTTGTAATATATAGTTAATAAATCAACTTTGAATAGAATACAATTTATACGTTAAAGAAAGGAAAAATGACAAGTTTTACAAGTAGTTTGAGTAACAACAGCACTGCTTTTGGAATATTTGTAGACGAAAAATATAGATATAAAGATAAAAAAGGTATTTTATCAAAAAACCTAATTCAAAAGATTAATTCCTTTATTAATGTATTAAAAAGCAAAAAAAAGAATGAAGAAATAAATTCTTTTGATATTTCTGATAAGCAAAAATGTTTTATTGTTAAAGTAAAGAGTAATTATGAAAGTTTTTTCCCTGAAGAATGCGGTGGACGTTTCTATTCGCATTTAAAAAATGTTAAAGATTTATATAAAATCGACCTATTTATAGACAGTTTAAATTTTGATAAGAAAAATTTAGTAAATTTTTTTTCAGAATTTTGTTTAGGTTTTAATTTAAAAAGTTATACATTTAATAAATACAAAACTACAAATAAAGAGAAAATAAATAAAAAAATTCTTTTTAGTATTATTTCATCGCATAAGAAAGATTTGCAAAAAAAAAGTAAATATTATGATGCTATAAAAGAAGGTGTCTTTCTAAGTAGAGATTTAGTTTCTGAACCACCAAATGTATTAAATCCAAAAAAATATACTGAGGAAATAAAAAAACTTACTAAATTAGGATTAAAGGTAGAAATTTTAAATGAAGCAAAACTTAAAAGATTAGGTATGAATTCCTTATTAGGAGTTGGTCAAGGAAGTGAAAATGAAACCTTTTTAGTAGTTGTTAAATGGAATGGTGCAAAAAATAATTTTGGGAAACCTTTAGCGTTTGTTGGAAAAGGAGTTTGTTTTGATACAGGTGGGATTTCATTAAAACCAGCAAAATTTATGGAAGAGATGAAATATGATATGGGTGGATCAGCAGTAGTAGTAGGTCTTATGAAAAGCCTTGCACTTAGAAAAGCAAAAGTAAATGCAGTTGGTGTGGTTGGTTTAGTAGAAAATATGCCAGATGGAAATGCACAAAGACCTGGTGATATAGTAAAATCTTATTCAGGAAAAACGATTGAAGTTCTTAATACTGACGCTGAAGGCAGACTTGTCCTTGCCGACGCTCTTACTTATACTGAAGAAAAATTTAAACCTAAATTTATTATTGATCTAGCTACATTAACAGGAGCAATTATTATAGCTTTAGGAGAGGAATATGCAGGTTTATTTTCCAATAACGATGAATTAGCAAAAAATATTTTTAAATCCAGTGAAAATGTAAATGAAAAAGTTTGGAGATTACCTTTGCATAAAAATTATGATAAATTGATGGACTCTCCAATAGCTGATGTACAAAATATAAATTACGCAGGAGGAGCAGGATCAATTACAGCTGCACAGTTTTTACAAAGGTTTATATTAAATAAAACGCCATGGGCTCATTTAGACATTGCTGGAATGGCTTTTGCAAAAAAAGCTGCCAACTTAAACCCTGGAGGAGCAACAGGTTTCGGAGTAAGATTGTTAAATAATTTAATAAAAGAATATTACGAAATAAATAATGACTGAAAAAACCTTATCTATTATAAAACCAGATGCCGTAGAAAGAAATTTGGAAGAAAAAATAAGATTATTTTTAGAAAAAAATAATTTAAAAATTTTAAGCAGCAAAAAGGTAAAAATTTCTAATGAAGAAGCTTCTGAATTTTATAAAGTCCACCAAACAAAGCCGTTTTATAAAGATTTATGCAATTATCTTTCATCAGGACCAATAGTAGTAATAGTATTAGAAGGAGAGAACGCGGTATTAAAATATAGAGAGTTGATGGGAACAACAGACCCGCAGAAAGCAGAAGAGGGTACATTAAGAAAGATGTACGGACTATCAATAGACAAAAATTCTGTCCATGGATCAGATAGCATTGAGAATGCACAACTAGAAATTAAATTTTTCTTTAAATAAAATTATCCAAATAAAGACACAATAGCTTCAGGGTAAGCTTTATGTTCTAGACGTAATACTTTAGCTTTTAGTGATTTTTCAGTTTCATTTTTCTTAATTAAAATTTTCTTTTGTAAAATAATTTTACCAGAATCTAAAGTTGAAGAAATATAGTGAATAGTACAACCAGAATATTTTTCATTATTTTTTAAAACTCTTTTATGTGTATTTAACCCTTTATATTTTGGAAGAATAGATGGATGTATATTTATAATTTTATTAGGAAATTTTTTAATAAAATTAAAAGATAAAATTTTCATAAACCCCGCTAAACATATAAATTTTATTTTATTTTTTTTAATCTTATTTAAACATAACTTTTCAAATTTTATTCTATTTTTATAAATAACAAAAATAGAATTAATTCCATTTTTTTTTGCAATTTTTAGACCATCAGATTTTAAATTATTTGAAATTACCAGTTCTATTTTAATAGGAAAGTTATGGGCTTTTGAGCTTTTTATTAAGGAATTGAGATTTGAACCGTTACCAGAAATAAAAACACAAGTTTTTATTTTCTTTACCATTGTAATTTATTTATTACTTTAATTTTTTTTTTGCTTTTAGAAACAAAACCAATTTCATAAGGTTGATATTCTTTTTTAAAAAATTTCTTAATAGGATTTATATTTTTTTGGTTAGTAATTAAACAAAATCCTACACCACAATTAAAAGTTTTAAGCATTTCAGAATCTTTTATATTATTTTTTTTAATCCATTTAAAAATGGTTTTAATTTTTATTTTTGATAAATCAATATTTACAGATAAATTTTCTGGAATAACTCTAATTATATTATCAAAAAGACCTCCACCTGTAATATTTGCACATCCATTAATTAAATTTTTATCGTTAATCTTATTAATTTCCTTAACATAAATTTTTGTTGGCTTAATTAAATCTTTTTTAATAAAGGGAGGTATTTTTTTTTTTTTAAGAATATTATGAACAAGTGAAAATCCATTTGAATGCAATCCTGAAGACGGAATAGCTAAAATAACATCGTTTAATTTAACTTTATCTTTAGTTAATAGTTTTTTTCTCTCAACAACCCCAACTGCAAAACCCGCTAAATCAAATTTATTACTTTGGTATGTTAGTGGCATTTCTGCAGTTTCGCCGCCAACTAATGCACATCCAGCCAATTTGCAACCCGCAACAATTCCATCAAGTATTTTTTTTATTTTTTTTATTTTAATTTTATTTACTGCTATATAATCTAAAAAAAAGATTGGTTTACCTCCTTGAACTATTAAATCATTCACGCACATCGCAACCAAATCTATTCCTATAGTATTATACTTTTTAAAAAGGTTAGCTATTTCAATTTTTGTACCAACTCCATCAGTGGAAGATACAATAATTGGCTCCTTAAGTTTTAATTGCGATAAATCAAAAATTGATCCAAAACTACCAATATTTTTAAAAGATTTCTCTTCTATATTTTTTTTATAAGTTTTACTTGATATTTTTGAGATGTAATTTACTAATTTGTTGGCGGCTGCCATATTAACACCGCTTTTTTTATAAGTATTATAAACTTTCTTCATGAAAAAAAACTTATTATTTCTATATATTAAAAATGTTATGCGAGGATATATTTTTATTTTTTTAACAGCAACTATATTTTTTTTTAGTTTATTAGAAAAAAGCTTTAGTAAAGAAAACGTATTTACTATAAATAATGTTAAAATTGAAGGTAATGTAGATTTAAACTTTTCACGAGAAAAATATTTAAATAAAGCTTTTTCAGATTCTTTTAAAATACTTATGAATAAAATTTTATTATCGAGAGATTTAAAAAAAATTGATAATATTAAATTGAATCAAGTTAAAAAATTAATAGGAAGTTTCCAAATAACAGAAGAAAGTTATAGCAAAGATATTTATAAGATGAAAATCAAAATTTTATACGACGGTGATAAAGTGAAAAATTTTTTAAGTAAGAAAAATATTTCATTTTCACAACCAGAAAAAATATCAGCAATTTTTTATCCTGTTTTTTTAATAAACGAGGAAATTCAAAACTTAAATGAAAATTATTTTTATAAATATTGGAATGAAATTCAAATTAAAAATGAGATAATAAATTTTATATTACCAATAGAAGATATAGAAGATATTTCCAAAATCATAGAAATGAAAAATAATATAGAAAATTTAAATATAGATTCGTTTATCCGGAAGTATGATATAGAAAATTACGTTTTTACTTTCATGGAGTATAAAAACAATAAATTAAATTTATATTTGAAAACAAATTTTAATAATAATAAAATAAATAAAAATATTTCATACAAAATAGAAGATATTAAAGATGAAAAAGCATTAAATTATATATTAAAAGATTTAAAATTAATAATTACTGATATCTGGAAAGAAGAAAATTTGTTTAATCTTTCAATGCCTCTATCTATAAAATTAAAATTTAAACATGAAAATCTTAAACATTTTGGAAAGTTAAGAAATACCTTAACAAAGATCAGCATTATAGATAATTTTATTTTAGAAGAATTTAATGTTAATAATTCTTTTTTTAAAATATATTATTATGGAGATCCAAAAAAACTAAAATCAGAATTAAAAAAATTTGGATATAAATTAAAAAATATTCAAGGACAGTGGCAACTTTACTTAAATGAATGACCAATTAATTTTCAAATTCCCAACGTACCAGGCCTATAAAAAAGAAGATTTTTATGTTTCGCCTAGCAACCAAGAAGCTTATGATCATATCAATAGTTGGCCAAAATGGATAAAACGTATTATAAATATTTATGGACCCCAAGGGTCTGGTAAATCTCATTTAGCATCTATCCTTAAAAACAAAACATCTAGTCTTTTAATTAATTCCAATGACTTAGATGAAAAAATATTTTTAAAATTTAAAACAAAAGAAGTTTTAATAATCGATAATCTTAGCGAAAAAATATCTGAAAAATTATTATTTTCCATATGGAATACTGCATTACAAGACAACAAATACTTTTTAATTATATCAACAAAACCTGTCACCTCTTATAAATTCAAATTAAAAGATTTAATTTCTAGAGTTAATAGTAGTTTGGTTATTGGAATAAAACTACCAAGCGATGATTTAATTAGTGTAATTCTTGCAAAAAACTTTTCAGATAAGCAAATTCAAGTAGAAAAAAAACACATTGACTTCATTGTAAAAAGAATTGATAGATCTTATGAAAAAATATCGCAGTTTATTTTAACTTTAGACAAATATTCTTTAAAAAAAGGAAACCCTTTTGGGTTAAAATTGATTAAAGAAGTGTTAAAAATGATATAAATTTTATGAAGGAATCACTTTGAATAAATATAGAACTCACACCTGCTCAGAAATTACTAAGAAAAATTCTGGAAACACAGTTAAGCTTTCAGGATGGCTTCATCGTAAAAGAGATCATGGCAATCTTCTTTTTTTTGATATTAGAGATCATTTCGGTTTAACTCAGTGTGTCGTTGAAAATGACAATAAATTTTTTAAAAAGATAGAAAAATTAAACCCAGAATCGGTATTATCTGTTTCAGGAAAGGTTGTTAACAGAAGCAATGAAACAATAAATAAAGATTTATTTACAGGCGAAGTGGAGATAAAAATTTCTTTCGTTGAAATTTTATCAGAAGCTAAAGATTTGCCTATGCCTGTATTTGGTGAACAAAATTATCCTGAAGAAACTAGATTGAAGTATAGATTTTTAGATTTAAGACGAAAAGAAATGCATGATAATATAGTTTTAAGATCAAATGTAATTTCTTCTGTAAGAAAAAAAATGATAAGCAAAGGATTTTTAGAATTTCAAACACCAATATTAACAGCCTCAAGCCCTGAAGGAGCTAGAGATTTTTTAGTTCCTAGCAGAACACACCCGGGGAAATTTTATGCATTACCACAAGCACCACAGCAATTTAAACAAATGGTAATGATTTCTGGATTTGACAAATATTTTCAAATAGCTCCATGCTTTAGAGATGAAGATGGCAGAGCGGACAGAAGTCCAGGAGAGCATTATCAGCTTGATATAGAAATGTCATTTGTTGAACAAGATGATATATTTAAAATATTAGAACCAATTTTTAATGAATTGTTTACAGAATTCGGAAAAAAGAAGTCTGTGTCCAAAACACCATTTAAAAAAATTACTTATAAAAATTCTATGTTGAAATATGGAACTGATAAACCAGACTTAAGAAATCCTATTGAAATATGTGATGTGACAGAAATAATGAAAAGAGAAGATGTCAAATTAGATATTTTTAAGAAATTAATTAATAAAGGTTCAGTTGTTAGAGCTATTCCTGCTCCAAACACATCATCTAAACCAAGGAGTTTTTTTGATGGATACAATAATTGGGCTAAAGAAGAAGGTGGTAAAGGGTTAGGGTATATAATTTTAGAGAAAAATAATAATAAATTAACTGGAAAAGGGCCAATAGGAAAATTTTTTTCAGATGAAGCTATAAATGAACTAGCAAAGGTTTGTAAATTGAAAGAAAATGATGCTGTTTTCTTTTCTTGCGATGAGTTAAAAAATGTTGAAAAAATTTCTGGTTTTGCAAGGCAAAAAATAGGAAGTGACCTTAATCTTATAAACCATGATATATTTGAATTTTGTTGGATAGTAGATTTTCCTATGTATCAATTTGATGAAAAGGAAAAAAAAATTGATTTTAGTCACAATCCTTTTTCAATGCCTCAAGTAAGTCTTCAGGATTTTGATAAAACAGATACATTAACTATATTGGCAAATCAATATGATTTAGTATGTAACGGTTATGAAATATCTTCTGGAGCAATAAGAAATCATTTGCCAGAATTAATGTATAAAGTTTTTTCTAAAGTTGGTTATTCAAAAGATGAAGTTAATTCTAAATTTGAAGGAATGATCAAAGCTCTCTCATATGGCGCTCCGCCACATGGTGGTATGGCTCCTGGAATTGATAGAATTGTAATGTTACTGGCTGAAAAAACAAATATTCGAGAAGTTACATTATTTCCCATGAATCAAAACGCGCAAGATTTATTAATGGGAGCTCCATCTGAAGCAAATGAAGATCAGCTCAAAGAATTAAATATTAAGATTTTGAAAAAAAACAAATAGTATTTACTTATTACTTTTTAAATTTATTCTAATATTACTTAAGTCAATTAGTTTATCTTTATAATTGCTCCTAATAAAACCTTTGCTGGTAATACCTTTTACAAGTTTTAAAAAAGTATCTTCATTTTCATCGTTTTCAACTTTATCAGTATTAGGTTTTACAATAGAAGGGGTATGAGCAAGATCTTCTCTCCCTAAGTATGAAATTGCGAGCTCTCTAAAAATATAATCAAGTATTGAAGAAGCATTTAATATTCTGTCATTACCTTTTATTTCACCTGAAGGTTCAAATTTAGTTTCAATAAATGCATCAACAAACTCATCAAGAGGAACTCCATATTGGAGGCCAAGAGAAATAGCTATAGCAAAATTATTCATTAAAGATTTAACAAGCTCTCCTTCTTTATTCATGTCAATAAATAGTTCACCTATTTTACCATTATCATATTCTCCAGTATGTAAGTAAATTTTGTGGTTACCTATTGTAACTTTTTGAATATAACCTTTTCTTCTATCTGGCATTTTTGATCTATCATTAATTTTATTATAGAATTTTTGAGTTACACTACTTTTATTATTGTCACTTAAAGTTTGTGATTTATCAGAATTTAGGATTTTTTCATTAACTAATGAAGAGATCTCAGGAATATTTTTATCAATTATTTTATCATCATAATTTTTTATATTATCTTTTTTATTCACAGTTTTAGTTTTTCGATTATTTAGTTTAACATCAATTATATGAACTTTACCATCATTTTTATTTTCTAGATCTGCAAGTTTTTTTTCATTCAATTCATCAAGAGAATGAACAACTTTAAAAGTGCAGGTATAAAATGTTTCAACTATATATTTTGACATGAAGAGTATTTATTTAATAATTTTTTATGTACGAATAACATTAACATGATATATACTAAATTAACTTTAAGTCTAATAAATTATTTACAATTTTTAATTGCGTAGATTTTTAGATTTAGTCAAAAATATAAAAAAAACGAATCGATATAACTTTATAATGAATTTTTTAAAACAGATATTTACATGGTGGAATAGGCAAACAGTTGGTACATTTATATACACTTTATTTACAGGTTCGTTTGCAGGTTCAGATCAATTCGGAAATAAATATTATTTTAATTCATCTGGAAAAAGATGGGTTATATATAAAAATATAGTTGAATCAACTAAAATACCTCCTGAATGGCATTCATGGATTCATTTTATGAGTAGAATTGCACCTAAAGGAAATTTAGAAAAATTTTCATGGCAGAAGGAACACCAGGAAAATTTAACAGGAACAAAAAAAGCTCATAAATTAGAAGGTTCTTTATCTTCAGAAGGGAAGAAAAATAATAAAAAATATGAAACTTGGAAGTTTTAAAAAGTTAATTTTTTTTTGTTTAATTTTTTTAGCAATACCATTTGTAATTTTTGCAGAAAATAAGATTGAAACAGTGCCGTTAATTAATTTAGAAGAACTATCTCCCACATTCGAAGAAAACAAAGATGAACTAGAAAAATTAGAAGATAATTTAAATTTAAACAATAATGAAGATTTATTAGAAAAAACTAAAATTAAAAAAAATGATAAAATTTATATTAATATAAAGGCTTTAGATAAAATTACAGCCAAAACATCAGATATTAGGCTAGAGATAGGGGAAAGAAAGTTATTTGGACCCTTAGAAATTAAAGCTCTTAAATGCCAACTCTCAGAAGACAATGACGCAACAGATACAGTTGCTTATTTACAAGTAAAAGACATATCATCGAAAGATAATAACCAAGTTTTTTTGTTTAA
>Ga0114993_10007157_pt1 | contig 10362 bp, 5 predicted proteins | sample ArcticOcean_MG_C_FD_87042 | JGI IMG/M metagenome (GOLD analysis project Ga0114993, IMG submission 87042) | Marine microbial communities from western Arctic Ocean - ArcticOcean_MG_CB2_150 | ecosystem: Environmental > Aquatic > Marine > Oceanic | place: Arctic Ocean: Canada Basin | collected...
AACCCGGAAGTGATCGAAGCCTATCTCGGGTCCGACGATATTTTGGGAGAGGATTTCTAGTGCTGCTTGAGCTCAAAGACGTGTGGATCCATTACCGCAAAGTTGCCGCGGTGCAGGGCATCTCAATTTCCGTCGAGGAAGGCGAGATCGTCACCCTGATCGGCGCCAACGGGGCGGGCAAGAGCACGACCTTGCGCACCATTTCCGGGCTCAAGCGGGTGACCTCGGGCGAGATCGAGTTTGCCGGCGAGCGTATCGATCGGATCGCTCCCGAAAATGTCACCAAATTGGGCATCGCTCATGTGCCCGAAGGCCGGCACGTCTTTCCCTACATGTCGGTTTTGGAAAATCTCGAAATGGGCGCTTATCTGCGCACCGACAAGGCGGCGATTTCGAAAGGCTATGAAGAAGTCTTCGAGCATTTCCCGCGGCTAAAGGAGAGACGCAAGCAGCAGGCCGGCACGCTGTCAGGCGGCGAGCAGCAGATGCTCGCCATGGGCCGGGCACTGATGAACGATCCTAAGCTCATCCTGATGGACGAACCGTCGCTCGGCCTCTCACCGATCCTGTGCCGCGAGATCGCCAAGATTATCCGTGGCCTGCACCAGGCGGGCCGCACCATCGTGTTGGTCGAGCAAAACGCCCGCCTCGCGCTGGCCTTGGCGCAGAAGGGCTATGTCATGGAAACCGGAAAGATCGCGCTGGAAGGGCCGGCGAGCGAACTGCGCGAGAATGACGAAGTCCAACACACCTATCTCGGCATCACGCCGGAAAACGGGCCGGCCAAGACGTAGCTAATTTTACTGTTCCGCTACTCAAATGCGGATAATTGGTGCCCCCAGGGAGACTCGAACTCCCACACCCTCACGGATAATAGATTTTGAGTCCCCCGGAGCAAAATTCTACATTGTGCTGCGCACCAAATTATGGCGCTAGTTTCAATGCTTTAATGGCAATGAACGCCGAAAAGTCAACGCTCAAATTACCAGAACATTCTCGGACAATCCTTGCACGATTACACAGGAGTTACACCTGGCGGCCCGGGTAGGCCACCCCCTCGCGGCCCCTCGCTCGCGCTTGCGTAGGGGCTGGCAATATTCCAGCCGATTTCCAAAACCCGCTCCCTTATTCTAAACTCGTCCCGCGACACCGCTTCGGCCATTTTGCTCCGATGATTTCCAAAAGCGCCCACGTCCGCAATGTCCGCTTTTCACTTGATTACGTCTGCTTTCGGGCGGTCGCCTCAACCAGTCGACGCAACACATGTGTTAAATTTCTCTGCCGGCGTTTCAAACCCCAGCGTTTTGCGTGGTCGTTCATTTAGCTGCCGGGCCACTCTATTCAGATCCGCTTGCGAGTATACCGACAAGTCCGTTCTCTTGGGGAAGTACTGCCGAAGCAGGCCATTGGTGTTCTCGTTGGAACCCCTTTGCCACGGACTTCGCGGGTCGCAGAAGTAAACATCGATATCGCTCTCCAAGCTAAACCGTCGATGATCCGAGAGCTCCTTGCCGCGATCCCAGGTCAGCGATTTATATAGTTCCGTCGGCAGCTTCCTTGCCTGCTTGATGAGAGCGGAAACCACCGTCTGCGTATCTTTACCAGTCACCTTCGCCAACATCACATAGCGCGTATGACGTTCCACCAAGGTCGCAATGTAACTGTTCTTTGATCCTGTGATGAGGTCGCCTTCCCAATGACCAGGGACCGCCCGATCTTCAACCGATGCCGGACGCTCGCTTATCGAGATGATGTCCTTGATTTGCCCTTGACCCTCGCCTTTCTGACCGATGTGTTTGGATCGAAGGTTCGTACGCTTCGTTCGAAGATGCTGTAATAGCTCTTTCTTAAGCACGACGTGGCAAGCTGGCGCTTACCAGCCTCAATAAATTCCTTCGACCATTTGCAAAAAATGCTCTTCTAGCCCCTAGAAATAAACGAGATAACCCAGACCTGTACTAAAATACCAAAGCAGGCTATACTGCAGGTCCTGGTCTATTTCTAGAAATGAAAAATGGATTTCAAAGTAAATTTTTACGTGGTCAGTTATTGTACAATTATATAACGGGTGCCTTAATATTTCTTTGAGAATACATTTTCATCTTATCAGGACGGTAAATCTTTTATCAGGGAGAATACAGTATTATGAAGTATCGTAGCATTCAAAGTATCATTGGCTGTGTCTGCGTGACTCTAATGGCATTTTCATTCGTGATAGCCAGTGAAACGGCCAAATCTGCTGAAGCGATAAAAATCCCCCTACATAACTGGACTAGTCAGCTTGTGGGCGCTGAAATTGTAGGGCGTATCCTGCAAGAAGGCGGCAGCGAAGTCGAATATGTCCCCGCCGATAGCGGCGCCGTGTATGAGGCGATGTGCGAAGGCGATGTCGACCTCGTCCATGAAGTCTGGCAAGGAGCTTTTGGTGTCGCTTTTGAAAAACAAGTTGCTAAGGGTTGTGTGGTCGATGCAGCAACTCATGATGCCAAGACCAGAGAAGAGTGGTGGTATCCGTCCTATGTTGAAGAAGTCTGCCCTGGGTTGCCCGATTGGGAGGCTTTAAACGATTGTGCCGAACTATTCGCAACGTCTGAAACCGCTCCTAAAGGCCGGTATCTTGGCGGACCAGCGGAATGGTTGAAAGGTGATGACGAGCGCGTGCTCGGTCTCGGCATGAATTTCCACGTAATCAATGCCGGATCAGCCGATGCTATATGGGCCGAGCTTGCAATAGCTTTTGAGAAAAAGAAGCCGATCGTGCATTTCAACTGGACACCAAATTTTATCGAAGCCCTCTATGACGGAAAATTCATCGAGTTTCCGGAATATTGGGATGGTTGCAAGGATGATCCCTCTGGTGGCTTGAACTCAGAACTCACGCACGACTGCGGCAACCCTAAAGGTGGTTACTTGAAGATTGGTGTTTGGGAAGGATTGCCAAAGCGTGATCCCGGTGCTTATGCCATCATCCAAAAAATTAACTTCAATAATTTAGATGTCGCAGTGATGTCTAAGCTTGTTGACGTTGACAAGATGGAAGTTCAGGACGCAGCAACGAAGTGGATGAGTGATAACGACGCAAAATGGAGGGCCTGGTTAAATTAGCCCTTAGCATAGAACGCTTAAGAGGCCGGCCCAGAGATTTTGGGCCGGCCTTTATTTTATCCCTTCTCTAATATATTAACGTATATTTAATGTATTAACGTATAAATCTGAAATTAAGTTACTGTAAAATTGGAATTGTGCGGCATAAAATGACTGAATTTTTTATCTACGCGCCATCGGTTTTCATGGCCAGTTATGAAATTTACTTGTAATCGAAGTTATTACTGAACGGCGAGACCGAGTTTCTCTTTTCTGCGTTTCACCCACTCTTGTAATAGCTTATCCATAGTTAGTCCGAGAAAGGCGACGCATAGAGCCAGAAGGATTCCTAATCCGGAGTCGTTGTTAGCCTTAGCTTTGAATATCTCTCGTGCTAAATCGTAGTTTCCCCCTATAAATCCAGCGATCATAACCATAAATAATGAAAACATTATTGTTTGATTTAGTCCAAGTGTGATTTCTGGTAGGGCTAATGGCATTCGCACCTTCCACAAAATCTGCCGAGGAGTGCAACCAGATGTCATAGCGGCTTCAACAATTTCGTGTGGCACATTGCGAAGACCCAAATAAGTATAACGTACCATCGGTATCCCAGCGTAAATCACAATTGCCATGATTTGAGAGATGGTGCCTACTTGAAATAACATTACCACGGGAATCAAATAAATAAATGATGGGAAAGTTTGAAAAGTATCGCATAAAAATGCGACAACCCGTGTGCGACTGTCCCGCGAGGATGCCCAGACACCCACTGGAAAACCCCACATTACGCAAACAACGACTGCCACAAATACTAAATATGTGGTGATCATGAACTCGGCCCACCAGCTTGAGATTACAATAAACCCAAGTAATAATCCTATTGGTATCGTCATCCGCCATCCGCCAAGGCGCCAGCCCAGGAACATGAGTACGCCTACGAATACGGGCCAAGGTAGTTCCTTGAAAAAATCACGTATGGGCATCAGAAAGTATGGCGGCGCATAATCCCTAATGAAGTTGAGCGGCTCATATAATCCGAAGACAATATTTTTGATTATAAAATCCCAGTAGGGCGCAAAAGTAATGGTAGAGCCTCTAGGTAATGCCACGGCTTGAGGGACGAAATATGCAATAAAGGCACCCAATAAGATAACCGCTATCGCTACAACTATGTATGGGTGTCTTATCCAAAAATTGCCCTCAGGTTTGTGTTTCGGCTCCCTTTCGGCCAGCGCCTGGCTTAGTCGATCCAGAGTTATTGCCATTAATACGATTGCGATGCCGCTCTCTAAAGCCCTTCCGAGCTGCAGCGTTTGAAGGCGAAACAAAAGGTCAATTCCAAGTCCTCTCGCACCTACAAACGACGCGATCACAACCATTGCCAAGCATTGCATGATTGCTTGGTTGACGCCTACCATCAGGGTCTTTTGGGCTGCAGGGACACGCACGCGCCAAAGCATTTGTCGGGGCGTGCACCCTGCCATGATGCCAGCGTCTAGAACCTCTTTAGATACTCCCTGCAGGCCAATCAATGTCAATTTTGCCATCGGCGGGATCGCAAAGAGTATAGTTGCTATCGCTCCGGCCTTATGTCCTAGGCCTACAAATACCACGATCGGAATTAGATAACCAAAGTGTGGTAGAGACTGCATAAGATTTAGAATTGGCCAAAGCGCTTTCTCAAACGAGCGCCACTTCATAGCAAGTATGCCAAGAAATAAGCCGATGGTTACGGCAATAGGCGCTGTGACTAGGACTAAGGACAACGTAGTCATGGCAAGCTTCCAAAGTCCAAATACCGAAAAATAAGCGATACATGAACCAGATAACAGGGCGAGAGGCCATCCTTTCAAATGCCAACCAAGTATTGCAGCCAACGCGACTGATATGATCCACGGAATCCCAGGAATCGATAAATCTCGAAATCCCAAAACAAGAATGCGTTCGGTTTTGTCAAGTGGCCAGACAATCCACTGAGCAATTTCGCGAGTAACTTCCTTGAAAGTAACCAGGCCAAAGATTTTATTATAACGAAGAAATTCTATAATTGCATTGAACCAGTCAGCAACATTAGTCCCAGCCCAACTGAGTGAAATTATCGCGTCACCACCGAAATCGATATATGGCAGCGGGAGATTTTGAGTCCAAGAATCTGAAGGCGTTTGAAGCCATGCGGGCATGATGTTGCGTAAAAGAATCAACACTATGGCAATCACAAAGCAAGCCATTGGCCAGCCACCGCGTACCCAAGCTTGATTCAGAGAACCTACGTTCCAGCGCAAGTTCTGCTACCCTCTAATTCTTATTTTTCATTTGGAAAAACAATTTTCACCACTTGGTCACGAGTTAAGGAGCCGACATTTTGACCAGCGTCATCAATTACACGCGCAGAGAATTCGGATTGGATAATTTTCGCAGCTATGTCCGCTATTAAATCTCTTGTCCTAAAAGATAATGTACCAATATTTTCTGAAATTGGCCCCATAACACTGCCAACGGTTAAAAATTTTTCCTTAGGAATTTCCCTTGTAAAATCGCGGACGTAGTCAGTGGCAGGGTTTAGCACAAGATCTTCAACAGTTCCGAATTGGACCACCTCTCCCTCATTCATGATAGCAATTCTATCTGCCAATCTAATGGCTTCATCAAAATCATGGGTAATAAATACAATCGTTTTCTTGAGCAAACTCTGCAGGCGCAAGAACTCGTCCTGCATTTCACGGCGAATCAAGGGGTCAAGAGCGGAGAACGGCTCGTCCAAAAACCATATGTCAGGCTCCACCGCCAGGGAACGGGCGATGCCGACCCTTTGCTGCTGTCCGCCCGAGAGTTCTCGCGGGTAATACCGCTCCCGGCCGCTCAACCCTACGAGGCCGATTATTTCCCGTGCGCGCTCATGCCGTTTGGCTCGGTTGACCCCTTGTACTTCGAGGGGAAAAGCGATGTTGTCGATGACCGTGCGGTGAGGCAGAAGCGCAAAATGCTGAAATACCATACCCATCTTATGGCGCCGAATCTCGATCATTTCCTTGCGCGAGGCGGCCAGCAAATTTTGCCCCTCGAACGTGATCTCGCCGCCCGTCGGCTCGATAAGGCGCGAGAGGCAGCGTACAAGCGTAGATTTCCCTGATCCGGATAATCCCATGACGACGACTATCTCACCGGGATAAACGTCGAACGTGACCTCGCGCACGGCACAAATATAGCCGCCGTCGGCAATATCCACTTGTTCTGGCTGATTATTATGTCGGGCAAAAAACTTATCGGGTTCGGAACCATAGAGTTTCCAAAGTTTTTTACACGAAAGCTTAGCTTCGCTGTTCATCTCCCACACCCCAGACAAACAAATTACATTTCAGGCATCAATTTTGCGATACTATCATTTGCTGGATGAGCGTACCACTTGGCAAGCCATTGAATAAACAATTAATATATTGGGTTTCCGCGGACTGGCGCTGAGTTAAAAAATGTCTGTAGTGCGGGAACAAAACACGCAACTATCATCAACCAGTTTCCATAGGGGATGAAATCGACAAATCTCAAGAAGGCAAAGTTCTCGGAATTAAATAGCGTTGGAACAGATAATGGTTAGCGATCAACTCGAACGGACCCGACTCCTCGAGCCCGGATTGATTCCCTTCGTGCCGGGCGTCGAACGGCACCGCGTGTGTGGCGGCGGCGTTCGTGTTATCGCATTGGCGCCTAATGACGCGATTGAAATTACCGACCGGGAAGGCAGACAACGCTGTGAACTAGTCGTTCTGGGCAAGGGCGGCGGTGAAGATTTTGGTGCGCTCAGTCTGAGCGCTGGTGAATTGGCGACTGGCCTTGCAGCCATTATCAACAACGGCGGCGACGGTTACGATGTCGCCAAGCAAGCGTTTAAATCAGGCCATATCGATTTCGGCGAAGCTCAGGCGGCTATACTATTTGGCGAAGGTTCGCCGGCCGGAGAGACCGTTTTGTTCAACGCCGAGCGTCCATGCCTTTGTATCATTGCCGCCCCGGGCGGCCCGATGCGGGTCGACATGCAAGATCCACCGACTGAAATCAAAGTCATGATCAAGCGTGCCCAGTTCGACATCGCAATGGAGCGACCTCTGCCGCCACCCTTAGCTGACCCTCGGCTAGATTTTAGAATTCCTAAAGCAACGGCACAGGCCTACGAGATCAAGGCTGGCGAATACATCCAGGTGATTGATGTCGACGGCCGTGAATGCTCTGACTTCCAGGCGTTTCATCGAGCCGATCTCGACCGCGGCATTCAGCGCGACATTGATCCGACGGTGACTCGCTACGTCTTGGGTGCGCTTTATCCTGGACCCGGCCTCTTCTCCAAGTTTTACGATGCAAATTTGCGCCCCTTACTCGAGGTAGTTCGCGACACGGTGGGGCGCCACGACACCTTCGGGCTAGCCTGCAACGCCAAGTATTATGACGACATGGGCTATCCGGGTCACGTCAACTGCACCGACAATTTTAATGCTGCATTGGCACCTTATGAGATCTCGCCGCACCAAGGCTGGGTAGCCATTAACTTCTTTTATAACACCACGGCAGATTCAATGAGCAACCACATTTCTTTCGCAGAACCGTGGTCGCGGCCGGGTGATTACGTATTGTTACGCGCAGCAACAGATTTGGTTTGCGTATCATCAGCCTGTCCGGACGATATAGACCCCGCCAACGGCTGGAATCCAACGGACATTCACATCCGAGTTTATCCCGAAAAAAATATCTTTTCGAAAGGGATCGCATACAGAATGACAGCAGATTCAGAACCTCTATTGACACGTGAGACCGCGTTTCATCCACGTACGTCGGCGCTAACGCGTAGCTTTATTGAGTATAACGGCTTTTGGATGCCATCCAGCTATACCAAGTACGGTGCTATTGATGAGTACCTTGCTTGTCGTGAAGGGGCTGTTGTGATGGACCTGTCGCCATTACGTAAGTTCGAGGTTCTTGGTCCGGACGCTGAAGAGTTGTTGCAGCGCACCCTCACGCGCAATGTACGCAAAGTCGCGGTCGGCCAAGTTTCATACTCGGCAATGGTGAACGAGACTGGCGGAATGCTGGACGACGGAACGTTGTTTCGTCTCGGTCAAGACAACTTTCGCTGGATTGGCGGGACCGACTACGGCGGTATCTGGCTGCGTCAAAAGGCTTCTGAAATGGGCCTAAAGGCTTGGATTAGGAGTGCATCTGATCAGATTCACAATATCGCAGTGCAAGGGCCAAAGAGCCGCGAAATATTAGAAGAGATCGTCTGGTCGGCGCCATCTCAACCAACGATCGGAGAACTGGGCTGGTTCCGTTTTCTAATCGGTCGTATAGGCGACTTTGATGGAATTCCGATCTTAGTATCGCGCACGGGTTATACCGGTGAATTGGGTTACGAAATATGGTGCCACCCAAAGGACGGCCCTACGTTATGGGACGCTGTTTGGGAGTCTGGCGCACCTCATAGCCTCACTCCGCTGGGTCTAGACGCCCTGGACATGCTCAGAATTGAATCAGGTCTGGTCTTTGCCGGCAATGAGTTTGACGATCAAACTAACCCGTTTGAATCTGGCATCGGATTTGCCGTGGCGCTAAAATCCAAGGCGGACGAAGATTTCATCGGCAAAGATGCCCTGATCCGCGCCAAGCAACACCCCCAGCGCCAACTTGTTGGTCTTGAATTAGCAGGCAATGAGCCGGCGGCCCATGGCGACTGTGTTTATGTTGGGCGCAGCCAAATCGGCTTGATAACTTCTGGAATGCGTTCGCCACTACTCAAGAAAAACATCGCATTATGTCGAATTTCGATGGAACATTCAAACATCGGCACACAAGTCGAGGTCGGAAAGCTCGATGGCCACATCAAGCGCATACCCGCGACCGTTGTTAATTTCCCATTCTACGACCCTAAAAAAATTCGCCCGCGCTCATGAGGATAAGAGTTTTTCGCTGTAAGATCATAACTATTGAATAGTGTCATTGGAATTCTTCTAATAGCCGTTCATTATTCGTTGCACCCTTGTTCTAGAGCGCTAATTTTCTGAAGCGTGGCTCCCTATATTTCCTAGTTAATCCGAACAATCGACTAAGAAAACACTCTTCCCGTGGCACCAGCGACTTTTACTCCCTCCTTGCGAGAATCAGAATCAAGCCCTGATGTTGACCATTGGCATACCGAGCCCCAATCTAATTATTTATGTCGTCACAAAAGAATCTTAAAAAAGATAGACTAACTAAAGGTACCAAAGGGTTTTTCTAGTATCACAAATGCACAGCGCCAGACGTCTTGCAAAATGAATGAAAACATCAACATTATTTGGAGGAGAAAAGAGGATGGCTATGGGGCCGTCGAGCCGAAATGGAATATTAGTACTTTTTGCATGTATGATATTGACGCTTGCTCTAGGGTCAGTGCATGCCTTTTCTATCTTTCTTGATAATTTAGAAGAGCGTTTTGATGTTTCACGTTCTGAAGTTAGTTTAATCTATTCGTTTGCCTTGGCCTCTATCACAGTGTCGGTCTTTTTTGGTCATCATATTTATAATCGTCTACATCCAGTTCTATTATTATCACTAATAATATTAATTTCTTCTGCTGGTTGTGTATTGTCTGCTGAGGCGCCAAATTTATACATAGTCTGGCTTGGTTATAGCGTGCTGTTTGGTGGCGCTAACGGGCTGGGGTATGGGTTTGCACTACAGTGTTCCGCGCAGGCTAATCCCAGCATCAAAGGATTGTCGATGGGGTGCGTAACAGCAACTTACGCACTCGGCGCAGCACTCGCACCAGTCCCATTCGAAATTTTATTAAATCGAGGTGGATTTACACTTGCGATGAATGGCCTTGCCATTGCAATGCTCATAATTTCGCCTTTTGTCGTTTATCTACTAGTTAAGGGTAAGGCCATATTAAACGTTACAGAACCTAAGGAAAACAATATTTTTCCTAGGCAACGATGGCTTATCGTTAAATTATGGTTTGGTTACGGGACAGCGGTAGCTGCAGGTTTAATGATAATGGGACATGCGACAGGAATTGCAAAATCTGGGAATATAGATGATCAACAAGTGGTATATGCGCCGATTATAATAGCGTTATTTAATATGTTTGGTAGTCTAGTCGGTGGCTGGTTTTCTGATAAAATAACTATTAGAAAAAGCCTTATGGCATTTCCAGCACTCTCAATAGCTTCATTGATTATAATTTCCTTGTTTGGTGGAAGCTTGGTGACAGTGTGCGGTCTTGCTTTGATTGGTTTCACATATGGCGCG
>Ga0114993_10007160_pt1 | contig 10358 bp, 4 predicted proteins | sample ArcticOcean_MG_C_FD_87042 | JGI IMG/M metagenome (GOLD analysis project Ga0114993, IMG submission 87042) | Marine microbial communities from western Arctic Ocean - ArcticOcean_MG_CB2_150 | ecosystem: Environmental > Aquatic > Marine > Oceanic | place: Arctic Ocean: Canada Basin | collected...
CCCCATTTCCCACCACGATTTCCAATCCCTCACTGCCTTCTTCACAGGGAGCGGGGAGGGGAAGCGGCCCACCCACCCGTCCATCGTTCCCGCGCCCACCAAGCTCTTGCCCACCGAGGGCCAAATCCAATTGCTCCTCACTGTTAGAGGCACCGCCGACACGGCCCTCACGAATTTGCGGGGAGCCTTTTCGCAGGGAGAGGACGCCTTTCAGTCATGGCTGCAGGAGCCCTTGAAGACGCCGCTCATCAATGATGCCCTCGGCACCTTCACCTTCGATGGCCGCAAGAGCGTGGTCCCCAATCACGCCCTCTCCGGATCGGGTTCCGGCGATGCAACTGGCCTCATATTCACTCCTGGATTCAGCCGCCATGCCGTCACCATCAGCGACAAAGCCGGAGTGACCTTCTCCGACTTTTTTCCGGCCCGACGTTGGACCCCCTGGTCCTTCACCCTCCGCCTGCGAGTTCCGGACAACCTCAATCCCTCCGCCGTTCTGCTCAGCCGTGGGCGAGGCTCGAACGACAACCTGCGGGGCTTCGACCTGGTCCTCGAGCAGGGACGACTCACCGCCCGCATCAGTCGCGAATGGCCAGGCAAGGCCATCGCCATTCGCACCGTCGCACCGGTTATCGGAACCAATCACTGGCACCTCATCACCTGGACCTATGACGGATCCAGTGTCGCAGAGGGACTTGTCCTCTACCTCGATGGAAAGAGGATCCCCACCGAGGTCATCGCGGACGCGCTCTGGAAACCCGTCTTCTTTGCAGAGGAGGAATCGCTCCCCCTGCAACTCGGCTGGCGAGAAGACGCCACCGGATTCGCGGGTGGCGCCATCGATGATTTTCAGGTCCACACCCGCGCCCTCAGCCCCCTCGAAGTCGCCACTCTCTTCGATGGCAATTCCCTCTCCTCCACGCTCGCGAAGCCGAACGAAAATCTTCCCGCCCTTCGCAGCTACTACTTCTCCAGTCTTCATTCCGAGTCCCGTACCCGTCGCACCGAACTCGCCGAGGCCCGCATGGCCAGCATCCTCCCGGAAGAAGAGATCCTCGAAGTCTCAGTCATGCAGGGCAGCCCCACTTCTCGGCCCACCATGCCATCGTTCCTGGCCCAAGGCAGCGGAACGATTGATCCCGGCGTGCCCCAAAAAGCGCTCGATCGTTCAGACCTGGCGCAAGCCCTCATCGAGCATCCGCTCACTGCCCGCGTCTTTGTCAATCGCGTCTGGGCTCACTTCTTCGGACGCGGCCTGCTCGAGACCACCAACGACTTCGGAATGCACAGCCCTGCCCCCAGCCATCCCGAATTGCTCGACTGGCTCGCGCGCGACCTGATCGATCACAACTGGAACGTGAAGCGGATGAGCAGGCAAATCGTTCTCTCCGCCACCTTTCGTCAGGACGCCACCCTGCGTCCCGAAGTCTCCATCCTTGATCCCCGGTTCCGCCTGCTCGCCCAAGGCCCTTCCTTCTCCCTCTCCGCTCCTCAATTTCGCGATTTCTTTCTCCATGCCGCAGGTTTGCTTGATTCCACCGGCGCGGGAGATCCTCCCTCGCCCGAGGGCACCCGCCCTTTTCGCAGGTCGATCTACCAGCTTCAACATCACCCTTCACCTCGCGCACTGGCAGAGTCCCCTTCCGAGGATCGCTGCCCGATCAACTATTTCGAACCCGCCCCCCTAGCTCCGCGCCCCGGCCTAACCGACCAGGAACTCTTCCTCGCTTCCCGCGCCCTCGCCACTCTCCTCCTCACGGAACACTCCCAAGACGCGGAGCGCGCCCAAGCAATCTACCTTCGCCTCATCGGCCGCACTCCGACCGCGGCCGAATCCACCGAACTCCTCGCCGAACTCGAGTCCCAACGCGCCCGGGTCTCCTCCGACGACCCCGACGCACCCAAACTCGTGCAACCTCAGGGGAGCACGATCGAGGTGATCGAACTCTCTGCCTGGTCAGGCCTGATCGAATCCGAGTTCATCCAGCAACGCGCAAGCCGACAGCGTTGATCGCCTGCCGGAAAAACAATCTTTGCACCATTCTTCCTGAGAATCTCCATCCCGTCCCCGCTTTGGACCAAGAGAAACTTGCGGTCGTCCCTTCTCTGGGTTCTCCTTCCATTCAATCTGCGCACAATACCTCCTGACTTGGAGGCCGCGCCCGAGGTGGTTCGCACCACTCATCCTCCCATCCCATCCTCATGAAACTTCTAAGGCCCATCACCCTGGGCACCGCTACGATCGCCTTTACCTTAGGGCTCGGGGTCGGCTGCTCGCCAGCTGAAGAGACTGTGAAAACCGACGAGCAAGAGACTCCCAAGCACACCAACCGACTCGCGAAGGAGAAATCACCCTATCTCCTTCAGCACGCCCACAACCCCGTCGATTGGTTTCCCTGGGGCGACGAGGCCTTTGCCAAGGCCAGGAAAGAGGACAAGCCCATCTTTCTCAGCATTGGTTATTCGACCTGCCACTGGTGTCATGTCATGGAGCGCGAAACCTTCGAAGACGAAGCGACCGGCAAATACCTCAGCGAAAACTTCGTCTGCATCAAGATCGACCGCGAAGAGCGTCCGGATGTCGACAAGATCTACATGTCCGCCGTGCAGGCCCTCCCGGGTGGCCGTGGTGGCTGGCCCCTGACCGCCTTCCTTACCCCGGAACTAAAACCATTTTTTGGGGCCACCTACTTTCCGAACGCTGCCTTCAACGAGCTCATTCGCAAGGTCATCAAAGCCTGGAAGGAGGATCGCGCCAGCCTCGATCAGAACGCGGATGGCCTCACCAAGTTTCTGCAGGAACGCGAGGCGGCGGACGAGGCCTCGGGGGGACGCACCACCACCTTCGACGACCAGGTGCTTCGCAGTGCCCTCTCCGAATGGAAGATCGGCTTCGACGCCGCGGAGGGCGGCTGGGGCGCGGCCCCGAAATTCCCGACCCCGAGTCAGCCCCGGGCCATGTTGCGCCTCGGCTCCCGCCTTGACGATCAGGAGGCCATCGACCAGGTCCTCTTCACCTGCAGGAAGATGGCCGCAGGCGGCATTTATGATCACATCGGAGGCGGATTCGCTCGCTACTCCACCGACGCGAAGTGGCTCGTGCCCCACTTTGAAAAAATGCTCTATGACAACGCTCAACTCGTGCAGCTCTATCTCGATGCTTTCCTCGTCAGCGGCGATCAGATCTACGCCGAGGTGGTCCGCGACATCCTCCGCTATCTCCTGCGCGACATGACCCACTCAGAAGGCGGCTTCTACTCCGCCGAGGATGCCGACTCCGAGGGGAAGGAAGGCAAGTTTTACTGCTTCACCACCGTCGAATTGAAAAAGTTGCTCAGCGCCGAGGAGTTTGCCGCGGTCGAGAAACACTACGGAGTCACCGAGACCGGGAACTTCATCGATCACAGCGACCCGGATCATCTCAAGGACCAAAACGTCTTCTTCATCACTGGCGCCCCCTTGGATGAGCCCGCCCAGGCCGCCCTCGCGTCGGCCGTGAAGAAGATTTTCTCCTACCGTGCCAAACGGGTACGTCCCGGGCTCGACGACAAGATCCTCGCCTCCTGGAACGGACTGATGCTCGGGGCCATCGCACGCGCCGGACGCGTGCTCAAGGAGCCGACCTACCTCGCCGCCGCCAAGAGGAATTTCAATTTCCTCCAAGAAACATTCTGGGACGACAAGGCGGGCCGACTCTATCACCGCTGGCGTGATGGCGAGCGTGATTCGACCCAGTTGCTCGACACCCACGCCTTTCTCCTCGAAGGGGTTCTCGACCTCTACGAAGTCACTCTCGACCCGGCCCCTCTCCAATTCGCGATCAAGGTCGCCGACCGCATGATCGAGGCCTTTTACGATGAGAAAAAGGGCGGATTCTACCAAGCGACCGCGACCAAGGACCTCATCATGCGAATCAAGGATTCCTACGACGGCGCCGAGCCCTCCGGCAATTCAACCGCCATCGCGGGATTACTGCGGCTCTCCAAAATCACCGACGCCAAGAAATACCGCGAACCCGCCACCAAGAGCCTGCAGCACTTCTCGGCCAAGCTCACCCAGCTCCCCCGCGCCGTCGCTTACATGCTGGGAGCGGTGGATTTTTCCGTCAACGAACCGAAGCGCGTCGTCCTCGTCGGCGACCCCAGCTCGGAACCGGTCCAGATAATGCTCCATGCCGTCCACGCCACCTACCAACCCAACAAGGTCGTGCTCGGAACTGAGGGCCCGGTCGAGGAGTTCAGCCGCACCACTCTCAGGAAGCAGGCAAAGAAGGACGCCGTCGTGGTTTTCCTTTGCCAGGGAACATTCTGTGAATTGCCCACCAGTGACCCCAAGGTTGTGGTGGAGAGCCTGACCAAGAATGAGTTGCAGCCTCGCAAGGAGTGAGCGCGAGATCCTCCTCCTCAGGCGGCTCCGATTTGTTGCCCCTTGGGGGAACCCGTCTCTCCGCCGTCTTCCCCCCCCATTCCCCCTTCTCTCCGCCTCTTTCCCCCTTCTCTCCGCCCCTTTCCCCCGTCCCTTCACCCCGCCCGGTCTTCTCAGTTGAGAAAGCTTCTTGATAACGATACGTATCCGCAACCGGATGCTCCGCCACCTCGCCATCATTGTCCCGGCCCTTGCCCTCTCCGCAAAGGCTGCCCCGCTCGATTTCAATCTCGACGTCCGCCCCCTCCTCTCCGACCGCTGTTTCATCTGCCACGGCTTCGATGAGAAGGCCCGCAAGGCCAAACTCCGACTCGACAAGGCCGAGGGTGCCTTCGCCCAACGGGAAAACGGCCAGGCCATCGTCCCAGGCAAACCCGAAGAGTCGCTGGTGTGGAAACACATCACCCACCGCGATCCCGACGAAGTGATGCCGCCACCGGACTCCCATCTCACTCTCAACGACGCGGAGAAGGCCCTGATTCGTCAGTGGATCACAGAGGGCGCGGAGTACAAGGAACACTGGGCCCTCCTCCCGGTCAAACGTCCCGAAGTTCCCAACCCAGCCGGAGCAACGGTGCGCAATCCCATCGATGCCTTCGTCGCCAACCGCCTCCTCCGGGACCATCTCAAGCAGGCGCCCGAAGCACCGCGCCGAGCCCTCGTGCGTCGGCTCTCCCTCGACCTGCGGGGACTGCCGCCTACCCCTGAAGAAGTCGAGGCCTATCTCAATGACAAGTCCCCAGAGGCCTACAAGAAGATGACCGACCGCTTTCTCGCCTCTGCGTCCTTTGGCGAACGCATGGCTTGGCCCTGGCTCGATGCCGCTCGCTATGCCGACTCCAATGGCTATCAGGGCGATCGCGAGCGGACAATGTGGCCGTGGCGCGACTGGGTCGTCGATGCCTTCAATCGCAACATCCCCTGGGACGATCTCACCGTCTGGCAACTGGCGGGCGACCTCCTTCCCGATGCCACTCTCGAACAGAAACTCGCCACCGGTTTCTTGCGCAACCACCCCATCAATGGAGAGGGCGGACGCATCGCGGAAGAGAACCGCGTCGATTACGTGATGGATATGACCGAGACCACCGGAACGATCTGGCTCGCGCTCACCTTCAACTGCTGCCGCTGTCACGATCACAAATACGACGCCATCACCCAGGAGGAATACTACAAGTTCTCCGCCTTCTTCAACCAAACCCCGGTGGGCGGAGGCGGCGGCGATCCCCAGACCAAGCCCGTGCTCGAAGTTCCCACCAGGAACCGCCTCGCCCGCGAGACCACCTTCAAGGCGGAGCTCGCGGCCACCCGGAGTGAACTGATGACCCTCGAAAAAGACCTCCGCAAAAATCAGGCCGAGTGGGAGAAGAGCAGGCGCACCAGCACCCCAAAAAAAACCTGGACCGTGCTCACCATCAATTCCGCCCAGGCCGGAAAGCAGAAACTACAAGTCCTCAAGGACGGATCCATCCTCGCCAGCGGGGAGAATCCCGAGAACGACGCCTACACCCTTTCCACGGAAACCGATCTGGCCGCAATCGGCAGCATGCGCCTCGAAGCCCTGCGCCACGAGAGCATGACGGGCGGCGGCCTCGCACGCTCCGACAGCAGCAACTTCGTTCTCACCGACTTCCAGGTCCGCGTGCAACCGCTGGGTGATAAAGCCACTCCCTTCCAGATCAAGTCTGCCCAAGCCTCCTTCGAGCAGAACGACCACCGCATTGCCAACGCCTACGATGGCAACGGAAAGACCGGTTGGGCCGTCTACGAAGGCAGGAACGTCGACCGCGATCACGAAGCTGTATTCAGCTTCGGGAAGGCCACCGATATCCCCGCCCGCGCCTCCGTCATCATCACCCTTCGGCACGATTCGCCCCACGCAAATCACAACCTCGGTCGCTTTCGCCTCTCGGTGAGCAGGGATCCCCACGCCAAACTGGGATCCAAGGAGGCCAGCCTGCAGGAAGCACTCGCCGTAGCGCCCGATCAACGGGACGACGCACAATCCATCCTAATTGCGGGAACTCAACGCGAAAGCGTCCCGCGCTGGGCAACGCTCAAGAAGCAGATCGAGGGGAAGGAGAAGGCGATCAAGGACAACCTCAAGGGCCTTCCCAAAGTCATGGTCATGCAGGACATGGACAAGCCCCGCAAGACCTACATCCTGAACGTCGGTCTCTACGACAAGCGCGAGAAGGAAGTCACCGCCGGAACACCCGCCAGCCTTCCTGCCTTCAAGGAGAGCCTGCCGCGCAATCGTCTCGGACTGGCCCGTTGGTTGGTCGCCCCCGAAAACCCCCTCGCCTCCCGCGTGACCGTGAATCGCTTTTGGCAGCAGATCTTCGGTATCGGCCTCATCAAGTCACCCGAAAACTTCGGCACTCAAAGCGAAGTGCCCATTCACCCCCGCCTCCTCGATTGGCTCGCCGCGGAGTTCGTCGACTCCGGATGGGACGTCAAACATCTCCTGCGCACAATCGTCACGAGCCACACCTATCGACAGTCCTCCCGCGTGACGCCCGCCATCCTCGAAGCGGACCCCGCCAACCGCCTGCTTAGTCACGGCGCCCGCTTCCGCATGCCGGCTTGGATGATTCGCGATCAGGCGCTCTCCGCCAGCGGTTTGCTGGCAACCCGGCAGGGAGGGCCCCCCGTGAACTCCTATCAACCTCCCGGGATCTGGGCCGAGGCCACCTTCGGGAAGAAAAAGTACAGTCCCGGCACGGGCGAAGACCTTCATCATCGCAGCATCTACTCTTTCTGGCGACGCATCGCGGCCCCTCCCATGTTCTTCGATAATCCAACTCGCGAAACTTGCACCGTCACGACCAGTCGCACCAACACCCCGCTGCACGCTCTGAGCACTCTCAATGACACGACCTACGTGGAAGCCGCCCGCGCCCTCGCCGCTCGCGCCGCCAGGGAGGCGGGAAAGGAAAGCAGCGCCCAGATCCAACGCGCCTTTCAACTCGTTCTCGCCCGCCCGGCGTCACCCGAAGAACAAGACATCCTCGAGAACATCTACACCCGCGCCCAGGTCCGCTTCACCGCCGACCCCAATACCTCCAGGCAGTTCCTCGCCATTGGCGAGTCCCCCAGGAACTCCGATCTTCCCGAACCCGAGCACGCGGCCCTGGCCACGGTCTGCCTGGGAATTTTGAATCTGGATGAGGCCCTGACCAAGGAATAAGGACCTCAACTCGGAACGACTAGAGCACGAGACTGATGAATCCAGCGAGCGAACAAGCACTCCACATCAACCGTCGACATTTCTTCGGAAAGAGCGCGGGGGGCATCGGCACGGCCGCGCTCGCCACCCTGCTCGGTCGCGACGGACTGGCAGCCGACCCCGGCCAGAAGGAAGTTCCGGCCTTCCTTCGCCAGATCGCGCCCAAGGCCAAGCGCGTGATCTATCTTTTCCAAAACGGCGCGCCCACCCACTGCGACCTCTTCGACTACAAACCGAAATTGCAGAAGCTCCACAACACGCCGGTGCCCGAGAGTTATATCGGGGGAAAACGCTTCAGCACCATGACGGGCAATGCGAGCGGCAAGTTGTTGCTGGCCCCGGTCGAACCCTTCAAGCAGCACGGAAAGAGCGGCGCGTGGGTGAGCAACTTCATGCCCCACACCGCCGGGATTGCCGACAAGCTTTGCTTCGTGAAGGGCATGCACACCGAAGCGGTCAATCACGCACCTGCGATCTCCTTCTTCATGAGTGGTGCCCAACTGCCCGGCCGGCCCACCATGGGCGCCTGGCTCAGCTACGGACTGGGCACTGTCAACGACAACCTGCCCGCCTTCGTGGTCATGACCTCGGTCAGCAAGGGCACTTCCTGCGGGCAGATCTTCTACGATTTCTATTGGGGATCGGGCTTCCTCCCCACCCGCCACCAGGGCGTCAAATTCCGCCCTGCCAAGGATCCCGTCCTCTACCTTTCGAACCCGAATGGCATGACCCAACCGATGCGCCGCGAGTTGCTCGACGACCTCAGCCGGCTCAACGAACTCAAACTCCAGGAGTTTGGCGACCCGGAGATCGCGACCCGCATCGCGCAGTACGAAATGGCCTACCGCATGCAAACGAGCGTCCCCGAGCTCGCCGACATTTCGAAGGAACCCAAGGAGATCCTCGATCTCTACGGCCCCGGCGTCCACGAATCCGGAACCTTTGCTCGCAACTGCCTCCTCGCTCGCCGTCTCGCCGAACGCGGCACCCAGTTCATCCAGCTCATGCACGCCGGCTGGGATCAGCACAACTCTCTCACCACCGAACTCTACACCCAGTGCAAGGACACCGATCAACCGAGTGCGGGGCTCATCAAGGATCTCGAAATGAGGGGCATGCTCGATGAGACCCTCGTCATTTGGGGCGGCGAGTTCGGTCGCACTCCCTTCCTCCAAGGCAAGATGAACGAGCGCAAACGCTGGGGCCGCGATCACCACCCCTACGCCTTCACAATCTGGATGGCCGGAGGCGGAATCAAGACCGGCCAAAGCTACGGTGCCTCCGACGACATCGGCTTCAACGCCATCCGCGACAAGGTCCACGTCCACGACCTCCAAGCCACCATCCTCCACCAACTCGGGATCGACCACGAACAGCTCACCTTCAAATTCCAGGGCCGCCACTTCCGCCTCACCGACGTGCACGGGAAGGTAGTCAAGGGCATCCTCGCCTAGGGTGTGCGAGAGGGACGCCATCTCGAATTCCCTCTCACTCCGCTCTACTGCTCTTTGCGGACTTCTCCCTCCCAGCATTTCGGCGTATCCTTCACGGTCTCACGAAGAATGGCCCCGATGCGCTCGTCGCTCGCAAGTAGTGCGGCTTATCGATCTTCCCCTTCAAGCTCTCCCAGTTGGCGCCCGTCTCAAAATCAAAACGAGCTCCCCCTTCGTCGAGTTGCTCAGCAATCGTGTTCCCCATATGGCGGAAGTTCCCATGCGTTCCAGTCACGAACCATCCACCCCAGCGCTCCTTGATTGGGCTCGCATCGGTGGTGAGGTAGGTGCCGGCTGAGAGGATCGGATGACCGTTCTTGTCCGGAAAGACCGAACGCACCATCAACCCCGGCACCAGATCGGTTCGCGAGGTGCCGTGACACTGCAGACAAGTGTTGTCGCGCACCGCAAGATCTGCGCGACCCATTCGCGTCTTGTTGAGAAGATAGAAGACGGGACCAATCACCGGATCGGTGGAGGCGACCTCAATGCTCCCACCGGGGACGTAGCCAACGGAGGTGTCCGCCGAGTGGCAAACCGCTCGCGGATTGTAGTAGCGAATGAGATTGTTCTGCTGGTTCGTCCGGGAATAGACCAAGATCTGGCTCTCTTCGGGAATCTCCAGTTGCTTCAGCAACGTCCGCAGCACCTCCAGCGACTCGCCGGGAGCGCCTTCCTGCCCGCCTCCCAATCGGCAGACAGTCGTGCCATGGCATCCGTGGACTTGGTGCCCGAGTACTTGATCGGGGCCAGTTCAAAGAAATCCCGCTGCGCAGACATCCACAGGGATTGCGCAACGAAACTAATGGCGAGGAGGGCAAGTCGGGGAATCATCCGGAGCAGACCTTCCGTTGGCTAGGCGCCTATATGAACCGGGAAGGAATCCATGGGGCATTCCCGTAAATCCTGCATGGCTTCTCGCTCCCTCCGATGCACCCCAGTCTCAGAGAGCACTCCGCAAATTCATATTTGATATTTTCGCCCTCGCCAAAGCGCGCTGCGAATCAGAGAACCTCGCCCGCAGGAGCGACCCACGAATCGACCCCGCACCACAAGATCTCCTCCTCTCCATGCTTCAAACGACTGCTCCCCCTGTACGCAACAGCCCCGCGGCGCCGTGAAGCAACCGCGGGACTGTAATTCCCCCCAAAAAGTGTTCGTGCTCTTATCGCTCTGCTTTGATTTTAAACAAGGGGATTTTAGAAAAGTTC
>Ga0114993_10007163_pt1 | contig 10353 bp, 8 predicted proteins | sample ArcticOcean_MG_C_FD_87042 | JGI IMG/M metagenome (GOLD analysis project Ga0114993, IMG submission 87042) | Marine microbial communities from western Arctic Ocean - ArcticOcean_MG_CB2_150 | ecosystem: Environmental > Aquatic > Marine > Oceanic | place: Arctic Ocean: Canada Basin | collected...
AAGGTCTATGTCGCCTCGCCCGGCATGCATACGACCAGCTTCTGCCTCGACCTTGCAACAGGACAGGAAATCTGGAAATCGACCCAGGAGCATGCGCTCTTCGGCATCTATAAATATCCGGCCATCGCTTCAACGCCTTTGGTGCTCGATGACCGGATCGTCCTGCGGGAGGTCAACAGCCACGGCGGCAACGAAGGGCAGGCCAAAAATCTCGTTTACCTCGACAAGGCAACCGGCCAAACGCTCGAGCGAAAATACGCCGGACATGTAGACTATCGGACCCAATATGCCGCCGTTGTGACGAATGGCAAGTATATGGTGTATCCGTTTGCAGTACACGATATCTACGGAGCTCCTGCGATCTGCCAGAATTTCAACCGCCTCGTTTGCGCAGACCTCGACAACGACGCCTGGCGCTGGGATTTTAACGTCGGCGACATCGATGCGTTGGCCGAACCGGTGCTAACCGAGACCGTGGCAATCGTCGGTACGATGGAAGGTTATCTGTACGCGCTGAGGCTCGATGGGGCGGACCTTGATGATACGGGCGAGTTTTTGCCAGCCAACAAGGCGACTCGCATCGCATGGCAATTCAAGGCGTCGGGTGCGGTGAATACCCAAGTGACGCTGGCGAATGGGCGAGTATTTTTCGGCTGCAATGGTGGCTCGGTCTACTGTCTGGGCGAGCAGAGCGGCGCGTTACTTTGGCAAAGACGTGTCGAGGCCGTCGAACACCGTGCCCGCAAACATTTCAGCACGCCGCTCGTGCACGACGATCGCGTCTATGTCGGTGCGGCCAACCATTGCGTTTATGCGCTGGATGCGCAAACAGGGACTGTCGTTTGGCAGGTAGAGGTCTCCGACTGGGTCCGGGCGAAACCCGTTGTTTGCGGTGATAATATTATTGTCGCGACCGTCGACGGCAAACTGCATTGTATCGACTTGGACGGCACGCGCTGCTGGTCGAAAGTGATCAGTACCCACCCGATCTACGCAGACCTCGTATCCGCTGAAGACCGTTTGCTGATTAGCGACAGCAATCTCATGTTGTACTGTCTTTCGGCTGATGGACGGACGCTATGGGAGAAAAGCACGCTCAACGCATTCGTTGATCCCACCGGCCAACGCATTTTCACGGATGAACTTTCGGGGGGCACCTACTACCAATCGAAACCCACGGCCCATCGCGGGAAGATCTTCTTTGGCACCCCGTCTGGATTTCTTCATGCGGCCGATGCGCAAACGGGCGAGCCGATCTGGAAATTTGAAATGGGGGCCGCGATCTCCGCGGGACCCGCTTGTGCCGACGGGCGGATTTTTGCCGGCCAACAAGGCGGCGAACGGTTTTTCTACTGCGTAGATGCCGAGGATGGGGCGTTGATTTGGAAACAAACCCTTCCGGGTGGTTGGGTGTGGGGGTCGGCGATGGTCGACGATGGTCTGGTCTATGTGCCCACCGTGAGCGGTTATGCTGTCTGTCTCGACGCAAAAACAGGCCATATCGTGTGGATGTTCCCGACCGCGCAGTCGATCCCGGCCGAACCTGCAATTGACGGCGACCTCGTCTACTTCGGTTCCTGGAGCCGCTCGATCTACGCGTTTAACAAAAAAACCGGTGCGATCGTGTGGAAGACCAATGGCATTGCGCTCGACTCGGGTACGCTTATCGCATTCGACGGCAAGGTCTACCTGCCGCACCACAGTAATATCTTCAAATATCTAGATGGAAAAACCGGTGATATCCTCAACGAGGGCAACACCAACGACGAGGAAAAAGGCGCGTTCTCTGACTTCAACGCCACGCCGGCCTTTCACGGTGGGCGCGCATTCTTCTCGTCGCGCGGCGGCATGGGGCTGCGCGGCGTGCCGCTGTTTTCCATGGTCTATTGCGTCGATCCCGAGACCGCCAAAATCTACTGGACGCACCCGGACGGCGGCGGCCTGTCGGCAACGGCGGTTGCGTCTGGTCGCGTCTATATTGCCTCGGGCACCTCGCCGTTTTTCTACTGTCTCGACGAAGAGACCGGTAAACCACTGTGGACCTATAAACTCGGCCATCGCGTCGAGGAGGCGACGCTGTGCGTTTATCGCGACAAAGTCTTCGTGCTTGCGGCGGACGGTTATGTCCATGCCATCGAGTAGCTGCGCAACTAGGTAGCCGGTATATGACCCGCATACGGCGAGGTACACTGTATGTTCGCCGCTCAATTAATAGATCAGCAATTGAAAGTGATAACCACAATCGCACTCATACTAGCGGCTCTCGTAGCGTCTGGGGATATCCGTGCGGAGACCAACCCGGCTTTCGCGCTCAGTTCTGCGACAAATAAGATCGAGCAGATCTTGCGGGTAAACGGCGGTTCGGGAGATGGAGCGTATAGCGAGGGTGATTACGTGAGGATTCAGGCCGATCGTTGCTTCATCGGCAGGTGTATTCATGAACTGTGTGGATCCCAACAACGGCACATTGCTTTGGCGCTGCTATGTTGGCGGGCCGATGGAAGAAGGGGTGCCGGCTTGATATGGAGATAAAGTTTTCTCCGATCACCGCAATGGCTATTTTTTTGCCATAGAATAATCGGCTGGAGGAGAGACATGACGAAGAGGCCACAAGAGACGGCAAAATAGACTGCCGTTGGAATATTAGAAGTAAGTTCGCTTGATTGGGAATCAGTAGAAGCATTTTCACTAGGAGGAATATGAGATGAGTGTTAAAAAATATGATTTGCTGACCGGGGGTCAGATTTCCCCTCCAGCTTCTGGGCGCTACTATCCCCTGTATAGCCCCGTAGATGGCACCTTAATCGCCGAAGTGGCCGATGCGACTCGGGTCGATGTGGACTGCGCCGTGGCCGCTGCGCAAGAGGCGTTTTACGCCGAGTGGAAGTTCTGTAGCGTAGAACACAAGCGTGCTTTGTTCGCCAAGCTCAAAGAAATGCTCTATGCTGCGGCGGACGAACTAGCGGGGGCCAAGGTCCAGCCCCAAGGTGGGACGGGCATCCCGCCGCTGATCGAACGGGTCATCGACTACTATGTGGGCAAGCTCGATGACGGAGCGGGTACGCTCATCGAACACGGCGACCAACAGACTAATTATGTATATAGAGAACCGCTCGGGGTCGTTGCTATTTTTGTGCCTTTCAATGGGCCGATGTTGGGCGCTCTTTTGGCGGCTGTGCCGGCATTGGTAGCCGGTAATACGATCGTGGTTAAAGCGCCCGACCAGGAAGCACCACAGGCGCTCAGGACCATGCAGGTCTTCCACGAAGCCGGTTTCCCCCCCGGGGTGGTCAACGCGCTCAGCGGCAAAGGCCCCGAGGTGGGGCAGGCGCTCGTCGCGCATCCGGCCACGCGGCTGATCAGTTTTACCGGCAGCACGGCTACGGGCAAAAAGATCATGGCCGCCGCCGCCGAAGATCTCAAGCGGGTGCAGCTCAATCTGGGCAGCAAAACGGCGCAGGTCATCTTTCCCGACGCCGATCTTACAGCAGCCGTGGACGCGACTATAGGTTCGGCCTTTCCCGGGCAGGCGTGCTCGGCGATAAGTCGGGTATTGTTGCATAGTTCAGTGCGCGACAAATTTGTCGCGCTATTACAAGAAAAGGCACAAGCCGCAGGGCCCAGTATGTTGATCGACGGGGCGGCGATAGAGCGTGTGGAACGCTATGTAGAAATGGGAAAGACGCAGGGTGCATTATTGTTTGGCGGGAGTCGTGCGACAGAAGACGAATATGCAAAGGGCTGTTATTTTGAGCCCACGGCCTTTGCCTTTGACGATCAATCTAGTCCGGTTTGTCGCGACGAAATTTTCGGGCCGGTTGTATCTTTGCTGACCTTTGACAGTGACGAGGAGGCGCTAGTGCTGGCCAACGACACCGATTACGGGCTGCTCGTTTCGCTCTGGACGCAAGAGCCCGCGCGCCAGCGCTACTTTATACGGCGATTGGAAGTGGGGATCGTGACGGTTAATAGCGGCAGCGCGTTGAGCCACCGCACGCCTTGGGGCGGTTTTAAACAGAGTGGTATTGGCCGTCGCTACGGCGAGATGGGGCTAGAGCCCTTTTTCGAATACAAAACGGTGTGGATTTCTTGAATTGAGAGCAGATGGGCGGATGAATGTGGTGGTCACCCGATGGCAAACAAGTAGCTTTTGTCAGTAACACAGTCCCGCATCGGCAATTGCGCGGGCCTAACAATATTATAGCCATAGCGGGGAATACGATAAGCACAAAAAATCGGCGTAAACTCTAGACCGCTGCGGGAGTGGCTTACGGCGGTATGGTTAAAACGTCTTCATACACCTAGGTCGGGGGCTATTATGGGATCGGAGTATTTTTTTGTGGTAAATCTGCAGTGAACCGGGGCTGGTCCTACCGAGACTACGTGCGGGACGAAGCGTCGGGGCTCTCGATCAGCGGCTTTTATAGCCAGAATTACAGCCATTCGGATATTACTTGCTGGCGGCGGCGCTTGTCTGGCGGCGAGATTGAACACAATGGCTTGCGTACCCGAGACGATCTGCTGCTGGCGGTGGGGGATCAGCTGGTCTGGCACCGGCCGCCTTGGCAGGAGCCGGAGGTGCCGCTGCAGTTCGAAGTCATCCATGACGATGGCGATTTGCTGATTGTCAACAAGCCTTCCGGATTGCCGGTGATGCCGGCTGGAGGTTTTCTCGAACACACGCTGCTGCGCTTGTTGGAACGGCGTTGGCCCGTCGACCCTCCGCGCCCGGTGCATCGGCTGGGACGCGGTACTTCGGGATTATTGATCTGTGCGCGCCGGAGTCGGAGCCGTGCCTGGCTCAGTGCGGCCCTGCGCGACCATGGGAAAGCTGTGAAGGCTTCTGCGGTGTCGATCGAAAAGATCTACCGCTGTCGCACCGTCAAGGCCGAACTGGAGGCGGAAGGTCGGATCGAAATGCCGATCGGGGCGTTGGAGCATCCGCGATTGGGCCGACTGTGGTGTGCCGATCCACGGGGGCTGCCTAGCCGCAGCGACTATCGCCTGTTGCGGCGCGAGGCCGACGGCAACTTGCTAGAGGTGACGATCTGTACGGGCCGCCCCCATCAGATTCGCATCCATCTCGCCGCGATTGGGGCACCGCTGCTCGGCGATCCGCTCTACGTCCGGGGTGGCCGCGTCGGGGATGTCGACGCCTTGCCTGGTGATCTGGGTTATCAACTGCATGCGCATCGACTGAGACTACGCGATCCCAAGGGGCAACGGCTCTGCTTTGAAGCACCGTTGCCTATAGCTTTGCGCTGAAGTGCTTCACTGGATCGCCCATTTTCGCCCTTGGCGATTAGTCGACCAACTAGACGGAGGAGGAGATATGAGACAAGAAGATATCGGGCAAGACGGAGACCAGCGGTTGCTCGCCGGCCTCACTGGTAAGATCCAGACGGTCACTGGATTGATTGATCCTGAAACGCTTGGGGTCTGCCTCACACACGAGCACCTCTTGATTGACTTGTCCGACCTGCTTCCCCCGCCCAACACGGCGACCGCCCGTGCCTTTTACGCGAGACCGGTGTCGGCCGAGGCGGCTGCGTACTGCCGGAACTACTCCGAATTTGGCACGGCTCACCATGCGCTCGATAGTGTCGAGACCGCGGTTGAGGAACTGGGGCTCTTCAAGCAGTATGGCGGGCAGGCGATGGTCGATCTCACCCTGGCGAGTATCTACCGCGACCCTGTGGGGCTCCAGCGAATCTCCCGGGCTGCCGGGGTCCACGTTGTGATGGGTTGCGGATTCTATGTTGCGGCAACTCACCCGCCAGCGCTCTCCGACTGCAACGAGCAGCAGATCGCCGCGATGATTGTCGCCGACATTGTCGAGGGCGCGGCGGCCGAGGAGGAATCGCGTTCCACTGGCAAGGGGGTCGTCTACCGTAAGAATACCGGGGTGCGGGCCGGGGTCATCGGAGAGATTGGCTGCTCCTCGCCCCTGCACGACGATGAGCGAAAGTGTCTGCGTGCGGCCGCGAGGGCCCAACGGCAAACCGGTGCTTGTATTTTCGTCCACCCCGGTAGGGAAGAGACCGCTCCGTTGCAGATTCTTGACGAACTCAGATCGGCTGGTGCCGATCTGCGGCGCGTCGTCCTCGCGCACCTCGACCGCACGGTCTTCAACCGGGACACGCTGCAGGAGATCGCCGAGACCGGGGCCTACTTGTCGTACGACCTCTTTGGAAACTACCCATCCGGGTTTTATCCCCACAATCCCGCGGTCCATTTGCTGAACGATGCCGGGAGAGTGGCCGACATCGGCTGGATGATTGAGCGGGGTTGGACGGAGCAGATTTTGATCAGCCACGATATGGCGCAGGCCTTCCGACTGGCCAAATGGGGCGGTCATGGATATCATTATGTTCTGGCTGAGATCGTTCCGTTAAATGCGCATGCGCGGAATCAGCGAGGAAGAGGTTGACCGGATTCTGGTTGGAAACCCGCGGGCGTTGCTCACTATAGTGGCCCCACGGGATAAGCCAGCTTGAGATAGTCCTAGTTGTTGTTCTCCTATCTTGTCTCCTATTCCCCTTGGCCCTATCTTGAGCTGCCGATATGCAGTGGTTGTCTAGCGAACGAGGCATATCGATAGGTGAATTGAAAGTCATGCGCCATCAGCAAAATCCACCATCCAAAGAAATTGGTAATACATCATATGAACATTCTGCTCGTCGAATCGAAGGCCAAATGCAAGACCTTGCTCAAACATCTGGGCAAAGACCAGTGGCGGGTATTGCCCACGGGAGGCCATATCGAGCGCTTGGCCCAAGACCGTAGTATCCACCCGCCGAAAGAGGTCCGTAAAGCGTACTGGTCCAATCGATCCGGTGATCTGCCCAAGCCGCCGTGGTTTTGGACCGAACGCGGCGAGGCGGCTATCGACGCGATCAAAGAAGAAGCTGCACAGCACGAGTCGGTCACCTTCTACCTGGCGGCTGACCCGGATCGTGAGGGCGAGCTGATCGCTTGGCATCTCGAGAAGCTGCTTGCAGGACTCGGCGACTTACACCGGGTATCGTTCCAGGAAATCACCAAGCCGGCGGTGCACGACGCTGTAGCCTCCCCTCGCAGTGTGGACCAGGCACTGGTGGATGCTGCACTTATCCGCATGTTTATGGATCGCATGGTCGGCTGGCGAGCGAGCCGCATTGCTCGGCGTTATACCAATACCTCTACCAACTCAATGGGCCGGGTGCAGACGCCGACGCTGGGCTTTATCGTCGAGCGGGAGTTGGAGCGGGATGCGCACGTCCCGGTGCGCTACTTTGAAGTCAATGCGGAAACCTCGGCTACGGAATGGCGCGTACGTTTTCATGATAAAGATGATCCTGACGCCTGGTTGGATGAGCAACATCGGTTCTCCACCTACCGCACCGCCAAGGCGCCATTGGCCGAGTCTGCACATGCGGCACTGGTCGCCGCGGGATCGGTGCAGGTGAGTGATGTTACCCGTCGTGAAAGGTCGCAAGCGGCGCGCCCGCCTTTCAGTACCGATACCTTGTTTCAAGCCACCGGAAGCCGCTGGGGCTGGTCGCCGAACAAGACCGCCGTGCTGGCGGGAAAGCTCTACGAGGCGGGGCACCTGACCTACATCCGCACCGATTCCACGCGTTTGGCTACTGAGGCGGTGGAGGCTGGTCGTTCGTTGATCTCCGAGGCCTGGAATGCTGAGCTGCTTGGTGTTGTCGCCACTGCCGAGGCCGGCGCGGGTGTACAGGATGCGCACGAAGCCATTCGACCGACGAATTTTCAGCTTGAGACCGTGCCCGACGCCGAGCCCGATGCCCAGAAACTGTATGCCCTTGTTCGGGCGGGGACATTGGCTTCGCTCATGGTGCCTTCACAGCGAGTGACCCTCTCGCTGAAGGGGCAGTGCGAGGGGCTTGAGCTAGTCTTGGACGGCTCAGTGGGTTGGTATGCCGAGCTCGGTTGGCGCCGCGCTTTCGAGGCCTTGGGGGATCAGGTGGAGACCACGCCGATTACCGTAGACACCGGGGAGAGCTTCGAGTGGGTGCCTGGCGATGCTGAGCATGCGAACCCGGTGCTGAAGGAGGACGAGACCAAACCGCCGGCGCGGTATAGGGCCCACACCATCGTGCGAACGATGAAGGAGGCGGGCATCGGCCGGCCCGCGTCCTATGCCAAAACCGTGGACCGTTTGGAAGAAAGAGACTACGTCACTATAGAGGATGGCGTTTTGATTCCCACGAAGGGCGGGCGCGATATTTGGTTGGAGGCGGCTCCGTTGTTTTGTCTACAGGGTGAGCGAGAGGTTTTTCAGACCGAATATACCGCTACGATGGAGACGCAGCTCGACGATGTGGCCGAGGGGCGGCGCCCTGCGAGCGAGGTGTGGGAAACCATGCGTGACGAGTTTAAGGCTGCTCATGCCTCGGCCCAGGAGGCGGGAAACGCGGGGCCATTGGTACCTCGCAGCCGTCTCAAGTTGCAGGAGTATGTGGCGGCTGCGCCAGAGTTGGCAGAGGAGATCGGGGATCTTGATACTCTGACCGAGCAGGAGGGCAGGGCGTTGCTCGCTGACCTGCGGACCCGAGGTATCAACCTGCTGCCCAGTGAAAAACAGCTCAGCTACCTGCAGCGAATGCTGGAGAGCACGGACCTCACGCTGGCGCAGGCGGTTGAATCGGCGAACTTGCTGTTGGCGGGAGCGGAGCCGAATCGCGACGAGGCTAGCGTTCTCATCGATCACCTTTCGACACTGCAGTCCGAGGGACTTGCCCCCAGCGCCAAGCAACTGCACTTGATCAGCAAACTGGCGGACGAAGCCGGATTGGACGAAGCCGGTGTCAGCGCGTTGGTGGGGCTGGCGTCCTATGCCGAACTCACCGGCGGCAGGGGCGGAACGGCGAGCGCCGCGATCGACGCCTTGCGCGCGGTTTAAGAGCCAGATCAGCCTGGTCGCCGAGCTACAGCGAAAGCCAAATCGTCAAGGCCGCGCGTCTTCGGCCGGACGGCTTTTAGCGGGATTTCACCAAGCGCATGCCGACGGTGGTTCCCTCTCGATCCGCTCGTCGTCGATCTTAGTATGGTTGCCGATACCGAAGAAACTTGCGCCCGTGTTCTTGAGATCGCGCGTGAGCAGGCGAACGTTGACTGGAAAGCCGAACAGCGTCGGGAATTCCAGGCGCATGTGATGGTTGCGTTTGCCCTTGGTCGTCAGATACCACTGGACGTTGGCCCGGTAGGAGTACGGGTCGCGAGCGTTGCGGGCAGCCTGCTCGAGGTCGGAGTCGTCCGTGGCCACAACGGCCGACGGCAGCGTCGAAAGCAGGACGCCGGTGACGATCAACAGTATCGGATGGCAATTTCGCATGACAGAGGTGCGTCTCAGGTGGCCATTTTTCTATCTATATTGTTCTAACGGCTTGGGTGCGTTTCATCACGCGGCGTTGGCCATTGTCAAAACTGTCACGGCGATGCATTGTGCAGCGGTTGTCCCACATAACGAGGTCACCGGGTTGCCAGTAATGGCAGTGAATGAATTGTTCTTGAGTGAGATAGTTCGTCAAAAAGGTGATGGTGTCTTGGCTTTCCGATTTGGAGAGACCTTCGACCCATTTGGCATGGTTGGGCGAAAAGTAGAGGCTTTTGTGGCCTGATTCGGGGTGGGTGAGTACGATAGGGTGACGGGGTGGTTCGGGTGGGTTGTATTCTGGGCGGGCGTGAACATAGGCGATTTCGAGGTTTTCCAATCGTTGTTTCATCTCGCCGTCGAGGGCGTTGTACGCTGTGATGTTGCCTGTCCAATAGGTGTCACCGCCTTTGCTGGGTGTTTCGAGGCAATAGAGGATGGAGACGGTACCGGGGTTGGGCAAGAAGATGAGGTCGGCGTGAAAGTGGACTTCGGCATTGCCGAGGGCGTCTTCGTCGGTGTTGGAGATGATGATGATTTCGGGGCGGGTGCCGCGATTTTTTGCGTTGGTGGGGTGTGGTTCTGGGGTGCAGAAGTGTTTGGAGAAACGTACCTGATCGTCTTCTGTGAGGGTTTGATTGCGAAAGATAAGTAGGCTGTGTTGGTAGAAGGCGTTTTGTAACTGGATCACCGTTTTATTGTCGAGTGCTTGAGACAGATCGATGTCTTGAACGGTTGCACCGAGCGCGTTGTTTGTGGGTGTAATGGTCATGGCAGTTGGGATTGTCAATGGGCGTGTGTAAACAGCCTGATTAGCTTCGTTGCTGCTTCGTCATTGGGAAAGACCCGACGATGCTTGATCATCTTCCGCAGGCAACTATTCAGCGACTCGATGGCATTGGTAGTAGTGTCAATTGATCCATTTTTTTAACTTAGCTCGAATGTGTATCAAGCACGAGCCGAAAAGTCCG
>Ga0114993_10007165_pt1 | contig 10349 bp, 9 predicted proteins | sample ArcticOcean_MG_C_FD_87042 | JGI IMG/M metagenome (GOLD analysis project Ga0114993, IMG submission 87042) | Marine microbial communities from western Arctic Ocean - ArcticOcean_MG_CB2_150 | ecosystem: Environmental > Aquatic > Marine > Oceanic | place: Arctic Ocean: Canada Basin | collected...
TAAGCGAACAGCAATTGGCATAAGTTTATCAACTGTCTCTAAAATAAATGATTTCAAAGATTGCTGATGTCCCATTTCGTCAATAATTAAATCGGCATCAAGGCCATATCGAGTTGCCCGCCATTTATTCTCACGAAGTATCCAAGAATCTAATAATGGTAATTGCGAGCCATCATCATAATGATCAGAGAGAGCAACCACCAAGCATTGTGTAAGTGCCGCTAAATTTGCCATTTCAGGTATGGATGGTACAGAATCAAACACACGAATTTCTACCGTTCCAAATCCAGGGTGTGGACGCACATCCCACCATACCTCTCGTATTGAATCAATAGATTTAGCTTTTTGTAGTGTTCGCATAAATTTCTGAAATTCACTATAATTTTTCAATAAGGGAGGTAGCCCAGCCGTAGGTAAGCCTTCAAATATTTTTGTTCGGGTAGATGCTAAACCAGTACGTTCTCCCCCGAAAAATGGAGAATTGGCAGATAGGCCTATCATCATGGGAATATATCTTGTTAAGCCATTGCTTATGGCGATAGCCTTTTCTCCAGACTCAACACCCACATGCACGTGTACGCCTGTAATTAATAGACGGCGTAATGGCCATTGCATCCGTTCTAAAAAATGTAAATATCGCTCATTTTGAGTAACGGACTGCTCTTTCCATTTTGAGAAAGGATGTGTGGCTATTGATGCCAAAGAATAACCTTTATTCTCAGCCACAATGCTGGCTTTTTGAATATACTCTGTTAAATCAGAAATAACCTCATCAACATTTTTGCAAACCCCCGTATTAATCTCAATAATTGAATCTAATAATTCTTCTTTAACATGAAGACTATCCTGAAATTCTGAAAGAATATCGTCAGCACCAGATGCTAACTCAAAAGATTCATTATCAAGAATTTGAAGTTCAACCTCCACACCAATAGTAGGGTTCGGAGAACTATTAAAGAATATTCTACCGCGGCTCATTAGCTTGAGAGGATACTTCCTAATGTGTTATAATAAACCGGTTCCATTTCATCTCGTGAAATATCCACCAAATCATTTATTAGCATTCGACCTGTATCTGTGACTCGCCCGATAGTTTGGGTGTGTACATCTATGCCTTGCGCCAATAAAATCAGCTCATATAATTGGTCTTCATCTAAAGATACAATAATTACACTTTGACATTCACCAAATAGCAATTCATCATCTCGCAATTTTCGATCAATGTCCAATTTTGCGCCTAATCCAGATTTCGCAGTAATAATGGATTCTGCAATGTTTATGGCCAATCCGCCATCAGACAAATCATGTGCCGATTTTATGATACCTTTTTTAATGGCCTCCAAGCAAAGTTCTTGAACGCCCATTTCCAATTCTTCATTTAATGGAGGTATTGGACCTTCAATTTTACCATGTTCCGTTTTCAAATATTCGGATCCACCTACACATCCATTCAATGCACCCAACGTTACAATAAAATCACCGGCATCTTTAAATTCTGAAGATGTCTTTTGGCTGATATTATCTAAGACGCCCACCATGCCAATCACTGGTGTTGGATATACGGCACTATCTACAGTTTCATTATAGAAACTCACATTACCGCCGGTCACAGGTGTATTCAGTTGTCGGCACATCTCACCCATTCCGGTAACCGCCTCTTTAAATTGCCAATATACTTGCGGATCATTTGGGTTTCCAAAATTCAAACAATTGGTTATTGCCAATGGCTCACCACCACCACATACCACATTTCTGGCGGCTTCAGCCACTGCAATTTTTGCACCCAAGCGTGGATTTAAATACACATAGCGACCATTACAATCCGTACTTATAGCTAAACCCTTATTGGTTCCCTTTAACCGAATTACCGCTGCATCTCCACCCGGACCTTCCATGGTATTTGATCGAACGGTAGAATCATACTGACTATATACATACCGTTTACTGGTAATGTTTGGCGTTGCCAATAGATTTAATAATGTTTGATTATAATCAGAAGGCTCCTCAATATCTTCAATTTTAAATTGATTGAGCGTAGAGAAATATTCAGGCTCTTGTGTAGGCAAATCATATTGGGGTGCACCGCCACCAAGTACAAGTTCCTCTGATGGAATCTCTGCAACCATATTGCCGTCATGCCAAATTTCGAGATTTCCTGTATCTGTAACCACACCAACTTCAGTGCAATTTAAATCCCACTTTTCAAAAATGGAATTCAATTCTTCACCAAAACCTTTTTCGATCACAATCAGCATGCGTTCTTGTGATTCAGAAAGCATAATTTCATAGGCATTCATACCATCTTCACGAAGAGGAACCTCATCTAAGTTTATCTTAATTCCGCATTCACCTTTTGCAGACATTTCAGAACTTGAGCACGTAATTCCTGCTGCACCCATATCTTGAATTCCCACTAACCATGGTTTTTTGCACACCTCAAGCGATGCTTCTAATAATAATTTTTCAGTAAAGGGATCACCCACTTGCACATTCGATCGTTTAGATTCGGTTTCTTCCGTGAGTTCGATGGATGCAAATGTGGCACCATGGATTCCATCTCTACCTGTTGATGCACCCACAATAAATACAGGGTTTCCAACCCCTTTTGCTGTGGCACTGGCAACATGTTCAATATCCACAATTCCAATAGACATTGCGTTAACCAATGGATTCCCTGAATAACAATTTTCTACTACGACCTCACCGCCAACAGTAGGAATGCCAAGGCAATTTCCATAATCAGCAATTCCTTCAACTGCATGCTCTAATAAAAATCTATTTCTGGCACGGTCTAAACTACCAAATCTAAGGGAGTTTAAGGATGCAATGGGTCGTGCCCCCATCGTAAAAATATCTCTCATAATTCCACCCACACCAGTAGCAGCTCCCTCGTAAGGCTCCACAGCAGATGGATGGTTGTGTGACTCAATTTTAAATGCCGTTGCAATACCATCACCTAAATCTACAAGACCTGCATTTTCCTCACCAGCGCTCACCAAAAGCTTTCCACCATCACGAGGTAATGTTTTTAATAATTTGATTGAACTTTTGTACGAGCAGTGCTCACTCCACATGACTGAAAAAATACCCAATTCTACATAATTAGGCAGTCGACCTAAAATTTCTTGAATTCGAGCAAATTCACTTTCACTAAGGCCATGCTCCTTAGCCACTTCTACATTTATTGTTGGTTCTTGTAACACTAAAGCTCCTTATTTTATAGGGAAAAAAGAGTGGGAAATTTACAGAGAGTTGCGCCAATATTGAATCTAATTTTAACCCAAAATTTAAATAAAATGAATATGATTATTTACGAAGTGAACTTATCCATCGAAACTGTCCTTGAGACATCATTTATTCCATGGCTTAAAACCCATATCAATAAGATGTTAAAATTTGATGGTTTTATTGATGCGGACAATAATCACACCTCCAAAAATTGGGTGGTTCAATATAAAGTTGAATCTATGGCACATTTGGAGGATTACTTTGACCTCCATGCCAAGCGTATGCGGGAAGAAGCATTAGACAGATTTTCTGATGGTTTTACAGCCAGAAGAAGAATCCTCAAAGTTGAAGTATAAATTTAACTTCACAAGCTGCAGGTAAACTTCCTAAATTTTAAGACTAAACTCAATACAATATATAGGCTATGACAAATAAAAAATTAAGCTACGGCGACTATCTAAAACTTGACCAATTATTAGATTCACAAAAACTCAAATCAACGGAATCTGGTAATTCGGTACACGATGAGATGCTCTTTATAATCATCCATCAAGCCTACGAACTTTGGTTTAAACAGATCTTGCATGAATTAGATTCTGTTTTGGATATGTTCAAAGGCAATTATGTGCAGGAAGAGAATCTGGGCACAGTGGTTACTCGTTTTGACAGAATTATAGAAATCCAAAAATTATTGGTAAATCAAATTGGAATCTTAGAAACCATGACACCTATGGATTTCCTGGAATTTCGTGATTTGCTCACGCCCTCATCTGGATTTCAATCCACTCAGTTCAGGCTTATTGAAAATAAATTGGGCATGCAAGCTGATGATCGAATCCAATATGGCAAGCAGCGTTATAATAAATTTTTAGACGATGACGATTCTAAAAAAGTGTTGGATTCTGAAGAAGAATTTTCATTATTCAGCATGCTTGAAAAATGGTTAGAGCGTACCCCCTTTTTACAAATGGATGAATTTAACTTTTGGGCATCATATCAATCCGCTGTGGAAGAAATGATTCAAGGTGATATAGAACGAATTAAAGAGAATACCCAATTTGATGAGGTGACCCAAGCCAGCAGCTTAAAACAATACGAAGCTATTCAACGTACATATGATGCCTTATTTGATGAGAATAAATATGCCCAACTTCAAAAAGAGGGGCATCGCAGACTTTCCCAAAAGGCAACATTGGGAGCACTCTTTATTCAGCTTTACCGAGATGAACCCATTTTGCAACTTCCTCACCGATTGTTAACGCAGCTCATAAATGTGGATCAGCTCTTCACATCATGGAGAAATCGTCATCGCCTGTTGGTATTCAGAATGATTGGCGTAAAAATTGGCACGGGCGGTTCTACTGGTCATGCTTATTTGAAGAAAACGGCAGAGAAACATTCCGTGTTTAGAGATTTTGCCAATTTGTCCACGTATATAATTCCACGGTCGTCATTACCAGTACTGCCAAAAGAGCTTAAAAAAGAATTGGGATTCTACTTTACTTATGAAAAATAAATTGACCACTTCACTCAATGGATTGAATGCTTTAATTTGTGGTGGTACTTCTGGGATTGGAAAATCTACTGCCATTGAATTCTCAAACTTAGGGGCCAATATTACTCTCTTTTCCCGGAATGAGGATAAACTTAAAGACACTTTAAAATTGTTCAAAAATGATAGCAATCAAACGCATCAATATTTAATTGGAGATTTTGATAATAGTGATGGTATAAAAGCCACAATTGAAAAGCATATCAATAATGGTAATCAATATCATATTCTCATCAATAATTCTGGTGGACCAAAGGGTGGTCCCATTGCCAATGCTAATCCTGAAGAATTTATAAATGGGTTTAATCGCCATTTAATTTGTAATCATATTATATTTCAAGCTCTCCATTCAGGAATGAAAAATTATAATTATGGGCGTGTTATCAATATTATTTCTACATCGGTAAAACAACCCATTCCTGGACTGGGAGTATCAAATACCATTCGTGGTGCGGTGGCTTCATGGGCAAAAACACTCTCCTTTGAAGTGGCTAGAAATGGCATAACTGTGAACAATATCCTCCCCGGATTTACGGATACTGAACGACTTGGTTCGCTCATAAACGCAAAATCGAACGCCGGAAACATTTCTGTAGATGCTGTTGCTAAAGCGATGAAAAATACTGTCCCAGTGGGTAGATTTGGTAAGCCAGAAGAAACAGCTAAGGCAATCGCCTTTTTGGCATCTCCTTCAGCAAGCTATATTAATGGTGTAAGCCTTGCTGTTGACGGTGGAAGGCTGTCGTGTATATAGCCATATTTAATAACCCACGACTTAAGTTGTGGGTTATAGAAAATATACCCAACAACCATTTCAATGGCTTTAATGAAATCTCTGTATTGTAAATGATTCAAATTAAAAACTTCATCAACGGAAAATTAGTATCTCCAAACTCTGGCGAATATTTTGACAATTCTTCTCCAGTTGATGGACAAATTTATTCGCAAATTCCAGACAGTGATACAACCGACATCAACAATGCTGTTTCAGCGGCAAAAGAGTCATTTAAAACATGGTGCCAACTCTCGAAAAAAGATCGCCATTATCATATGATGCGCTTGGCGGATGAGATAGAAAACCATTTTGATGAATTGGTTAGGGCCGAATCCAAAGATAATGGTAAACCAGAATGGCTGGCAAGGTCAGTTGATATTCCCCGTGCATCAGAAAATTTTCGATTTTTTGCCACAGCATCACTCCATTTTGATTCTGAAGTTCATGAGATGGACGGCAAGGCACTCAACTACACTTTGCGTCAACCAGTTGGGGTGGTGGGCTGTATTTCTCCATGGAACCTCCCCCTCTATCTACTCACATGGAAAATTGCGCCCGCTTTGGCAGCGGGAAATACGGTGGTGGCAAAGCCTTCAGAAATTACGCCTATGACAGCTTATCTATTCAGTGAGATTTGCCAAAAAGCCAACTTCCCCAAAGGGGTGCTCAATATTGTACACGGCTATGGAGATAAAGTAGGCGATGCGTTAAGCAAACATCCAGATGTGCCCATAATTTCATTTACCGGTGGCACGACAACGGGAGAAAAAATTGCCACTGTGGCTGCCCCCATGTTTAAAAAATTGTCTTTAGAATTGGGCGGTAAAAATCCCAATATTGTTTTTGAAGATGCGGACTTTGATAAATCTGTGGATATGGCAGTAAAAGCGGCCTTCTCAAATCAGGGGCAAATTTGCCTCTGTGGCTCTCGCCTATTTGTTCAGGATTCTATATATGAAAAATTCCGTGATGTATTTGTAAAGAAAACAAAATTACTGAAAGTGGGGAATCCCAAAAATGATGACAGTAATTTAGGAGCGGTAGTTTCAGGGCAACATTTAGAGAAAATATTAGATTGTATCGAATTGGCAAAATCCGAAGGTGGAAAAATTCTCACCGGGGGAAATCGCATCATTTTAGATGGCGAACTATCAAATGGCTACTATATTGAGCCTACCATTATTGAGGATCTCCCCCACTCATGTCGCACTAATCAAGAGGAAATATTTGGTCCAGTGGTATCCATCATTCCTTTTACTACTGAAGAAGATGTAATTGATATGGCAAACTCCACAAAATATGGATTATCCGCCAGTATCTTCACCAAAGATGTGAGTCGTGCCCATCGTGTGGCCGCTGAAATTGACGCAGGAATTGTGTGGGTAAACACATGGATGCTCCGAGATTTACGCATACCATTTGGTGGCATGAAAAACTCTGGTGTTGGCCGTGAAGGTGGATTTAAATCCCTACAATTTTTTACTGAACCTAAAAATGTGTGTGTGAAGATATGAGTACTGAAAAATTCAACAGTCAAAAGGCCCCAGAACCAATAGGTTTATATCCCCATGCTCGTCGTGTAGGGGATTTACTCTTTCTCTCTGGAGTTGGTCCACGAGAACGAGGCAAAAATGATATCCCTGGTGTTACATTAGATGAAAATGGAAAAATTGCATCCTACAATATTGAGAAGCAATGCCATTCTGTATTTGCCAATGTGAAAGCCATTTTGGAAGATTCGGGCTCTTCGTGGGATAACTTGGTGGATGTAACCGTTTTCCTCACCAATATGAAAGCTGATTTCAAAATCTATAATAAAATATACGCGGAGTATTTCAAGGATATTCAGCCTTGCAGAACTACCGTCGAAATCAATTGTTTACCCACCCCAATAGCTATAGAATTAAAATGTATAGCCACAATATAACCACGAAGAGTCAGAGGCACAGAGAAAAAACTAACTCAGTGACTCCGTGTCTCTGTGGTGAAGGAGGAAACCTTGCTGCTCCCATTCAATTTTAAAAACTGGATTGACACAAACCGCCACCTCCTAAAACCACCGGTTGGCAATAAAATGGTCTATGAGAATAGCGAATTTATCATTATGGTGGTGGGTGGACCCAATACGCGGAAAGATTATCACATTGATGAAGGTGAGGAATTTTTCTATCAATTAGAGGGCAATATGATCCTCCGCATTATGGAAAATGGTATGCCCAAAGATGTGGGGATTAATGAGGGTGATATTTTTCTACTTCCGCCAAAAGTGCCCCATTCTCCCCAGCGGTTTGAAAATACCGTTGGCTTGGTGATTGAGCGAAAACGCCGTGATGGTGAGCTTGACGGATTTCAATGGTATTGCGACGGTTGCCATACTCTACTTTATGAAGAATTTTTACCCCTTACCGATATTGTAAAACAGCTCCCCCCTATTTTTGATGGATTTTGGGCAAATAATGACGCGCGAAGCTGTAAAGCTTGTTCCGCTTATTTAGAGAAACCATAATGTTTAAAATTGATATCCACACCCATATTTTGCCAGAAAACCTCAATGAGCTTACCAATACTTTTTCTGACCCTAGGTTTTTGCGCATGGATGCCCTCGACGAGAAAACTGCCATGCTTCGCAAAGACGATAAGGCTTTTCGCCAAGTGGACTGTAATTGTTGGAGTCATCATGCACGGACCAATGATTGTAAGGAAACAAGTGTTGATGTTCAGGTTCTATCTACAATTCCCGTGCTGTTTTCATATTGGGCAAAAGATGATGAATGCCTGAAACTTTCGCAATTTCTTAATGACCATATTGCAGAAATTTATAGAACCGAATCCACTAAGTTTATTGGACTGGGAACCATTCCCATGCAAAATGCCGATTTAGCCATTGCCGAAATGGATCGTTGTGTGAACCAGTTGAATCTCCCCGGAATTGAATTGGGCTCAAACATTAATGGCTTAAATTTATCTGAGGCAGAATTTCATCCCATTTTTGAGCATGCGGAAAAAATTGGCTGCTCCCTTTTCATTCACCCTTGGGAAATGATGGGTCAAGGTGATATGCAAAAATATTGGCTACCATGGTTGGTAGGCATGCCAGCAGAAACATCCCGTGCGATTTGCTCCCTCATTTTTGGCGGCGTTTTAGAAAAATACCCCAATCTTAAAATCGCATTCGCTCATGGTGGTGGTGCATTTCCCTTTACTGCGGGCCGTGTTGATCATGGATTCAATGTGCGACCCGATTTATGTGCCGTAGATAATTCGGCATTACCATCATCGTATATGAAAAATTTCTATGTAGATTCTTTGGTGCATGATGAAAATGCCATGAACTTCCTCATCCAAACTATGGGTGCCGAACGGATTGCTATGGGCTCAGACTATCCCTTTCCACTCGGCGAGCATCATCCCGGTAAACTTATTGAATCTATGGAGTTATCAGACACCACCAAACAACGATTGCTTTCTGGCACGGCATTAGAATGGTTGGGATTACATGAGAGTGAATTCCCTGGATAAGCCTATGTTAATGGATATTGAATCTGCTAAAAAATTAGATCAGGTAGATCTATTGGCACATTTCAGAGGTAGATTTCACCTCCCCGAAACAGAATTAGGTGAACCTTTCATTTACTTTTGTGGAAATTCTCTGGGGCTTCAGCCAGACACAGCCTCTCAATTTGTAAACGAAGAATTGGATGCGTGGAAGAAATTTGGTGTGGATGGGCATTTTCATGCCAAGCGACCATGGATGTCGTACCATGAATTTTTGACTCAATATTCGGCAGAAATTGTAGGTGCCTTGGAAAAAGAAGTGGTGGTAATGAATTCCCTCTCTGTGAATCTGCATTTACTCATGACATCATTCTATCGCCCAAAGGGCAAAAAGAAGAATATTCTCATTGAGCATAATGCATTCCCGTCGGATAGATATGCGGTGCAATCTCAGTTAAAATTGCATGGAAACCACCCCACTGATGATTTGATTATTCTACAACCTAATGATGGTGCAATCATTACCACAGATTCGATATTGAATTGTATTGAACATCACCATGATGAAATTGCCATGATACTTATTGGCTGTGTTAATTATTATTCTGGCCAAGCCTTCGATATGAAAGCCATTACGAAGAAGGCCCATGAGTGCAATTGTTTAGTAGGTTTCGATTTGGCCCATGCTGCAGGAAATTTAAAATTAGGTCTCCACGAGTGGGGAGTAGATTTTGCCGCATGGTGTGGTTATAAATATCTCAATGGAGGTCCCGGTGCGCCCTCGGGACTGTTCATCCATGAGCGACATTTGGGTCAAAGGGACATCCCTCGATTTGAAGGTTGGTGGGGTCATGATAAGTCCACTCGATTTGAAATGCCCGACCAGTTTATCCCTATGGAGACGGCGGAAGCGTGGCAATTATCAAATCCACCCATTATGGCATTGGCACCCCTCTTGGCCAGTTTAGAAATTTTTCATGAAGCAGGAATAGATAACTTGGTGGCAAAAAGTATTCAACTCACTGACTATTTGGAGAAATTGATTTTATCCCAACTTAGTGGTAAAATTGAAATTATTACGCCGCCATCTGCCAATGATCGGGGCTGCCAACTCTCCCTGCGACTAGTCCATCCTATTCCCGACATTATGAAAAAACTGAATGGCGTAGGTATTATTGCCGATTGGCGTGAGCCCGATGTAATTCGTATTGCCCCCGTACCATTGTATAATTCGTTTGTGGATTGTTTTGAATTTGTGCAGAGATTAAACACACTGTTCAATGACCACTAAAACCATCA
>Ga0114993_10007166_pt1 | contig 10348 bp, 12 predicted proteins | sample ArcticOcean_MG_C_FD_87042 | JGI IMG/M metagenome (GOLD analysis project Ga0114993, IMG submission 87042) | Marine microbial communities from western Arctic Ocean - ArcticOcean_MG_CB2_150 | ecosystem: Environmental > Aquatic > Marine > Oceanic | place: Arctic Ocean: Canada Basin | collected...
GCCGGTTGCGGCTTTGTCACCGTCACCTGCACCGGCTGGGACATGCACGGCGGCGGCAAGGAATACACCATAACCGACGGCATGCCCGTGCAGGCTCCCGCCGTGGACCGCGCCGCCAGTGCCTTCATCGAGGATCTCATCCAGCGCGGACTTTATGAAAAAGTTCTGCTCGTCATCACCGGTGAATTTGGCCGCACGCCAAAAATAAATTCCAAGGGCGGCCGCGACCACTGGGGAAACCTCTGCACCCTCGCCTTCGCCGGTGGCGGACTGAAGATGGGTCAAGTCATCGGCGCCTCCAACCGGACCGTCAGTGAGCCCGCGCGCGATCCCGTTTCCAGCAACCAACTTCTCGGCACCGTGATGCACACCCTGCTCGATATCCCCAGCCTCCGCCTCCGAACCGATCTCCCCGACGACATCCACCGCGCGATCACCAGCAGTCAGCCGATTCGGCAGTTGGTTTAGTCTTTTTTTTTGACACGGATTTCACGGGTTCGCACGGATGTTCCTAATCTCTGACAATCCGAATCTCACTTTGGCGAATATCACTTGCTGGGGAATCATTCTTTGCTGAGGAGTTTGGCTTTCGGCGGGGGATACTAAATGAGGGTTACAATTGAACGCACGTGAGATTCGTGCAAAGTTCCTCTCGTGAGCGGAATTATTGGCCATTCGATGTACGCGCTGTTGGGACTGAGGGCGGCGCAAGCGCAGGAGCTGCCTATTGCGCGTGTTTTGGAGCGGCATTTGCCCAGCTATCTTTGCGGGGCATACCTCGGTTGCGATGTGGGTACGTTGCCGGCGGCGATCTGTCAGGACACCGGCCAACCGGTCGGCTACGGCGCGCAAAAGTTTAAACGCAGTCCGTTGACCAGTGGTGCGGTGAAGCCGTGGACGCTTGAGTTTGGCGACAGGCAAATCACACCACTCGAAATTCACCAGCGATTTTACGGGCGCGCCCACCTTGCCTTTGGTTGGCACGGGAAGGCTGCCGCGCTGGCGGTGACTTGGGAAAAGTTGCCGGACTATTTTTCGGCGGCGGCGGGCGATGCAATTGAGTTGTTCGGACCCGGCGAACGTCCGTTGGCGTACTGCTTCGGCTGGATGACCCACGTGGTGGGCGACGGCTTGATTAAATCCATCGCTCCCGGGCTAGATCTCCATTTGCTCGATGGAAAATACACGCCCGCCAACCGGCCCATTCAGGACTTGATGACATTTCACGAGATTGGCGTGAATGAACTCGGGCTCGACTGGCCCGCCCTGTTGCGCGATCTCGTGGAGACGCCAATCGAGCCCGCGCAGACTCATTACATGCGCGCCGCCATCCGACGTGGACGGCTGGGCAAACTCACCACCGTCGGCTGGCGACCACAAGACGAGCCGCTGCTGCTGAGTGTCCTCGCCGAAAACCGCCGCTACCAGCGCATCCGCAACGGGCGCATTTTAAAAGAGCTGATCTTGCGCGACACGCCCGCTGGCCCGCAGTGCGACCCAGCGTTAAGCGCACGCGCCAAGGGTTTGAGCTGGCCTCAAATGAAGGCGCTCGCCGAGAAGGCCAGCTTCCGCCACGCCCTCTGGCAAATGGGCGAGCGCATTGCGGAGATGTTCGCCGAGACCTGCAAGCGCCAGCCACTTATTAAAAAGGCAATGCGGCTGGACACACCCACCTGGAAATATCTGACAACGCGCTGGAGCAAATAAGGCTGCGCGCCACCTTTAGTCTCCCTGTTGATTTTACTTGTATGAGGGTTATTTGCCTTTCAATGTTTGCCCTATAAAAAGGGCCATTCTTTGTGCTGTTGCGTGGTGGTTTGCGGTGGGGCTAAGCAGCGGCGCGGATAAAAGATTTGATGCGCATTTGGTGGGAAAGACTGACGCCCAGTTCAAGCGATTCCTGAATCAAAAAAAGGCATATATTGAGCGCCTGATTGCGGATCACAAACTCAAGCCCAGCCAAGGCATCCACGACTTGATACGGGCGGTCGAGATGGATAATCCCACTGTGGTAACCAACGCCTATACGCGCGCGGGCTGGACCCAGTACAATAATCCGGGGAAGGAATCGGCCAACACCAACAACTATCCTCTTTTGCAGTCTTTACTGGAAGTTTACGGTGGTTACGAACAGTACAAGTTGTGGGAACCTCATTTTCGAAAGACGTACATTGATGGCATTGTGGGGAGCATTCCCAAGGGAAGTATTTACTTTGGCGGAACGGATGCCGGGCGGTTTCTCATCACCGCAGGTTGTGACTCGCACGAAAAAGGGAATCCGTTTTTTACCATCACCCAGAATGCGTTGGCAGATCAAACTTACCTCAACTATCTGCGGGATATCTACGGAAAAAATCCCAATTCCAAGCAGTGCTGATTATGTCACAGCCTATCAGCGATTGAACACGGCATTGCCACAATAACAAATGGTGTGGGGGCTCAACTCGGATCTTGCAAGATTCATTTTTTACCGTAATCCCAAGCACCGGTTTTTTGTTGAGGAAAGTATGTTGATACCTTGGATGGGGCCACTCTTGACGCCGCATGGGTTCATCATGGAATTGCACCGCAAACCGGTGAAGGAATTCACTGAGGAAATGATTGCACAGGATCAACGTTTTTGGGCCGCCCATGTCAATGGCTGGCTGGGTAAATGGCTGACTGCAGGCACAGGGCTTAAGGAAGTGATTGACTGGGTAGACAGGATCCATGTCAAAAATGATTTGAAACAATTCAAGGGTGAGGGCGCCCTCTTACGAAAGCAGCTCACTGGGGTTTTTGCTTCGAGACAATGGGCAGCTACTGCGTTCGGTAGTAGCCACCCAGCCAGGGAATTTAGTCAATTACGCTTGGGGCAGGCGAAGATTTATGAACGGCGGGTTGCGCATTGCTTCATGCAATTATCAGCAGAGGAAAAACCTGCGCCCGCCCGACTCCAACAGTTGCAAGCTGAGATGAAGCGCTGCAAAAAAGCGGCAACCCTTGCATTTGCTCAGGCTTACGCCATTTGTCCCGGCTCAGGGGAAACACTAGTCGCGGTTGTTAACCATCTATTGGCCAATGGAGAAATTGTTGTCGCCCGTCGCTTGTGGAAAACCCATCAGGCATTGGCAAAAGCTCGCAAGGGTGACTTGAGTATGGAGAAAAATTATTTGGCCGGTGGCATGTTTCCACAATTCCTGAGTAGAGACGATCTGCAAGGGATGCGGGCTTCCGTAGAATTTGCTGAGAAAATTCAGCCGGGCTTCGGGAAGCGTCCTGAAATCCAACTTACCCTAAGAGTTGACCGAATGCTAAAGGAAGGGCAACTGGATGCCATCGCGGCATTGTTAAAAACATCCAAGGCAGAGGATGAAAAGAAAGGCTCGCGACGGTTGATGCACATTCCCCAGTTATTGAAGTGTCACTACATGGCAGGTGGACCGAGGGCCAATCAAGTGTTGTCCCTGATCGAGAAATGGTTCCCGCAGCGTGCCGCCTAGGATGCTGTGTTGGCAGCGGCCCTGTTGCCCAAGTGGGAGGCTGAACACTTAAAGAATCCTCAGGACACGAGCCGATTAAAGCAGCTAATTACGGCCTGCGTGAACTTGGGGCAAACAAAGGAAGCAAACGCAATCGCAGAAAGGCTGTTGGCGGAATCGAAAGCCAACAAGGCCATGTTGAGGCCTGCGTTTGAAGCCTACCGTCTGCTCAATAATTTTGAAGGGATGGAAAAGGTGCTTTTGCAGTTCCTTGCCCTGGTTCCCCAGAATGAGTCCGTGTGGATCCAATTGGCCATGTTGCAGAATTATCAGGGAAAAACCAAAGAGTGCCTTGAGTCCCTGCAAAAGGTCCTCACCGCCAAGAAAAAAGGGCCAACCTACATTCGCAAACTTATCCTGTCTGAGCCCAGTTTCAAAAACCTCCACCAGAATCCAAGGTTTAAAAAACTGTTCCCTCCTGAGAAGGATAAGTGAGCATAACCGGGACATTCCAGTCTGAATGGAACTGACCGGTTTGCTTGCACGATCCAGCGGCGGCGTGTTAGCGTACCTCCGCATGATGAGTTTTCGGGTGGGACTTTGTCTTTTGTTTTTAATTGTGACGGGATGCGGGCTGGGACGGCCGGCCGTGCCTCGGAATCCAGTTGTTTTCCCGCCGGCCCAGCCGATTGTGCCGGCGGATCCCCTGCGCGCGCAGGCGGATGGCGGCGATCCCGTGGCGCAGTACAACCTCGCTCTCAAGCTGGATGGCGCGGGGCGGCACGCGGAGGCGGCGCGCTATTTCCGTCTGGCCGCGTTGCAAGACATTCCGGAGGCGCAGTTCAACTTTGCCATCCTGCAGGCCGAAGGGCTGGGGGTGCCCAAGGACGAGGACGCCGCGTTTCTCATGTTAAAAAAAGCTGCCGTGGGTCGGCTGGCGGCGGCGCAATACAACGTGGGGGTATTCCTGTCCGAGGGCCGCGGCACGGCGCGCTCGGTGGAGAAGGCTTTGAAATGGCTCCGACAGGCAGCGGTGCAGGGGCACGGGCCGGCGCGGGTGTACCTCGCGGCACTGATGCTCCGGGGCGAGGTGCGCAACCTGACCGGCCCACAGATTGCCGAGGCGGCCGGTTGGATCAACGACGAGGCGTTAAAGGGCGACAAGCAGGCGCAGTTTTACATGGCACTGATGACTGGCCGCGGCATCGGCGTGCTGCCCAATTCGGAAGAGGCGTATTTCTGGTTTGAACTGGCGGCGGCCCAAGGCGTGGCGCCGGCGGCGCGCGGACGGGATCTGCTGGCGGAGAAACTGACCCCCGCCCAAGTCAAACAGGCGCGGGATCGCGCGGCCCAGTTCCGCCCACTGAAGCCGCCCACCGCGCCACCACGCCGTTAATTTAAGTTGCCAATTATGTATTGGAGCGTAAAATCAGCGGCATGGGTCTCTTCGATTTCATTGCTGACTGTCTGGGTTCGAACACGAGTGAATTTTCGAAGGATGAGTGCGAGACGTTTGTTGACGCGGTGCTGTACGCGATGATGATCGACCAGCGCATCGACAGCGGCGAGGAGCGTGAACTGGCCAAACAACTCGATGGACTGCCGTGGCGATCCGAAGTGCAGCTGGTGGATTACGTGAAGCAATCGAGCTTGGCGGCCGGGGATAACCTTTCCTTTAACCAAAAGGCTTCCAGTCTACTGCGCAGGCATTGCCAGCCGTCTTAAACGCGATCCGGCCCGCGAGTCAACCCTGCGCGCTTGTCGGCGAATCGTGCGCGATCCGACGGTGAATTGCGGCCAGTGGAACAAGCCCTGATCCAAGAACTGCGCAAAGCTCTGGGCGACACGGAGTAACCAACGGCTGTTCGCTTACTTTTTCTTCGGGCGTGGCTTTCGGGACGGACGGACGGGATCCTTCTCGGGGACTTTGTATTTGGCGCGGAGGCGTTTTAATTCAGCAAGGAGGTCTCGCTGAACCTTGGCGTAGTCGCTGTCGCCGTGGACGCTGGTGAGCTCGTTGGGGTCTTTCTTCAGGTCAAAGAGTTCCCACTCGTCGTTTTGGTAAAAGTAGATGAGCTTTTGTCGGCCGTTGGTGACGCCGTAGTGGCGGGCGACATTGTGGGCACCGGGAAATTCGTAGTAGTGGTAATAAAAATGCGTGCGCCAATTCTTCGGAGTGCGGCCCTTGAGCAGCGGCACGAGGCTGGCGCCTTGCATGTCCTTGGGGATTTTAACACCGGCGATGTCGAGAAAAGTCTCGGCGAAGTCGAGGTTGGACACGATGTCAGTGTTCACGCTGCCGGGCTTGACGACTCCGGGCCAGCGGACGAGTAGGGGCATGATGAGGCTTTCCTCGTACATCCAGCGTTTATCGTACCAGCCGTGGTCGCCGAGGTACCAGCCTTGGTCGCTGCTGTAAATGACGATGGTGTTTTTGGCGAGGCCGCTTTCGTCGAGGTAATCGAGCACGCGCCCGAGGTTGTCGTCCACCGATTGCACGCAGCGTAGGTAGTCCTTGATGTAACGCTGATACTTCCATTGGATGAGCGCCTTGCCAGTGAGATTGGCTTTGCGGAATGCCTCGTTCTTGGGGCCGTAGGCGGTGTCCCAGGTTTTTTTCTGCGCAGGCGTGAGGTTGCGGGGACCGGCGTTTAGCTTGAGGTCGTTGGGGTTGAGATGGCGCGCGACGGTCATGGCTTGTTTGCTGGCGGCGGAGGTGCGGCCGTTGTAGTCGTCGTAAAGCGTCTCGGGCTCGGGGATGGTCACGTCATCGAACATGTTTAAATACTTCGGGCCGGGCTGCCAGTTGCGGTGCGGCGCCTTGTGCTGGTACATCAGCATGAAGGGCTTCTTTTCATCGCGGTCGCTCTTGAGCCACGCGAGCGCCTTGTCGGTGATTATGTCGGTGGTGTAACCGGTATGCCTACGGGTAACGACCTCGCCTTCCGCGTCGGTCGTCTTCATCGGCGGGTTATAGTATGGGCCCTGCCCGATGAGCACGTCGAAGTAATCAAAGCCAGTGGGCGTGCTACGTAGGTGCCATTTGCCGATCACGGCGGTGGTGTAGCCAGCCTTGCGCAGCAGCTTGGGAAAGGTCTGTTGCGAGCCGTCGAAGGTGAGTCCATTTCGCCAGTAGCCGTTCAGGTGATTGTACTTTCCAGTCTGGATAACCGCGCGGCTGGGACCACAGATGGAGTTGCTGACGTAACATTTATTAAACAGCATGCCCTCCTGGGCCAGCCGATCCATGTGCGGGGTCTTGTTGATCCGCGACCCGTAGGCACTGATGGCGTGCGCGGCGTGATCGTCGGTGAAGACGAAGATGATGTTCGGCCGTTGCGCGGCGAAGAGAGACGGCAGCACGAGCAGCCCCGAGAGCAAAAGGAGAATGCGTTTCATGGTAAAAATCCCGCGCGGTTTTCTGGCTTGTGAGGCGCGCGTGGTGCGCCGATAGTGGCGCATCCCACTCGTGGGTGCAAGTCCGGCATTGTCATGTACACCCTACTCGGCAGCGACAACCAACAGTACGGCCCGGTGAGCGAGGAGGATGTCCGCCAGTGGATCCAGGCCGGGCGCGCCAACGGCCAGACGCTGACACAAAAAGCAAGGCGCGACGGAATGGGCGGCGCTGTCCACCTTCCCTGAGTTTTCCGGGCTATTGCTTGGCGCCGGCCAACCCATGATGGCCCCAGTCATTCGGGACAAATCGGTCAAGCAATTCGGCGTCCTCAACATCGTTCTCGGTATGTTGTGCGGTGGCATCAACACCACCGGGCTGGTGGCGCTCATTTACCTGGTCGACAAAGGCGTGATGGTCATGCAGACTTTAGGCTGGATTATCCTCATCGGTGTCGTCCTGTTAAACGCGACCGCCATCTCGTCCGGCATCGGTCTGCTCCTGTACCGTAAATGGGGCCGAGTCTTGGCCTTGATTTATGCTGGGGGAACGATCGTTTTCATACTGGGCAGCATCGCCCTCAACATCAGCAACGCCGCCGCCAGCGAAGATCCCGCCGCTGCCCGCCGCGCCGGCAAACAAACCGGCCGGGTTTGCTTCCAGCTCATCTACCCAATCATACTCTTGGTCTACATGAACAAGCAAAACGTGCGCCGCTCGCTCAGCTAAGGCAGGGATGCAGGATTGAAATTTAAAGACTCCCCTGATCACGACAATTCCGCGGCCTCCACGGGTTTTTCATCGCGACATTCCCCTTCGTCATTCTTGGGCAGCATAAAGCCGGCGAGCGTCCAGCCCGCAAGATGATCAAAAATCAGGAAGCCAGTGAAGGAATTGGAAAAAGCCCACCAAGACCAGTTGGGCAGGATGACGGTGACGACCGCGAACAGCGAGAAAAACACCGTGCCCCCTACGCGACAGCACGTTCCAGAGTGCGATAGTTTCGACAGCAGAAAGGCAACAAACAAAGCGCCGATAAAGTTGAAAAGAAACTGGTTTGCCAACGAATGCGCCATGCCGTTGCGGCCGTTGACAACCACCGCTACAAAAATCGAGACGCCAGTCTCCATTTGTTTGGTCGCGTTTTCGTCATTCATGCCGGCCTGAGGCAGAGTGTACATGCCGTCGACAGGGGCATTGTCCTTGATCACCTCCACCACGGCCGCTTCGTCCGTAAATTTATTGAGCGAATCATGGAACCACGGCAGAGCCATGTGCGAAACGGACTACCAAACAAAAACAACAATGGCAGCGGCCAAGGCGGCGAGGAATGAGCGGCATTTCATAAGCTTCGGGGTTGATCCGAACCATTTGGATTCGGTTCGGAGACTATTTATTTTTCCGGAAAAAATTGAGCCGCTTCAGGCGGTTTCAGTTTCCACTTCCGCCTGCGCATCCCGGTTCCATTTCTGCCAGCCGCGGAACTGCAGCAGCATCACCACCACACTACACAACATATTGGCCAGACTGCCGGACATGAAGCCGTAGCTGAACCAGAAAAAGTTCGCGCCAATGCCCATCACGAATCCGAGCCGGTTGCGATTGCCTAGCAGGTAAAGCGAAACAAACGTCAGCACCATCGCCGCCCAGTCGAAGCCCAAGTATCTCAGCGCATTGTCAGTAAAGTAATCCATGGCACGGGAGAATAATGATGAACTTACAAAACTCAATCCCCAAACAACTGACATGACCTCCCGTGCGCCGCCAAAGAATGTTTCCCAGAGTTGGTGGTGTCCGCAGGAGTAAGCCCCGGATTTTCACAGATAAGAACATTCGTGTGAATCCGTGTCTGGAAAAACTGCTCCAACTGCGTGTTCAGGAAGATCGCTGACACGTTACTTTTTGGTCGTGCTTCGCGAAGCAGTCTGCTATAATAGCCTCGTTTGGGAGTCGGACTGATGTCGATTATTCAATTCCATCGCAGTAGAATGCAGCGTGGTTTCTCCATGGCAGAAGTCATGGTGACCGTGGCCATTATCAGCATCTTGGCTGCGTTGCTCGTGCCGGCGGTGGTTAACACCAAGAAGATGACCAAGCGGCGACTGGATTACATTCAGTATCGCGACTATCTCCGGTGGGTGGCTTTGACATTTGAAGAAACCAAACACCTCGATCAACCTCTGTTGGTTTCGCTGGACTTCACTGGCACGGATGTCACCTACGAAGACGTGCGGCACAAGATGGGTGAAATGTTTTCCTCCACCATGATGAACGGTTTTCCCTACCCGGAAATGCGATATATGGAAAGGCTTGATTTTACCAGCACCAAATACGATGACACATGGACCGAATGGGTCGTACCCGCTCCGGCGCTTTTAAAGTTGCATCTGGATCACACCGTCATCACAGACGCCACCTTGGTACAGTTACACCCATTGAAGAAACTCAAGACTATCACCTTGGTACAGTGCAAACAAATCACCGAGGACGGGGTCAAACAACTTCGGGCGGCACTGCCCAAGACAGAGATGATCACCTCCCAAAGGGATTTGGACAAGTATCTGGATGGGAAGTTGTACGAGCGCAGGGAGACTAGGCAGGAAGAGGGTTCAATGAACAATTCCCTTAACGAGATTTACGGACAGGGAGACCCGAACAAATAGACGGGCTTTCTTTGCGGCTTGGAGCGAATTGGGGTTCCTTTCGGATTTCCCATTTAATTCAAAAGACACACAGTGGGTATCTGCCTTTTCAGCCTTGCTATCGTCTACCCGCTAGGAAGATAGGCAACAGTCCCAGCGCTACTCCCAATGCCGCCGTGTAACCAATGGCCGAGAGCCAACCGAAGGCGATCACCGGCGGGAATGAGGCCAGAAAAAACACGCACATTATGCCGACGAGAATGATGGTGGTGCAGACAATCGGCCGGCCCTTGACGCGCAGCGTGTTAAGAACCGCATCGCGCGCCGGCACGCCGCGCCGGCGTTCGTCGTGCCAATGGGTGATGAAATGAATAGTGTCATCCACCGCGATTCCAAATGCGATGGCGGCAACCATGACGGTGAGGGAATTGAGCGGCACATCCGCCAGCCCCTGCACCGCCACCACCAAGCCGACCGGGATGGCGTTGGACACCAGCGCCAACAATGCCAAACCGACTGAACGCCACAGGACACACAGGAGCACGCCGATGATTCCCGCGGTCCAGAGAGCGCTGTGGCGCTGGCTCTCCACGATGCGCCGGTCAGCCTCGAGGATGACCGCCTTGCTGTCCGCCGCAGTCACCCTCCAGCCTTTCGGCGCCAGCTTTTTTCCCTCGCGCACAACGGCATCGAGCAGGTTTAAATACTTGCCCGAGGACAAATCCCGCGTGCGCAGAACCAAGTATGCCCGCTGGAGATTTTCATCATAAAGAAACCCGAGCAACGGCATCTCGCTCTTGACCTCCGGCTGCTGGAAGGCCTGCATTATCAGCCGCGCGCGCAGCCCA
>Ga0114993_10007167_pt1 | contig 10347 bp, 8 predicted proteins | sample ArcticOcean_MG_C_FD_87042 | JGI IMG/M metagenome (GOLD analysis project Ga0114993, IMG submission 87042) | Marine microbial communities from western Arctic Ocean - ArcticOcean_MG_CB2_150 | ecosystem: Environmental > Aquatic > Marine > Oceanic | place: Arctic Ocean: Canada Basin | collected...
AAAATTGAAACTATCATTATGGTTTATAATGGTAACAACGTGGATTTTTGTTATTGGAGGGTGTACGCCCATATTGGATGCAAACGGATGTTGGGGATATACATACGATCCAGGATTAAAGAGAGGAACATTACTTAAAAACCAAAATTATGTTTCTCCATATCGGCAATGCGTAGATGAAAACTATCCGCATCAAGATTTAGACAGGAGGTCCAACGGATGAGAATATTTATTATTGCGTTGGCTTTTATTTTAATAATGTGTGCATCTTGTACATCTAAAACAAATAATTGGCCTCGTGGAATGACTCCATTTTTTGCTGAATGTGAAGGAGAAGGTGGAACTTATACAGACAAGGAATACGCTAAAAGAAAGCGACAACCTTGTCATGGAGGTTGGAAATTTTTTGATAGAGGTGAGCCAACCTTAACTAACGATTAAGGTAAAATGGGTATTAATAAAACCATAAACAGACATTGGAGAGATTGGGCAAGTTTAGTTTATTTGTTTCTTTGCCTGGTTGATTTTTTTATCGCTCCGTTAATGTGGAATTTAGCAATGGCTGAACATTGTGCAATTCATAATTGTGCGGCCGAAGGTGTAACTAGGTGGGTACCTCTTACATTGGGTGCAGGTGCCATATTTCACATATCGTTTGGAGCGATTTTAGCAGTTACTTCAATGAATAAGCATAAAGAATTGCAAGAGCATCATAACAAGGGCAAGGGCACATGAAAATAAATGAAATAGTACAAGAAGGTTTGAATGATAATTTTGTATTATCAAAGTCTGCAAAGAAAAAAAAGAAAGTACAAAATCAAAAGTACATACGAACCCCTAGACCTCGTGTTAGTGTAAAAGGATAAAATATGAAAATAAATGAAATATATACACCAGAATTTGTTGAAAAAAATAGAGAGCGATTAGATGAAATTGCTCCATTATTATTACTGATACCGGCAGTAAAAGCTGCCGCTGGATTTGGAATGCGTTATCTTGCTAAAAAAGGTATACAAAAAGGTATACAACATTTAGCAAAAAGAGGTGCTCAAAATATAGCAAGGATGGGTGCTCAAGGTAGTAAGACGGCGGCCCAACAAGCACACATGAGAGCACTTACTGGCGGTGGTAAAATCATGAAAGGTGTTAAAAAAGTAGGGCAAAAAGTGAATCAAGCACCAGCCGGTGCTGATTCTGAAGCAGGTAACTTTGTAAAAGATTTGGTATCAAATCCAACTGGTGCACCAGTTGATGCACCTGCAGGCACATCAGGCACACCAGCACCAACTGCACCAGCACCAGCAGACCAAGTAGCACAACGACCTACACAAGGTATGAGCCCAGAAGCCGGTGCCGCAATAGCAAACGTACAAGCAGGAAGAGCAGGAATAGCTCAACGAAGACGGGCCAAACAGACAGCAAAGGCGTGATATGTTAGTAGAAGAAATTGTTAAAGTAGATGAGAGGGTATTAACAACTACCCAAAAACTTACCCAAATGCAAAACTATTGGGATAACCTTTCTCATTTGGCTCCAGATGAAACAAAAAAGAAAAGTTTGAATACAAGGTTTGGTATTTTTAATATTAAACTAGATAGAAATAAAATAGTATCGTTTGATTGTTGTCGTCATGGATATAGTGAAGGCAAAAGCCCCCATAAAAGAGGCACTAAACAATATAACAATCATATGGCCGCAATACATGCTGGTGAGTCAATTGAGACAATTAGTGAAGTTGCACCTCCAGGTAGAGAAAAACAAGTAGAAAAATTAAAATTAAAATATGGTGCTGACAGTGACGTGCCATTTAAGATAGCATGGGCTCAGCATAACAAACATGGCGTACCTGCATAATGAAGTTTTATCAATTATTATTAGAAAATACTGCAATAAATGCTACACAAATTGCCGGTGATGGTGGGTCGGATTTTGAGTCTTGGTTTCAAGAGCAGGTTAAAAAAGCTCTTATTGGTTATGATGCTCAAAAAACTGCACAAGTAATGAACACACTTGGTAATGTCATTAATAAATTCAAAAAAGAAATGTTATCTGACATCCTCAATGATCCAAGTGGATTTGGACCAACAGTAATGTCACGTGATAGTAATACAGATCTTCTTCATCGAGTTAATCCAACCCCAAAAGATGGAAAATATATTTATATTGGAACAAGTGGCAAAAGTATTGTAAGATTAGAACGTGGTATAGATGTTGATGTTATAGACAGTAACCCAAAGTGGAAATCCGCACTTGATAAAGGATATCTATTTTGGGTTAATGTTTTTAATATAAAAGATAATTGGGTTCAAGATTTTATACATGACTTAATTGGCATTTATAAGTATGCAATCACTCCAGCAAAAGAAATGTCTACTGAGTATGTTATAAAAATTAAAGGACTTAAAGACCCAGCCGCCCAAAGAAATGCGTTCGCAGAATTAAAATCAGCAGGTCAACAGTATTCAAAACGTGTTCAACAAGCGGCCAAAAATTTAATTGGTGCTTTAATGCAAGTTAAACCCGGTCGGGACGAAAACCATACCTTTACTGAAGAAATGAGAGGCCGAGTATCTTGGATGATTGGTGAACTTAAAGATGAGCATGAAAAAATGTTCAAAGAAGTTTTGCCAGCAATGACGGGTGACGGTTTAGAAAAAGTATTTGATGCAGAGAATGGTGAGGTAATTTGGAAAATAACAAATAAGTTTGCCTCCATGAAAGAAGGAAATGCTTTAAGAAATTGTATTGGCACATATTATGAGTTTAATGATGATGCTGGTGTGTTTACAGTAGGTGGTGGTAATATTGATGCTGATGATTATCGCAATTCTTATGACATATATGTATTAAAAGATGTACGTGGTAAAACAACTACCGCAGTTCGTATGGCATCACATTCTGATTATCCTATATTATTTGAAATTAAAGGTTACAACAATAATCCACCAGATCCATTTCATGGTAAAACTATTATGAATTGGTTAAATTCAAATGACCAGTTAGAAGTAAATGAAAGTGCAAAAAATGATCTTATTGGTGGTGGTATTATAAAATTAGACGATGGTACTTGGGGCACTTTTTTAGATAAAGCAAAATTTAAAGAGATTGACAGTTTTAGCAATGGTGATAAACTAACCACAATAACAAATATACATGAGTTTGATTCAAATATTTCTCGTAGAATGTTTGCAAACGGCACAACTAGCCAAACAACTAATACAAAAGATTTTAGTACATACGAAAAATTATACCAAATTAGAGATCCTAAAGGCGCAATTAAGTGGGTTTTTAGTGTTTCAAATAAAGTATTAGAACAATTTTGTAAACCTGGTATGGGCAATAATGGTTTTAGACATTTGTCTACGGATGATGTTGTCAACCATACACAACAACTTAAAATATTTTGGCCAACATTTGTTGAGAAAAATATTTGTCAAGACGTTAATAATGAAATAGAAGAACAAATGTTAGCGGCTTATGGTCATATCATTGATGGTAATGCAATTATTCCATTAGAACAAAAATGGCCACATGACTTAATAAAAGAAGTAGAAGGTATTAAAATATTTAGAGTTACTGCACCAACAAATAAAATGTATTACGATCATAGATATCACGAAATGTATCAAGGTGACAAGGGGGGCGATTCATACACCGATCATGACGAAGCACTTGGAGGTACCCCAGCAAAAGACAATAATAAAACATATTTTTTACTTGTCCAAGCAGACAAAATTTTATATGCAGTTAATTATGATAAACGAGAGAAAACAGTTGTTCCAACTTTAACAGCCCAAGGCACAGACACTGATAGTGGATTACCATTAGAATCAGGTGTAATAATCAATCCAAAAATACGAAAAGAAATTACCCATGCCATTGCATGGCTTAGTAAAGACCATCATGGTACCGAACAACATACTGACTTTCCACAAGATCCTGATTTAATTGATACTGAAGAATATTGGGATCATTATGGAAAGAATATTCAAGAGGTTGTAAGTAAATTAGTTAGTTTAGGTCCTAAAATGACTAACTTAAAAATGAATCGTATATTGGGTAACCCACTTAATATTGTTTTACACCGATGGGATCAAATTTCTAAATCACTGCAAGATAGACTTCTTAAAATGTTTACAACATCTGACTATCAAATTAGTTCAGAATTTGCTGATAGAGATAGTAAAGGTGATCCACCAAAAACACATACAGGTGAAGGTTGGATTATAATAAGAAATGGTATACGTTTTCCACACAACAAGGACACACTTGAAACTTTTCATAAAACACCATTAAAAGCACTCGGTACGGCACTTGGAAAACAACTTGCCCAACAATTAATAAGCATAAACAAAAAGTTACTTACAGATAAAAGATATGCATCATTTGAAATTAATGATAATGATGAAGGTGATATTGACGATGTATTGCGTATTGTTAGCCAGGGCGACCAAAGTACAGTAGACATAGTTAGTAAACTATATGCTCAATTAAACAGTTATTATGAAAGCATCCATGAAAAAGTTTTAAAAATTGAATCGCAAGTAGGTTATGGTACAGGTAAAGCACTCAAAACAATTATACCTTATATGAGTCGCCGAAAAGATGTTTTTCCAGTAGGCGGTATCCAAAAGTTATTAACACAATTAGCACCTGGAATGCCTGCAGAAGATAGAACAATAGAAATGGATGTAAAGACAAAATGGTTAACACCAACTACATTTACTTTACCAAATTGGGATAAAGAATGGTATGAAGAAAAACTTCAAGAACACGCCATGATATCCATTGACAAGTATATAAACGATGAAGAGAAAAAAGGGTGGGGTGGTAAGTCTGCCAATGAAAAAAAGTATATTAGTGACATAGATTTTGAGAAAAGCATAATAAGCATTGGCTCTGAGCCAATGATGTATTATTATAATTATCAAGATGATTTCGATCAAAAAAGCCAAATAGAAAAAGAGGCTAAAGATGGTCTAGAATTAAATGCAAAAATGGAAGTGCAATCAAATCCAAAACATTTAGAGTTTGTTAGAAATACAGATAATTTTAAAATGCCGTATTTTAAACCAAACACGGATGTTGACCCGTATGGGCATAATAATTTTACGTATGAAATAAAATTATTTGCAAAGCAAGCGGGTAAGCCAGAGCGTTTTTGGAGAGATTTTGTACAACCATTAGATCATGCTTTAACCAAGAACATTGCGTTATGCGAAGGTCGCATTAGACGATTAAAAAATGCTAAAGTACAATCGGCAAGTGATGTTTGATTAACATTGAAAGGTTTAAATACTGATGGCTAATAAAGACGGACAGGAATTATTAATAATTATAGTTGTTGCAATTGGTGTATTTGTAACAATATTTGGATTTGGGGCATTGTTTACAATATGAGAGCATTTGAAGTACTTTTAGAAGCCAAAGATATTATAGATCTTAGGCACGGAGAAACTACAAAAGATATACCAATTTGGCCGCGGGAATCTGAGGGTACTTATATGCCCAAGTCCGCAGGCTTTTATTTCATTTATTCTGATGCGAAGATAGTAGTTTTTTCAACTGAGAATGAATATTATAGTTTCATAGCACATCATTATGAAACAGCAAGTCCAGATGAACAAGCATTAGCAAAACGAGACATACGAGCATTTAACAAAATACCACGTATTAAAGATGCACATAAAGAGATTTCAAGTGTATGGAATCATTTAGGCGGAAAAGTTGATTACTCTTTACAAGAAATTACAATAGCAAAAGAGGCGGTTGGAAACGCAATGCGCCAGCGAGTAATATCTGATATTGATACATTCAAATCCGCATTACGTAGTTTAAAAGATACCAGAGAAGGGTTTGGTGATCTTGGTGTTACTGATGATTATATAATTAAAGGTGCACCACCCAATCTTCCAAAATCCAAAGGTAGCAAATATCCAACAGTAGGATCGGTTTTAACAGGTATGAGTAGTTATGTTCAAGATATAATACAACAAAAAGAAGATTTAGTAATGTATCACGGTACAAGCGAAGCCCGTTGGGAAATAATACAAAATAAGGGTTTACGCCCAGGCCAAACTGGTGAAGTTTATAATGATTTAATTCCAGGATATTCAGAGTTTAATGTTTATCTTGCAACTACACCAAAAGCGGCACAATTTTATGCTAGACGACAAGCAAAGAAAGATGATTCGAAAAGCATAGTATTACAAGTAAAAGTTCCAGACCCCGTTAAACTAATAGCAGATGATAGATTTGCTTGGTGGGGCGGTGAAATAGAAGGCCACCGTATGGATAGAATTAAAGACAGTATTAAAGAGATAGGCGAACTTGCCTACAAAGGGTGGATACCACCCAAATTCATAAGGAAAAAATAATGTGTAAAAACGAACATTGTAAAGCAGAAGAATGTCATTGTGATCCGTGCGAATGTACACCGGAAAATCAATGCGATTGTGAATAAGAAAGTATAGTATATGCGGTTTAAAGACATACTACTAGAAAATGTCGTGCTAAATGCGACAAAACCAGTACTAGTTCCAGGTGATGTTGAGGCTACAAACGTGGCCCAACATCTTGGTTTAGACAATAGTCTTGAAGATTGGGCTCACAAACGATATTCAAAATGGATTATACAAGTTAAAGAAGCCAACCCTGAGTGGAGGGACTTTATTGGATCAGAATCAGTACGTACATGGTATATGGGTATACTAGTAAAGTATATTCTTAAAGATAAAGAAGGTAAGTTTTTACTAGTCGCACCAACTCAACTAACACTTACACAAATACCACATAAAGATGAAATTAAAGGTTTAACTTGGGCTATTGATAATGGCGAGTTAAACCAAATTAGATATTTCCCTGCAGATGATGGAAAGATCCACCAGGATCTACGAAATCAATTAGAAGAAGCAGAACACTTTTTTACAAGTTTAATGTCTGACATTTATGGTCAGGCACATATCCCTGGCAACTCGGATGAAGCAACTACAAAACAATTGATGCAAGTACATAAGCAACAAAAGAAAAATGCTGAAAAACTATTAAAAAATCTTGCACGTAGTCCAATGGAACAATTACTGCAACAATGGGCAAAGTACAATCAAACACGACCAACCATTAAATCAGAACAAATACAAGATCAAACAAAAGTATATGAACAAGGTAAAGTTTCATTTTGGAAATTGGAAAGTGAAAACGCATTTAAAGCAATTGGTTCAGCTCTTAAAAATTGTATAGGTAGCATATATCATTTTAAGCCAGATGAATATGATATGTACGTGTTGCGTGATAAAGGAACTGAACAAGCGGCAATTTGTATACAAACAAATCCAGATGCGGGTAGTGGCTATTATGGTGGAAGGAAACGACAGGGTGAAGTTCCAGCAGTAAGAGAAAATAAAGGATATAATAATAGACCGACACCAGCAGTATACACTGATGAATTAATAGACTTCTTTAAGAAAGTTGGTGTTAAAGGTGTTATGGGTGCAGGCCAACGTGACAATCATAGTATGGGTTTAATGTTTGATAAGGATGGCTTTAAAAATATACGCAAAGAATATCCGCTTAATAAAACAACCATAACATATAAACTTGATGACATTTATACAGTTGCATTACCAAGTAACGAATTAATTAAAAAAGTAATAAGCACAGGTCAAGACTTAGGTATTAATAGAATACACCAACGGACAGCATACAAAAGAGGAGAAAAAGATGATGTGACTGAACTGGTGCGTACCCTGAGAGAACAAGAAGATGCCCTTACATCACAATTTGAAACGTACTCGCAATTTGTTAGTCGGCACATGCATAGTTATAAGTTGAAAGAATGGATTACTAGATGGGCAGATGATAGGGCCGTACCAGGTTTAGATCTTGACAAACAAGGCCCGGGTGTTGTATCCCATATGAGAGCTGAACTGGCAAAAGGAATTAATGACTATCTTGATAATAATTTTTACACAATTTTAGATAGTAAAGATAGATTAATAATTGATTTCCATCTTGACGATAATAAAAACATTGAAAAATGGAACATACTAATTGACTCACGACAACCATTTTTAAATCATGTAAAGCACTTACATGATGCTGGACTAGTAGCCGGTGTTAATAAAGACATTGAACGGGAATGGCTTGAAAGACATGGTGTAGTAAAAGGCAAAAAAGGTGCATATCATCCATATATGGAAAAGTATGCTCCTAAGAAAATAAAAGAATCAGGAAACTACACATTATGGCGACATACTGGATCTCCAGGTAAAGTAGATGAGTACTGGGATGTAAATGATAAAAAAGAAGAGGGGGGCGTACCTTACAACAAGCAAAAGTTTAAATCCGTTGCTGAGGACCAAAGAAGCCGTTATGGTGATAATGGTCTTATTAAAATGCGTTTTTACTATATTGGTGATTCATCTGGTAGACCAATGATTGCATTGGGTGTTGGAGATCAAAAACTTGCTACTGACTATTGGTCCAGAAAAAAAGCAGAGCAGGGAGTAAAAAATATACTAGGTGCAATCCTTATAGCAAGAAAACCAAAAATACGATCTGATGCAGACGATAACCACAGTAACCTAATTGATGATCCAGACCCAGAACGTGGAATTGTTTGGCAAGAAATTAGCAGATCGAGTGATTTAGTGGAAGTGCAAGACGCACTTAATGAGTTCCTTCCATTTGATGGAAAAATAGATCATTTGCAAGAGAAATTTCGAAAACTTGCTTATATGTTAGGTTGGGCTGATACAGTCGAAAAAACAATTAATGCAGACATAGACCAAGGTTGGAGAAACGCACGAAGTAATATTTTATCAAAACGTTCAACAACTCATTTAGGTATTAATTCAATTACAAGCAACAAGGCATTTGAGACACTTAAACCAACAACACAAAAGAGACTAGTTGGTAGTTTTATGAAGGATCAAAAAGATCTAATGCCATTATATCAAATTACTAGTCATGGTAGATATAGTCAACTCAAATATGGTACGGCTGGTGGTAATCATCCGGGTAGTGATTATAAAAAAGTATTTTTACAAAATGTAACTACTTTTGATCCAGAACGCCAAGGTCAAGAGATTAATGTTGGAATGAATTATTTAAAAGATAATAAGGACCAACACGGCCATGATGAAGGTTGGGATAACTTTTCAAATTGGTATGGTGTTAAAAAAGAAGTATATAATCAAAAAATAAATTTACTTGATAAACTTTGGCCAAACTTACAAAAAGAAATTGAAAAACTTCCAGCCGCAAAAGTTCAATTTGGACAACAGTTTGCAACAATATTTGCACCACAAATTCAAAATTGGAAAGATAAATGGTATGTACCATTTATAAAAAATTTAGACGATAAACAAATTTTAAGTAGTATTGCAACTATACTTGATCCGTCATTGGGTGATCTTGATTTTAAAGTAGAAAAAGAGTTTGGAATTAGTTCTGAACGAGGTCCTCGACAAGAATTTGAGTCACTAAAGGGCAAAGACTTATTAGCCTGGTTAACAATGGCAAGAGAACATGCAATGGGTGATGTATATGGCCCTGTTGGTCCAAAAGAAGCCCAACGATATAATAAAGCAATGAAAGCATGGCACATGGGTATAGGTGGTACAAAACACGAAGGTCCAGAACCAGGATCAGAAGCAAATCTTATTGAACCTGAGGCTATGTTAAAACTATTAATAAAGAACTTTAAAGAAGATTACCTCCCCAAACTAATAACACCAAGGGAGTTTAAGCATCAATTTGGTTCCCAAGGACGAAGTTTTAAAAGCAGAGTTACTATAGCAAACATTGATAATGTTACTGAGTTAAGAACTTATACAATGGGCCAGGACGAAATTGAAGATCCCACTTACTTTATGGGTTACAAAAATTGGGCAGATAGATCAGGTGAACAATACTTAATAGCAAAAGAACTCCAAAAGCGTAATCCGCAAATGGACATTCCCGGCATAACTCCAGAAATGCGAGAAAAAATGCTCGCAGATAACACTTGACATTTTATTTCAATATAGTATAATATATGTATGATGAACTTAAACCTTAAAGGTTGAATGGCTGGATACGTTGAAATTGATATAGAAGATTTCCGAGGCATGGTTGAAACCGACATGGGTTTTAAATGTATCAACGGCGGTGAAGACGGTGGCCGGGCAAAAGAGTACATTTATGAGCGTGTCGTTCAACATAGAAACGAAGACGATTTTATGTCAGCATTACGTGGTGACAAATTTCGTTATTCAATCCGTATTTTTTCCTCAATAGACAAACGCACAAACGTAACTCGTAATGCAGGTCAAGATGCAATCCGTGTCACACTTTATGACTTGATAA
>Ga0114993_10007168_pt1 | contig 10347 bp, 8 predicted proteins | sample ArcticOcean_MG_C_FD_87042 | JGI IMG/M metagenome (GOLD analysis project Ga0114993, IMG submission 87042) | Marine microbial communities from western Arctic Ocean - ArcticOcean_MG_CB2_150 | ecosystem: Environmental > Aquatic > Marine > Oceanic | place: Arctic Ocean: Canada Basin | collected...
GGGATGCAAGCCTTCTCAAGCATTTGTTCCTGAAGACGCAAGATTCTGCAGAACGCCACGAGAGCGCTTTGGAGTTTCTTTCAGCAACATATTATCAGCGTCCAAGAGAGTTTTCTGATGAGCTGACCGGTCTGTTTGAGACTTCTATGTCTTTGGCTCAGTTGCTGCTATCAAACCCGGATTGCGTGCTTAACTTTTCCCAGTTTAGTGCATCATACCGTCTGCCGTGCACAGTTCGGAAGTTAGATCATAATGAGCCCGCATACCAGACGACCTACTGGCACAATCGCTTGTTCAATCCCAACATGCCGGGTCGTATCACCATTCTCGGATTCTTGCCGGATTGGAGCGTTGCTGAAATGGATCCAACCTAGAAACTTCTATTTGACGATTAGTATCTCGCGACCCGATCACCCATAAGTAATTGATATTAAAGTAAAATATGTTTTGTATTTCGAATGATCTCAAAAAATAAATGCAGGAATATCAACAACTTATTTTGGTCTACTACAAACATTACTACAAAGTAGGAGCGATTACTCTAAATCAGTAGTTGTCTATAAACTTTTGGTAAGCTGTTTGGTGATAGGGGGTTGATTAGTCAGGCACCCACGATATCGCCCACTGTAAAATAAGCTTATTTTACGAATAGCTAACTTTGCATTTGCATAGGAGAATCAGATGAAGTGATTACTGACTATTGTGTTGCTCTGTATTCTGGGAAGCGCTGGACAGAGTTTTGCACTCCCTCCTTGTCCGACATCGGGGGTTTTCGATAATTGTCAGGGCATTTGGACTAATCCTGATGGGTATAAATATGTCGGGGAATTTAAGGACGGCTTAGGAATGGCCAAGGTAGCCTCATATATCTCCGATGGAGAAACGTACGTCGGGGAATTCAAGGACAACGAACCGCATCATGAAGAAGTCGTAAAAACCGATGCCGCTTCTGACAAGGACGACAAACAGTATGAGGTGGGTGGGTACGATGAGGAAGATTTAGAAGAATTTTTAGATACTGGAGACTGCGTAAGATGCGATTTGACTAACTTAGATTTTGGGAAGCATGGGCAGATTAAGGATTTCATTTATCCTATGGTTCTTTCCGAGCAAATCTGACTGAGGCAAATCTAACAGATGCAAATATGAGGAGAAGTGATCTGACATATACAATTTTTAAGAAGGCTGGAGAGACTTCCTTATTTTGTAGAACAATAATGCCTGATGGTACGATTAACAACTCAGGTTGCTAGTGTTCCTTCCCAGGATGCTCTTAATATTATTTGGTACTTAAGGACAGACGAAAAGCAGTAACAGATGGACAATTCATTTGTCCATCTGTGGAGTGAAAAAAGACTACGAGGTAATCAGTCTTCGAGAATAGTTTACGCTGTTTTTTATACCGATTCTTCCAACAGCCAATAATGAGGGAAGGAAAGATTTTGTGGAATGTGGAACCTGTAAAACCACATATGATACTGACGTGCTAGAGACTCTTTAACAGTCCATCATTCGTCTACGTATATGTGATGCTCGATTCAGAATAGCCTCTAGCAACAATCCTATAATTTTTACTACAAACTTACTGCAAAGTATAAAAAAATATACAATATATCAGGTAGTTACAATGGTATCACTACTGAAGTCTAACCATTCTACATTGAGTCATGTATTAGCGGGGCGTCTTACTGGCACCCACTAAATTAGTTCTTGTACGGTCTAGATGTCCATTAATTATGTTCACTGATTGGTCAATATTTCTACTAGCAATGGATGTAAAAAGATCCCGGTGTTGGGCGCTGTATTCAATGATTCGATCGTGAGTAAGGATCTTATCTTTCATGGTATTCCGCTGACTATGGTTGCGAATTTTATTAATTAGTTAGTAGAGCCAGACTATCAGAGGATTCTGGTGCATTCGGCAAGTGTTAGATGGAATTGCGTATCAGCTCGAGTGAAGGCAGCAGGATCATTTTTCTTGGTTTCGGCTTGTTCCAACATGCATCGTAACTTCTCTAGATCAATAAGGGTTGCATTCGCCACTGCAAGTCGAACAATTTCCGGTTCAATGGCAGATCGTATATCGATAATCTCCATTTCTTCCGACATTTGACGATAGATCACAAAGGTGCCACTGCCTGCCTTTCGACACACCATGTCCTGTTTTTCTAGCCGGTGAAGTGCTGTTCGGATGGCGTTTTGGGAAACGCTGAAATACTTTGCAAGATATCGCTCAGAAGATAATCTTTCGTTAAAACTGTAGACTTTTCGGGTAATAACTTTCTGAATCTGTCCACAAACTCTAGCAGACCCGCCCTAGACGAGCTTTGAGAGGCATTTGTCTGGGCATGTATCCAATAGTGTCAGACTAAGAAAAATGTTGCTTTGAGTTATAGAAATTTTCTCCATAAAAAGGTGCATAATAAATTTGACTCTACACATAGATTCGCAGTTATGAAAATAGTGATGTTCCTTGACATATTTGAATAAATCAAGCTAATGTCTAGTTAGTTTTAGTACCTATAATCGCAAGAATAGGATTAGGAATGGACCACAATAAGTTGCAAAAGTTTTTTTTAACTTTCCCCTTCGATAATTTGAAAATCTGTCCAGCGCTTACCGGTTATTTTTTCCTAAACCAACATTTTTTTCTGCGAGCGGCCTAATGGAATTTCCATCTAAGGCGCGTTTTGTCATCGTTGGTGCGGGCATTCATGGCTTGAGCACGGCCTACCATTTGGCGCTGGAACTCAAGGCGCGTAATCAGGGAAGTGGTGAAGATATTTTGGTGTTAGATAAAACTGTTGCGGGAGCAGGTGCTTCGGGGATAGCATGTGGCGTTGTTCGCAACAATTACTTTCAGCCTGCTATGCGTGAACTGATGTCTCATAGTGTGGATGTGTGGGAAAGTGACGTGGAAGCCTACAGTTACCATTCTGTCGGTTACATGCAGATAAGCCCCGAATTAATGCACGAAGATGTTGTGTCGATTGCGGAACAGCAAAAAGAGATTGGTTATGAGTCAGTGCTCATTGAGGGAAGAGAGAAATCCGCTGATTATATGAAGAATATCCTGTGCGATTGGCAGGCACAGGGCATCACTTCTGTATTGCATGAAAAGCGCGGGGGTTACGCTAACAATACTCGTATGATCCATGGACTTGCTAAAAAAGCAGACTCTGTAGGAGTTACAATTTTGACGGGAGTTCAGGTCGAAGGTTTTGAAAGTGACAGCGGGAGTAGGGCGGTCACTGCGGTACATACTAACTGTGGCGTAATCCAGTGTGAGTATGTAATCGTATCTGCTGGACCTTGGATAAAAAATCTTTGGGAATTGTTGGAGCTTCCCAAAGAAATTACAGTAAAGGGATTAGATGGCGCGATACACCAAAATATTCCTATGTGGGTGTTTTGGTCGTTACAGGAAGGGACGCTGGGTGTAGACCCTAGGTTGCAGCGTACGAACGATGGCAATATGCCTCCTGTAATTCATGTGGATACTGATGCCCCCTTATTTTCTTGTGTGGATGGCTCCCTGATTACAGATCAGTTGTGGGGAATATATTACAAGCCTGATTTTCATTTCGGTGGGATCCAGGGTGGTGCCGCGCCGCTCCTAGTGGCAACCGATCCTGATCAAGTAGCGGTGGATCCATATGGTTCGGATTCTCCAGATTTTGTGGTAGGGCATGAGTTTGCCCATATGTGGGTATCTGCGTTGGCTCACTGCCAGAAACGCTTTGAAGGGCAGATGCTCAAGTACAAAGACGAACCTTCTGGAGGTATCGGCGCGTTTACGCCAGATAGTTTTCCGGTTTTCGATGTTTTTCGAGAAAATTGTTATGTCATTGCCGACTCCAACCACGGGTTTAAGATGATTGGAGTTGGGAAACTCGTAGCTCAAGAGATTTGTGGAGAAAACAGTACATTGATGGATCCGTTTCGATTCTCTCGTTATATTGAAGGCAGGCTACACCCGGTATCAAAAAGCCCTTTTCCGTGGAGTTAATTCTTCAAGATCGAGGCGCTTAGAATCCGTATTTTAAAGTAGTAAAAACAATAAGTTATAGAGTAACATTGTAGGTAGATTTAAAGGAGGATACAGAGATGACTGACCTTGAAGCTCATGTGGCACAGCCTGGACGCGCCGACCTTGTTAGAGAAGTCCGGCAAAAAATCAACGAATTGGGTATTTCTTATATCTATTACCAATTCATATCGGTTACTGGACGAATTGTCGGCAAGGGAATCCCAGCTGATCATTGGGAGCGTACAGCAGAGCTTGGATTTCAGTTGGTGTACGGTTCGACGGCCAATCTTTTCACTGATCGACACGGGGATTATATCGGCTACGGCCCAGAGGCTATGGAATTAGTTGGCATTCCTGACCCGGAAACCTTTTGTCAATTGCCTTGGGACAAGCGTGTGGCTCGCGTTTTCTGCGTGTGTTTTCGAAATCGAGAGGAACGTGAGAATGCTGGTGCAGCTCTTACCTCGGATTGTCGTGGTAACCTGAAACTATTCCATCAGCAATTTCAAGACAAATACGGGTACGACTTCCGAGTGGGAACGGAGCCTGAAATGATGTGGCTTAAGCGAGGAGCTGATGGGAAACCTGATGGTGGTTTTTCTAATCCCTATTGCTATCACATTGATCAGTTTGAATCTTTGCGCCCGGTATTCATGCGAGTTATTGAATATTGTCACGCGATGGGTTTAGACATGATTCAGGGTGACCACGAGGATGCTCCAGGTCAATTGGAACTAAACTGGGCTTTTGATGATGTTGTGCGTAATGCGGATCGTTTATCAACATACCGCCAGATTTGCGCCCAAGTAGCTCGTGAAAACAACCTAATTGCGTGTTTTATGACCAAACCGTTCATGGGTGTATCAGCATCAGGATGCCATACTAATATTTCTTTGTGGCAAGGCGGCAGTCAGAAGATTAACCGACTTCATCAGAATAGATTGCCGGCCATGGACGATGTCTTCACATACCGAACTGGCGGAGACAATTTGTTCATGCCTGATACTGACGACATTCAGATGCCTGGTAAGGTTGGTCTGCAATGTGTTGGCGGCATCGTAAACCATTTGGGCGCTCTTACCGCGATTGGCTGCTCTACCGTAAACTCTTATCGTCGGTTATGGGATACAGGTTTTTGGGCACCTGTGTTTGCGGATTGGGGGTACCAGAATCGGACTACTGGTTTGCGCGTCTCGGCTCCAGGGCGTTTTGAGTATCGGGCGGTCGATTCCATGGTGAATCCGTATCTAATGGGTTCGGCGTTGCTGAAGGCATTTGAGGATGGCATCGAAAATGACATCGACCCGGGTCAACCCGAAAATCGCAATATCTATCAGGCGATGGAGGAAGGGAAGCAGGTCAAAAAGCTCCCGATGTCTTTGGGGGAAGCACTGGATCGTCTTGCGAGTGATGATGTGATCAAATCTTCAATGCCTGATGAAATGTATAAAGTGTTTCATTGGTATAAGAACGATGAATGGGAACGATTTATGGCTACCACAACCGAATGGGATATGGAAACTTACCTTGATTGCCTTCCATAACTTGCAGAATTTCTTTAGCGTGCTTCAGAATTAAGAGAGAATGTTTGGATTGTCCGTGATTAAAGTTGAGTTGAATTGAATTAAAGGAGAATTAGAACTTATGTGTGGCATAGCTGGATTAATTCACCGAGAAAAAAGTTCTGATGTGGGCGGAGAATTGACGTCCATGTTGCAGGCACTTAAGCACCGTGGCCCTGATTCAACGGGGTTTGCCTTGTATGGAAAACCTTCAAATAGTGAATGCGTAATGCGATTTAAGTTAGCAGAGCAGGAAGATCTGAAAAAAGGTTTTCAAATCCATGATGATGTCAAAGAGCGGCAAGCTGAAGTAGATCGCCGCATGGAAGAAATGGGCGTTCGTTTAACTAAAAAGGAGGTTGTCACAGAATATGCTTGCCGATATCGGTTTACCTTTGATGGTGAGATGAAGCGGTTAGCGGATTATCTCGAGGATGTGGAGGATGTAGAAATTCTGTCGATTGGTCACGGATTGGAGCTAATCAAAGATCTTGGTGACGCTAATACAGTTTCAGCGCAATACGATCTTAGTGGTTTCGAAGGTACTCATGCTATTGGTCACACGCGAATGGCTACGGAGTCCGATGTCGATATTCGTTCTGCCCATCCTTATTGGGCTTATCCTTTCAACGACATCTCTGTCGTCCACAATGGCCAACTTACTAACTATTGGAGTTTTCGCCGAGAAATGGAGCGTCGTGGGCACCGCTTTGTGTCCAACTGTGACTCTGAGTTGATTGCGGTGTATATCGCAGACCGAATAGATCAAGGCGATGACTTAGAAGCGGCTATGGAGCGATCAATTGAAGAACTAGATGGCGTTTTCACCTATGTAGTAGCAACGGAAGATAAATTAGGGATGGCTAAAGATGTAATGGCGGCAAAGCCGATGGTACTCTATGAGAGCGATGAATTTGTAGCGCTTGCGTCAGAGGAAGTGGCGATCCGTAGCATATTTCCGCACGAGATAGACACATATGATCCTTACGAGGGGGAGGTTCGGGTATGGCAAAGATAGATAGCAGGCCTAGCGAAATGGGTATGCGCACAGAGCAGTTGACTGGCCGCACTCAAGAGGTGTTTTTTTCAGTTGAGGAATCAGCCAATCTAACCTACCCGTGGGCATCAGATGTAGATTTTGAAAAACATACAAAGATTGATGCACAGGATGGCTCCGCCAGTGAGATCAACCAAAGAATTCGGACTCTGATGGAGGAGGGATATGGAAGTATTTCAATCTTAAATCCTGGTGCTAAGCACTCGCTGGGCGTGGGCATCTTGAGTCGCTTAAGCCTCAGGTTTGAGGGAAGCCTCGGTTACTTCGGATGCGGTTTGCTGGATGGACCCAATGTTGTAGTGACAGGTAGAGTAGGATGGTCCTGCGCCGAGAATATGATGGCCGGGACTGTGGTCATTGAAAAAAATGCAGGTTCTACGTTTGGCGCTGCGATACGTGGCGGAGATTTGGTTTGCAGGGGAGATGTCGGGAGTCGAACTGGCATTAACCAGAAGGGCGGCACTATTATCGTCGGTGGACGAACTGGGGCATTTTCAGGTTTTATGATGCAGCGTGGACGCATGGTTATTCTTGGTGATGCGGGAAAAAATCTTGGAGATTCAATGTATGACGGCACGATTTATGTGGGCGGAAAGATTGCTGATCTCGGTGTGGATGCTGTGGAAGGAGATTTGACGGAATTTGATTGCGAGTGGCTTAAGAGAAAGTTAAACCTTTATGGAATGGAAGTGTCGAACGGAGTTGAAAACATGACGAAGATTGTCTCGGGCAAACAGCTATGGAATTATGACAATCTTGAGCCGTCTGAAAAGAAACTTGTTCTATAGAATAACGAGATTAAATAATGACAACTGAAAGAAACAAAGATCTGCTCGGAAAGAGTTTTGTATTTCCGCCAGAGGTTATTGATGATATTCACATCAAGGCTGAGTTGGGTCGGTATCGGATGCGTGGAATGTCATTGTTCAAGAAAATCCCTAATTGGGACGATCTTACGTTTCTTCCCGGGACGCTGACACGATTCGTGATCGAAGGTTACCGGGAAAAATGTTTGACCAAAAGTGTTATCGGTCCGAATGCGAAAAGGCCGTTGGAATTGGATATTCCCATCTATATTACTGGAATGAGCTTTGGAGCTCTGTCTCTTGAAGCCAAGATTGCGCTTGCACGCGGTGCAACTATGGCTGGCACAGCAACCTGTTCTGGCGAAGGCGGAATGATTCCTGACGAAAGGAGATATTCGTCGAAGTGGTTGTATCAGAATATCCAGTCACGCTATGGATTCAACCCAAGCCATCTTCGTCTTGCAGATGCCTGTGAATTTTTTATCGGACAAGGATGTAAAGTGGGTCTTGGCGGACATTTGATGGGGCAGAAGGTTACGGATCAGGTGGCAGAAATGCGGTCACTACCAGCAGGAATCGATCAGCGTTCTCCAGCACGACATCCAGATTGGCTTGGGCCAGATGATCTCGCACTGAAGATTGAAGAAATTCGCGAGGCTACGAACTGGGAAATTCCAATTCAATTGAAGCTCGGCGCAGCGCGCGTATACGATGATGTCCGAATGGCTGCGAAAACCGGTCCGGATTCTATTTATATCGATGGTATGGAAGGCTCAACTGGAGCGGGACCTCATCTGGCAACTGAAGAAACCGGTGTTCCTGGCATTGCGGCTATTCGGCAGGCGCGCCGCGCACTTGAAGATGTTGGTAAATCCGGAGAAATTTCTTTAGTTTACGCCGGAGGTATCAGGAATGGTGGCGATGTTGCGAAGGCTTTAGCTCTGGGTGCTGACGCGGTGGCAATCGGTCATTCAGCTATGATGGCCTTGAACTGTAATAAAGATATACCGGAAGCCGATTTCGAGAAAGAGATAGGAGTGCAGGCAGGTTACTGCTATCACTGCCATACAGGTCGCTGTCCCGTTGGTGTTGCGACGCAAGATCCTGAGCTTCGTAAGCGTCTTAATCCTGATGATGCTGCGGAGCGCGTATATAACTTCCTGCATACACTGACCATTGAATGCCAGATGATGGCTCGGGCATGTGGCAAGACGAACGTTCATTCATTGGAACCCGAGGATCTTGCGGCATTGACATCGGAGGCTTCTGCCATGGCACAGGTTCCGCTAGCTGGAACACAGCATACCGTTGGACGGCCAGATATGAATCGATTCTGAGGAATAGCATATGGGATACGAAAAAGATATTGACCATTTTGTCAAAGGTGATGGCCTGGATTCTGAGCGAGAGCAGTCAATTGGACAGCATATTGGGTATCGTTATGATGTAAATCTGGTGCCAAATTATGATCGATTAACACCATTTTTGCGTGGCTATATGGAAAAAATGGGTTGGCAGGATCTTAATTGGTTGGAGGATGTGCATATGGGCTACGAGGAAAATCGGCCCGCGGTGTTTGACCGAAATATTAACGGTTGGGTGACAGTTCCAGATGATATTGAGTTGCCTGATAACCAGCAGGATAGAGATATGATCGCGCGAGAGCTCTTAATTAAGTTTCAGATGTCGGAACGGCACCCTCTCGCAGACTTGCGCAAGGCTTACGCTAAGTTTTAGCTGTTGACGGCAGATATATCGACGTTAATCTCTACTACAGGAGTCTCAGTCTTGACAAAGAGTTTTTGTGCTGTAGTGGCGCTTGTTTGGACGATGAGTTGATCGTGTCTTTTGCGTACGCAAAATTTTTTATTTTCAATCCTAATTACTCCTAACATTTCTGATTTTGAATCAAAAAAGGTTTGATTGTTTGATATTGAAGCAAGATTAACGTGAGACGGTATTCTGCATGGAGCGTATTTTGGAATGGCCTAGTTGAGCAAAAGGCTTGGGAACGTGCGTGGAGAGATTCGGAACCAAAATCTGAATACGACATTATAATCGTCGGCGGTGGACTTCATGGTTTGGCGACAGCGTATTACTTGGCTAAGAACCATGGGTTGAGCAATGTTGCAGTCTTGGAAAAGGGTTGGATAGGTGGTGGTAACGCGGGTCGCAATACGACGATTATTCGTTCAAATTATATGATGCTTGATAATCGTCGTTTTTATGAACATTCACTAAATTTGTGGGAAAACCTAAGTCATGACCTAAACTTCAACGTAATGTTTAGTCAGAGATCGCACATTTCTTTGTTGCATAGTCCATCAGCGAGAGATGCAGCCGCCCGTCGTTACAACATTATGCGATTAATGGGTTCGGATGGAGAACTTTGGGATTTAGAGACCTTAAAGAGAAATGTGCCGCACCTCAATTATGGGCCAAATGCGCGTTTTCCTATTATTGGTGCGACAGTACAACCTCGCGCTGGATCAGCTAGACATGATGCTGTCGCTTGGGGGTACGCGCGTGCAGCTGACCAATACGGCATCGACATCATTCAGAATTGCGAAGTCACCGGTTTGGAGCGCAATGGAAGTTTGGTAACTGGATTGCGTACATCTAGAGGGTTGATTAGGTCTAGGCAGGTAGGGTTGGCAGTTGCGGGCAATACATCAAGGCTTTGGCGGATGGCTGAACTAGGCAAACTTCCCATCGAGACTCACAAACTACAGGCGTTTGTTTCCGAGCCCTTGAAGCCGTTATTGGACCAAGTACTAGCGTTTGGTGTCGGCGGTGCACATTTTTATATTTCGCAGTCAGATAAGGGGGGCATGGTTTTCGGTGGCGATAGTGACTGGTATAAGTCCTACGCGCAACGAGGCAACCTGCCTA
>Ga0114993_10007172_pt1 | contig 10342 bp, 11 predicted proteins | sample ArcticOcean_MG_C_FD_87042 | JGI IMG/M metagenome (GOLD analysis project Ga0114993, IMG submission 87042) | Marine microbial communities from western Arctic Ocean - ArcticOcean_MG_CB2_150 | ecosystem: Environmental > Aquatic > Marine > Oceanic | place: Arctic Ocean: Canada Basin | collected...
GAGTTGTCGACTAGCATCCCAATGCCCAGCGCCAATCCACCGAGGGACATGATGTTCAAGCTGACATCTGACACGAACATCATGAAAAACGTCGCGACGACCGAAATGGGTATGGAAAGACCGATGATCACCGTGCCCTGTGGGCTACGCAGAAACAGGTAAAGAATCACAATCGCCAGGAAGCCGCCCATGATCGCGGTATTCAACACCTCGGCAACTGACTCTCTGATAAACACCGACTGATCGAAGACAACTTCCATCTTCGATTGCCCGAGGATCGCGCCCGCATCCTGCTTGAAAACACCCTGCGCCTCGTGAATACGCTGGGCAACCGTTACAGTGTTCGCGTCACCTTCCTTGTAAATCGCCAGCTCAACGCTCTCCTGGCCGTTGATTCTCGTGATTACGGTCCGTTCCCGATGTCCCTGGTAGACATCCCCGATGTCGGCAAGCGTTAGGATCGCACCTTGCCGCTCTCCCACGACGATACTCTGGATTTCATCGATCGTCTGGAATTCGTTTATGGTTCTGACCAGATATTCGGCCTCGCCATCTTTCAGCTGGCCTCCTGTCAGATTCACATTTTCCTGTGCCAGCCGTGAAACCACCTGGTTGAGGGGTATTCGCATAGCAGCCAACTTGGGACCGTCTACCTCGATGTGAATTTCCTCTTCCAGGCCCCCGTTTACTCGGACGGCTGCAACACCTTCGAGCGCTTCAAGCTCGGGCCGGATTTGCTCCTCAGCCAGAAGACGCAGTGAAATTAAACTTTCCTGCCCGAACAGACCGAGTCGGATAATGGGATCAAGGGAAGGGTCAAACCGAAGGAGTACGGGTTTGTCGGCATCCTGAGGGAGCTGGAGACGGTCCAGTTTTTCGCGGACGTTGAGAGACGCGAAATCCATATCCGTGCCCCAGGCAAACTCGACAACAACGTCCGAAACACCTGGTCGGGAGGTCGACGTGACCTGGATAACGTTCGTCACAACACTTACCGCCCCCTCGACCGGTTCGGAAATCAACCGCTCGATCTCAGAAGGAGCCGTGCCCTCGTATTCTGTCCTGACGGTAACTGTTGGGTAAGTGATATTCGGAAGGAGGTTGATTGCAAGGCGTTGAAATGCAACCATACCAAAAATCAGAGCAGCAACCACAAGCATTGTAACAGTGACGCGGCGACGGATAGAAAAGGCAATCAGCTTCATTTTTCTTATCGCCCCTGCCCACGCGGAGGAACAATCCCCTTTTCGCGCATCTCACCTATAAAGGTCCTAAATTTTGTGACATCTGTCGCAAGGTCTGGCTCTTTCTTGACGCGCTCGGCATAGATTTTTTTCATCTCAGGGAAGCGTTCAAACATCCGAGCCTGCATTGCTTTTATATCACCACCACCTCGTTGACCTCCACCTTGTGTCCCACCTCCAGATTCAGAAGCGGCCACCTGGCCTTGACGGCCCCGGCCTTCACGAGATCCCTGTTCGCCCACGATTCGAACGTCTGCCCCGGGCCGCAATCCATCCTGCCCTACAGTGATCACAAGATCACCTTCACTCAGGCCAGACACGATCTACAGACGGTCGCTGTCGGAGAAGCCAATCTCAACGTGCGTTCGCCGAGCCTTGCCTCCCCCCTCACTCCTGTCGAACACAAAAACCTGGTTGCCCTCACCCTCGAGGACCAGTGCTTTCTTGGGGATAACGATCGCCCTGGACCTTGTCTCCGTGATAATGTGAACAGAAGCGAACATACCCGGTCGGAGGATGCTGTTACTTCCCGGAATCTCAACAGTAACCTTGATCGTCCCGCTTTCGGGGTCGACTACAGGGCTGATCATTTTAACACGTCCCGTAAACGGTTTTTCCTCCTCCGATTCGACCGAGATCCGGGCCTCCTGACCGACGGCAATCCGACCGATCTCTTTTTCAGGTACTCGGATCCGAGCGAGCAAAGGGTCAAAATTCGCAACAGCAAATATGACCTGGTTGTTCGTCACCACATTGCCGATCTCGACCCTGCGCTCGGTGACGATTCCGCTGATCGGTGCGACAACTCGTGTATAACTAAGGTTCAGCTTTGCCTGATCAAGCTGAGCACTTGCACGATCCATCACAGTCTTCGCCGATTCGAATTGCTCTTCACTGACCAGGTTTCGCTTGAAAATTTTCTCGACTCGGTTAAAATTGCGCTTGGCGTCCATGTAGGCGACATCCATCTGAGTCACCTGCAATCGGGCATCGTCCGAATCCAGTTCGGCAATCAGTTTACCCTTCCGAACCGGGTCACCTTCCTCATTTACGATCCTGACGACCTGCCCCTGTCTGCGCGCGCGGACTTCGACCCAGCGATCGGCCTCCAGCGTCGTGTTTTTCAGCACACTCTTGGAAATTTCCGCGCGAATTGCAGGTTCAACTTTGACCGGAATCCCCGCAGCCGCTTGCCGATTTCTTCCGCCCCGTCCCCCCCTCCCTGCTTGTTGTTCGCTCTCACTCCCACAAGAGGCAACAACACAGGCAAGAAAAGCCATCATCAATCGTCTCAAATTCACTCGTATTCCAATCATCAAGTCAGTGATTTGGCTACCCGCACATACGATAAACATCAGTTTCTTTTTCTTTGATCGCAGGATTCGCAAATCGAGTTGAATGTTGCCAACTGTTCGGCATCGAGAATCTCCCGGATCTGATCACGGGTCCTGCGTTTAATGGCCCTGAACCTTGGCTTGGTCACCTTGCTAAGACCTACCATCTGATGTCGGGCGTCCTCGACGATCTCGTCAAGTCGAGCCCTCTGGGCCTCAGACAACGCCAGTTTTTCCGAGAGCCCCGAATAGAGTGCGCGCCGTCCGAAAGGGCGGCCCTCCTGAGCCACTCCTTCGTAGACTGTAACTGAAAATGCTCCCATTACGAAGCAGACCAAAGCGAATAAGAACAATTGCCAGCGTTTCATTGTTGGAGCCTCAGTGAGAACTTAAAATTAGCAGACCGACGACCTGATCCCTCGATATCTCCTCTTCTACCAGCGAAGTCATCTCAAGCACATCCGCGTCAAGAGACCGCTCGAGATAGCGCTCGAAGCGGAGTTCGCCCTCAGATAAATCAGGAGCAAGACTAAACAGAATGCCGATGCCGATTACCAGCAGGGCGAGCAGACTAAATGCCTTACGTGCCCCGCTTGAAGCAGAATAGCCGAAGCCCTCAAACTGTCCCTCTTGGACAAGTTCGGGCCCGCAAGGTACAAGCTCCCGAAACTCCGAAAACATACGTGACAACTGTTCCAGCGATTCTCTTTCCTCCCGACAGGCAGCGCACACTGATAGGTGATCGACGAGCTCCCTTGCCTCATCAGGAGGCAATTGGTCATCGAGCCACGCCGAAACCTGCTCAGTATGTTTGCACGGCTTATTCATTTACCTGGATCAACTCATCGTGGTGTTATGCCAGCTTGCCAGACGTCCTCTAAGCCTTGGATTTGACGGCACTTCTGCCCGTATTGTTCCCCATTCCGACCGACAATACGAAAAGAGTGATATTCCCTTCGATCGTAATCGTGGACACACCGTGTGTCGTTGTGTGTACTTGGCTCGGAAGGGAGGCTTCAACCAACAAGGAGGAGTTAATTCGTGGAGGGGTTTAATCTGGACGAATAGAAAGATAATCCTAAGGTGACCCTGACTCGTCTGTCGCGATAACGAACCGTTTGACCCCGGACCCTTTGATAATGTCCAGAATGCCCATCACATCGCCGTAAGGCAGACCCTGATCGGCGCGCAGGATGAGACCACCACTGGCGTCAACATCAGAGGAAGAGCTCGCCAGTAGCGTCTTGAGGCCTTCGGAGGTCGTAGCTTCCCCGTTGTAAACGAGCTGACCGTCTTTGCTGACGTTCAGGATAAAGCGCTTTTCCTGTTGGACCCGGTCAGCGTTCTGCATGGACGGCAATTCGACCTTCAAGGCAGACTGTTCGATGAAGGTCGTGGTGACGAGAAAAAAGGTCAGCAAAAGAAACAGCACGTCAATCAGCGAGGTGATGTTAATCGTCGGCTTCCGCCGGGGCTTGTCCTGGAATTGCACGATTTAACCGTCCGTTCCAGCAGATTCCGGGGGCTTGGCATTGATCTGAAAACCACGGAGTTTCTTGAGCAGGGTTGTCGAATGCTTCTCAATCTCGAGGATCAGAGTCTCAGCCCTGGATGAAAAAAAGTTGAACAGAACGAGCGAAGGAATCGCGACGAACAACCCGGCAGCTGTTGTCAGGATGGCTTCGGCGATACCGCCGGCCAGCAGATCCCCCTTCCCGACACCTACTTCCGAAATCTCCTCAAATACCTTGATCATTCCGATAACCGTTCCCAGTAATCCGAGGAGTGGTGAGACGGTTGCAACGGTCTCAAGTAATACGAGCCCCTTTGACAAATCGCCGATCTCCTGCCTTCCCTGGTCGATGATATTCTCCTTGATCTCCTCAGGAGGAAAATCCCGGCTGTCCAGCCCGGCCATGATCACGTTTGCAAACGGCCCTTCGAACCTCTGACAAACAGAGACTGCCAGCCCGATATCTTCTTGGCCACTGATATTATCGATAACGCTCACGATCTCAGGCCGGATGATCCGACTCCGTCGCAGGCTGAAGGCCCTCTCGATGGCGATGGACAAAGCCATCACGGAGGCGAAGCCTATAGGGTACATCATCAACCCACCCTGGTCGAACAGAGCAGAATACAGATCCCAGTTCATCGTGTCTCCTTAAACATTAGCCTCTCCCTCGCATCAGTACATAGCTGAAGATACCGGTTATCTCCAGGTAGGGCTCCGGGAAATCCGAAGGCAGGGGCTTGAACGGTGCTGACAAATCGACTGCTTGCGTACTGGTCTTGAGCAGGAGTTCGCTTCCGCGACTGTCCAGGACAACGAACTCTTCCAAATGTCCATCCGGGTAGATCCGAAACCGGACCTTTGATTCTCCGTCGATAATCCCCAGCCGTGTAAATGCAGCTGGCGGAAAAATGTTCGACTGGATCCGACGCTTCAAATACTTGAGATACGGCGCGAAATTCCAGTCATATGTACTGAGCTGAAGCCGACCCTGATCCAGAGCCCGACTCTCCGTGTTGGTTCCGGCCACGGACTGACGCGGATTTGCGGGGGCGCCATAAACCGACTCCTCACGCTGTGCACGCGTCGTCAGCCCCTTACGCTTTAGCCAGGCCATCGATTCGAGACCCTTGTAAATCTGCTCGGCCTCGGAGTGCTCTCCGGCCTCACCTTCTGCTTGCTGTTCAGATGCTTGCTCAGCCGCATCCTGCGCTTCAGACGGATTCTGCGTTTGAAAGTCACCCTGAATGTCGACGATCCCCTCGTTGTATACCCGATCACTCTTGGGCAGATCTGCGCTGGACTGATCCGCTGACCTGGCATTCCTGTCTGAGCGGAAGCGTGTATCGGGAGGGGCTTCGGTCGGGCGTGCTTCAGATTCGACGAATTCAAATGACAGGGGATCAGGCTGGGCCGGGATCGATTGAGACGCGATAAACAGACTCCGTGCCGGAGTCATCAGCAGCAGGAAAAGCAAATGGAGCAGTATGGCGACGACATAGGACGCCGTATACCGATTTGCGAGTGGGTGATTTTGGAGTCTCTGGATCAGCATGCGCGTGGGCCTAGGTAGAAACCAAGAATATAGGGCAGCACACCGCTTGGACAAACGGAAACCCCAAATCGTTCCTCAATCGCAAAAAAACAGGCCCGAGGTAAATCCCCCGGGCCCTACGTCTTGTTAAATGGTTGCTGATTTCAGATCATTTCGAGAATGTCATCTTTCGCATCGTATCGTTGTTCCCTGACGTCAGACGGTAGATATACATCCCGGTGGCCACTTCTCGATGGAAGGCATCGTATCCGTCCCAGGCAATTGCGTGTCGGCCAGCATCCTGACGCGCTTCAACCAGAACGCGAACCTCTTGTCCAAGCGTGTTGTATACCACCAGGCGGACATCCGACTCAGCGGCCAGAGTATATCGAATCGTGGTCGACGGGTTGAATGGATTCGGATAGTTCTGGTCGAGGCCGAACGCGTAATCTTCTCCCCAATCAGGTCCGTCGCCCAGCGCCGCCTTCGTCAGAGCAAGCTTGGTAACCACCGTATGACCAATGGTCGCATCCTCGCCACCCGTAAACGGTGAATCTGTGCCCACCCACTCATTGCCCAAGCGCGCTCGAAAGTTGTGAACGAAAGTCGGAAGAACCTCGAAGCCAGCCTTGCCGCCAATGTATGTTGTTGATCGGATTCCCGTAGTGCTGTTGTTTATTTTGCAAGATGTGTTTAAATGGACCTTAGACACTATAGCAGCAACCGTGCCGACTCTCATATTACCCAGCATAAATACTTAAAGTATTGTTTTATAACCCTTTAAAAAAATCGAATTTGATTCTGTCTCATCTAAGGGAGTTCCCAAATCAGCCAATTGATGCATACCAACCAAATACCAAAAGGGGCCCTGGGTCCGAAAACCGGTGAGCCCCTGACTAAAACGGTCTCAAGCAACCTAACCTGTGCCGATTTCCAACCAACCCGAACCGAGCCCGACGCCCGATCCAGGCAGAACGGCAACAATCCCAATAACCGAGTAAACTTCAGGTAGAATTAGACATTCGACAAGTGCTAAATATATAGAACAGCACTGTAGGAGTTGTTACATAATCGGCACTGATTAGGCGCCGGGCAGTGATGGGCATCACAGGAAGGATAATTCTTTAGAATTTCTTTTATTTATGTTGCCATTAACAACATTTTCTAATCTGCGACAGCGACTTCGTAATCTGGCGAGTTCTCGGTGTGAACCCTTCGAAACAAGCCCTGCCCGAAAGACATACCACCCATATAGAGGAATCCAGAACAGAAGAGAACCAGAAAGGGAAGAGGAAAGTATACCTCAACATTCACACAGAAGTAAATCACACCGATAAAATATAGCCCTGCAGCAAGTTCCAGAAATGACATAATGTTCTTCTTGACAGCGTATCGCTTACCAAACCAGTGATCCCTTCTTGTAATAACATTGAACTTGGGTGTTCGATTAAACGCTGATTCATGCCCGACCAGACCTTCAAGGACCGCACGGCCATTGTTGAACGAAATACCCATGCCCATAGCCAGGCACCAGGGGATGTATTGCAACCGAGTCTTCCAATCCGGATAGATCTCTCTTTGCGAATGAATGTAAAACCTGGAAACAACAGCGGTCGCAGATGCAAATAGAGGTAAATCCACAAGAATGACGCGATACCAACCAAGCCCTTGCCGAGAAAGGACGGCCGGAAAAATCAGGATCGCAAGAATCCCCATCATCAGATAGGATGTGTTTGCACAGAGATGGAGAATTGCCTCTGCCTTTACACCCGGTCTCAAATCCGATCTGAGCAGGCGTGGAAGCAGCTTTTTCGCTGTTTGCACCGACCCCTTTGCCCACCGGAACTGCTGTGCCTTCCATCCATTGACCGTAACAGGTACTTCCGCAGAAGCCGTAACGTTATTCAAATAGACGAACTGCCAGCCGGCTAATTGAGCACGATAGCTGAGGTCGAGGTCTTCCGTCAGTGTGTCGTGCTGCCAGCCGCCTGCATCCTCAATACATGTTTTCCGCCAAATACCCGCAGTCCCGTTGAAATTGAAGAAGAGGCCCGAGCTGCTTCGTGCCCCGTGTTCCATAACGAAGTGGCCATCCAGGAAAATCGCTTGAACCTTTGTGATTAGGGAGTAATCCCGGTTCAAGTGAGTCCACCTCGCCTGAACCATCCCGACTTCGGGCCTATCGACAAGATGCGGAACGGTACGTCTCAGAAAATCCGCGGAGGGAACAAAATCGGCGTCAAAGACGGCAATCAGATCCCCTCTCGCGACAGCCATACCCGCTTCCAGCGCACCCGCTTTATATCCTGCACGGTTATCCCGTCGGATAGCCTTGATATCGACACCCTTCGATTTGAGTTCGGCGACGCACCGATCAACGACTTCCCTGGTTTCGTCGGTGGAGTCATCGAGAACCTGAATCTCGAGCAGATGACCGGGGTAATCGAACGCGGATACAGAGCGAACGAGACGCTCGACTACGTATACTTCGTTGTAGACAGGGAGTTGAACCGTAACAGACGGGAGGCCTACATCTGGTATCAGCGGCTCAGGAATGCTGGGTTTGCGGTTTTTGAAATATAGATGAACGATTACAAACCGATGAAAGCTGAAAACCATGAGAGAGCCGAGCGCAAGGCAGTAAATGGGCAGCAGAATAATCTGCCAGAGTTCCATTGAGAGTGCTCCCATTTCTTCATCCGGACTGGAGAATCAGACGGACTATCATCCCGGCTAAGGTTCCGAAAATTAAAGGGCTTGCCTGAATCCTGTCAACCCGGGGTCAGGCACCAAAAGAAAAAGACTCCGGTGGTAGTACCGAAGTCTTTCATCCTCAGCCGAATCCGGAGGCACAAACTTACAACCGGTAGACATAGGCGATTACGTTCAACAGCTGTCGGTCGGACAATCGCATAAGATCGGTCCGTGGCTACCTTTCGGGGCGGCTGGCATCGTGATCGAGGCAGAAAAGCGTCCTGATTGACGATGTCGGAAACGGACCTATATTATGGTTTGACAATAACTTGAACCCAATCGGTCGAGTTTGCATGCGAATACCATCGGCAGGTGCACCTGTCAGTATATCGACATTGTTATCTGCCACGTTGGGATTTTCCGGCATTGACGTGTTCAGGGATGACTTCACTCGTTTTTTGAGCTGCAAACACGTCCAATTGACGGGATCGGGGACATCCGCATTATTCGGCATACTAGGTACGCTCAGCCATCGGTCGCCGGGCAAAACCGAAGTCATTCTGCCCTCGTATACAGCCCCTTCTCTTGTCTTGCCGATCCGAAAAGCCGGCTTGACACCGGTTTTGGCTGAAATGTCTACGGCGACGTTAAATGCGGACTCCTCAAGCCTGCTAGATCGAGTGACCGGCAATACGCTAGGCGTCATGCCCGTCCACATGTACGGCCTGGCCTCTGATACAGACATCCTCGCTGAAGAGCTCGCGAACAGTGAGATTTATACGATTGAGGATGCGTGTTCGTCTCAAGGGACAATGATTTCAGGGCGTCAATCAGGGACCTGGGGAGACATCAGATTCTATAGCTTCAACCGGGGAAAGAACATGGCAACGCTGGCCGGGGGCGCCTTCTCCACGGAAGACGATGAACTTGCACGTGACATTGGAGCAGCCCTGAACGATTACCCAGCGCCCGCCCTTCGAAAACGGATCCAAAACACGGCTTACGCTTGGGCATTGGCCGCTGCGGTAAGACCCCTCGGATATACTGCTCTCTATCCGCTCGTTTCAAAGTTCAAGTACACAGAGCTTCACACGGAATTTGTCGTCAAACAGTATTCGGACTTTCAGGCGAGGATCGGCAGTCGAATCCTTGCGACATTCGACCGAATCGCTGACCGACGGTGCGACAATGCCCGGTTTGTCCGGCAGTCACTTGCAGACCTGGAAAGCGTCGCACTCCCCGATGAGCTTCAAGATAGCGTGCCGGTCTACAACCAGTGTCCGGTCCTTCTACCTAACAGCGACATTAGGGAACGGATACACAAGCAGATTCTCGAAACAGGGCTGGAGGTCACTTTGCTCTACCCGAACCCGGTCCATCGTATCTACTCGGATATCTGGGACGGCACGAGTGCGGACCCCTTTCCCAATGCAACGACGATATCGGAACGAATTCTCTTGATCCCGGTCCACCCCCTGATTCCACGCCCGGCACTTGTGGCGGCCGTGGAGATCATCCGGAAGCACACGAAAAACGCAAGGCCTGGCACCACGAAGGAGGCCACACTTTGATTGCGCGTAAAAACCTGGTCAGAAACATCAGAAAAGCGATCACGCAACCCCGATATGCGGCCACTACCGCATACAAACGTGTAAGGTCCGCCACGACCTACCATTTGTTCAACGGATTTAGCGGAGCGCCGGAAACAATCTCGCGGTTCCTCACGTTCAAATGCAACCTGACGTGCAGCATGTGCGGCCAATGGGGCGACAACGGCGCGTTTAAGTCTTTTGATAACTCGATATTGAGGAAGCAGCTTACTTTCGAGGAAATCAAAGAAATAATCGATGAACTCTCCACCTACAAACCCAACATCACGCTCTTTGGTGGAGAACCCATGATGTATAAAGATTGGACTGATGTCGTCAAATACATCAAAAGCAAAGGCATGCGATGTAACATGGTCACGAACGGAACGTTGATGTCGACTTACGCCCGAGCGAATCATCGACAGTGGAATCGA
>Ga0114993_10007173_pt1 | contig 10341 bp, 7 predicted proteins | sample ArcticOcean_MG_C_FD_87042 | JGI IMG/M metagenome (GOLD analysis project Ga0114993, IMG submission 87042) | Marine microbial communities from western Arctic Ocean - ArcticOcean_MG_CB2_150 | ecosystem: Environmental > Aquatic > Marine > Oceanic | place: Arctic Ocean: Canada Basin | collected...
CAATAAAACTATCAGTATTACTCAACGGATTCTCCTAAATATTTCCAACAACATGCCCTTAAAGGGTTCATAACCCTAAGGCTATCAGTTTGCCAGCAAATTTAATACCTAGAGCCTCTCAAAAAGCCCTTGAACTCTACCCAACAAGTTCTATGTATCGGTGGCAACTAAGTATCACTTTAGATATAAGCATAAGGTTCTTTAATTTTGGTTACTCGATACACAATTAATTATCGAAACCTTCAACATCACTCTATTTAACATGTAGCAAAAATTTTGCACAACTTAAGTTAATATCTCTTTAAAACACTAAAATAACGGAAGTATAAAAATTATGAACTATATTTAATTATTTATACGCAACTATTAATTAGTTATTTATTTATTTTAATATTGAGAACACAAACCATATTTTCCCTTAAACAATCATACACAAAGGATAAATTAAATCGCTATGCGAATATTTCCAGTAATTACAGCTATTTTTGTCAGCGGAATTCTATATTTACTTATTTTTGAAAGAGACCAGCTTTTTGAGTACGCTCAATTAAAACCTAATACCAATCCAGAACTGGAAAAAACAGTAGTTGATTCAGTGATAAAAAAACTGACTGAGCCTGTTGAAGAGGGTAGCAAAGGTTTCACTGTTGTTGTGAAAAAATCGATAGCTACTCAATTAGACAGTGTAATAGTTTTAAGAGGTAGATCAGAGGCAGCTAGACAAGTTATTGTTAAATCAGAAACTACAGGCCTGATTAAGTCAAAACCAATATCAAAGGGAACCAAAATAAAAAGTGGTCAACTTCTTTGCGAAATTGAACCAGGAACAAGAGAAAGCTCCTTTAGAGATAGTTTATCAAAACTTAGCGAAGCTAGTGCGCGTACGCCGGAAGCCAATAGCAGAGTAAATGAAGCTAAAGCACGCATAGTTGAAGCAGAAATAAATTATTTAGCCGCTGAAAAGTTAAAAATAGGTGGATATGCCTCCGATAGTCGCTTGGCATCCACCCAAGCACTTTTGCAAAGGGCGTTGGCAAATTTTGAAACAGCCAAGGTCGGCGTTGAGACAGCCAAGGCACGCATCGCGTCAGCCACTGCCAATATCACCTCGGCACAAAAAGAACTTGATCGACTTAAGATTTTAGCCCCCTTCGAAGGCTACTTAGAAATTGATACTGCAGAGTTAGGGAGTCTAATGCAGCCAGGTTCAATTTGCGGAACGATTGTTGACTTAAGTTCTATTAAATTAGTTGGGTTTGTTCCAGAAAATGCAGTTTCAAAAATAAAACTGGGTGCTCAGGCATCAGGTAGAACAGTATCAGGGCTCATATCAAAGGGAAGGGTCTCGTTCATCTCCAAATCGGCAGATCAATCGACTCGGACATTCAGGCTAGAGGTGGAGATTGAGAATTCTGAAGGGGAATTAAGTGATGGTCAAACAGTTGAGATAAAAGTTGGATCCGACGGAAAAAAAGCGCACTTAATTCCGAGTTCCGCACTCACCTTGAATTCCAATGGGGACTTAGGTGTGATGCTTTTTTCTCAACAAAAAGCTAAATTCGCTCCAATAAAATTGATCCGCGATACGGTATCGGGGGTCTGGGTTTCTGGATTAGATGAACAAGCCGATATAATAGTTGTTGGTCAAGAGTACTTAACAGATGAAGTAAAGGTTTTCGCTTCATATTTGGAAGAATAAAAATATGATAGGTGTGATTGACTGGGCGGCACAAAGAACAAGAATGGTCTTAGCTTTCATTGCAATGTCCGTAATTATTGGCTGGGCGGCCTATTTTGGATTACCAAAAGAAGGTGAGCCAGATATAGAAATACCAGCCCTATTTGTCTCTGTTCCATTTCCTGGGATTTCGGCCGAGGACAGTGAAAAGCTTCTTGTTAAAGTAATGGAAGCTAAATTTCAGGACTTAGACGGTTTAAAAAAACTATCGGGAAACGCTTCAGAAAACTATGCTGGGGTTGCTCTCGAATTCGCCTTCGGGTGGGATAAGGCCAAAATCTTAGCCGACGTTAGAGACAAGATGACTCAGGCTGAAGCAGAATTTCCTTTTGGGGCAGATAAGTATTCAGTAAACGAAATAAATTTTTCTGAATTCCCAATGGCAATAGTATCAATTTCCGGTGATTTACCCGAAAAAACTCTCCTGAAAGTTGCAAAGAATTTAAAAGAAACCATTGAAAGTTTACCAGAAATCCTAGAAGCAACGCTCTCAGGTCAACGCGACGAAATGCTAGAGGTTACCATAGACCCATTAGCTCTAGAGGCCTACAACGTCTCAGCAACAGATCTAATTAAAGTAGTAAGTAATAACAACTTACTAGTTGCAGCTGGGAAAATTGAAACTCCCAAAGGGGCATATTCAATCAAAATTCCTTCATCCTTTAATAACTCAGGGGATGTCTTTAGGTTACCTATAAAAGTAAATGGTGACAGGGTTGTTACCCTCGGGGAGCTGGCCAACATTCGTCTGACATTTGAAGACAGGGTTGGAACAGCAAGGTTTAATGGGCGAGACACCATTGCCCTTCAAGTAGTGAAACGAAAGGGGTTCAATATAATTGATACGAGTGCAGCTGTTCGCTTGAAAGTTAATGAAGAAGTAAAGAAATGGCCTATCGCGCTTCAAGATGCTGTTAAAGTTGACGTGACATTGGACCAATCCAAACAAGTTAAAGGAATGGTTAGCCAGCTGGAAGGGTCAGTACTTACTGCCATTGCTCTAGTAATGATTGTTGTACTTGCATCCTTGGGAACTCGGTCAGCTCTATTGGTCGGGTTTTCAATACCCACATCATTTCTTCTATGTTTTATTCTTTTAGGAATTATGGGCGTAAGCGTATCAAACATTGTTATGTTTGGGCTAATACTCGCTGTCGGAATGCTTGTAGATAGTGCCATAGTTATCGTTGAATACGCAGACCGCAAACTTAATGAGGGTCTACCTCCAATGGAGGCATATACAGTTGCGGCAAAAAGGATGTTCTGGCCTATTGTTAGCTCAACCGCGACTACTCTATGCGCTTTCCTTCCAATGCTTTTTTGGCCTGGTGTTGCCGGTGAGTTTATGGGGATGCTCCCTGTTACGCTAATATTTGTTTTAAGCGCATCACTTATAGTAGGATTAATATATCTACCAATTGTTGGTGGAGTTTCAGCCAATATAAGCAAAGTTTTTCTAAACCTTTCAACTTGGTTGAAAAATTTCCATTACTCTATACGTCTTGCTTGTTTTGGGATTACCTTTTTTGGTTTATTTGTTGCTGGAATGCAGCTGTTAAACCCTAGTTATCTTCTTCCAATTGATACCTCTGACGACTCAACACTACTAAACGCGATGGCAGTAATATTTTTTATAATTATGACGGTCCTCGTCTCCATTGGGATGGATTCTATGTCATTAAAAAAAGAACCCAAAAAGGTATCTTCTGGTTATAAACGTACATATTTTGGACATTTCACTAAGCTGATTGCTGGCAATCCAGTTATGCCCCTGGTCGCAATTGGTCTCGTAAGCTTTTGTGTTATAACAATATACACAGCATTTATTGCAAACAACAAAGGCGTCGAATTTTTTGTTGAATCTGAAACAGAGCAAGCCGTTGTTTATGTCCGCGCTCGTGGAAACCTTAGCCTTGAAGAAAAAGATGCTCTAACTAGAAAGGTCGAGAATAAGCTTTTAACAATTGATGGAATTGAGGGAGTTTTCGCTTTTGCTGGCCAGGGCGGCCTGAGAACTAATGATGCCGGGGCTGCAAGTCCATTAGACAGCATCGGCAAAGTTCAAATTGAGCTTTCTCCCTGGGGAACACGGCGAGACGATTTAGAAATTTTTGAAGAAGTTCGCCAAAAAATGGGCGAGATACCCGGAATCAAAACGGAAATAATGGCGCAGGCTATGGGCCCTGGAAGTGGTAAACCTATCAATTTAAGACTTAAAGGCAGCAATTGGGTGGAGCTCCAAAAAGCTACTAAATTAGCTCGTGAGAGGTTTGAAACAACTTTTGGTTTAGTAGACGTTGAAGACACCCTCCCCCTTCCTGGAATAGATTGGCAAATAAATGTAGATGTTGAAGCTGCGGGTCGTTATGGTGCAGACGTGGCAATGGTCGGGGCAATGGTGCAGTTGGTGACCAGAGGCCTCCTCTTAGACACTATGCGTGTTGACAGCTCAGACGAAGAAATTGATATAAGACTTCGTTTCCCAAAAGAGCAAAGAGTTCTCTCCACCTTGGACAATTTAAAAGTAGGAACCCGGGATGGCCTAATTCCCCTTTCACAGTTCGTCAGCAGAAAGCCAGTTCCTAGCCTGAATCGAATTGATAGAGTTGACCAATCTCGTTTTTTTGATATAAAAGCTGATTTCATTCGGGACTTAAAGAATGAAAAAAACCTACCAATTAATGCTAATGAGCGTATAGAAAAACTTACAAACTGGATTTTAAATGAAACTCCTTTTCCACCATCAGTGACTTTTGAATGGACTGGCGACGCGTCAGACGAGGCAGAAAGTCAAGCCTTTTTGGGTTCTGCCTTCGCAGCAGCTCTTGGACTTATGTTTATAATTCTATTAGCTCAGTTCAACAGTTTTTATAATTCAGTACTCGTATTACTAGCTGTCGTCCTTTCAACTTCTGGCGTCCTTTTGGGGATGTTAATCATGGATCAAACCTTTTCGGTTATAATGACTGGTACAGGAATAGTGGCCTTGGCTGGTATTGTGGTAAATAATAATATTGTTTTAATAGATACATACTCGGAATACTCTCGATATATGCCAAAGATAGAGGCTATAATTAGGACAGCGGAAGTCCGTATTAGGCCAGTATTACTGACGAGCATCACTACGATGGCTGGCCTAACTCCCATGATGTTTGGTCTGTCATTAGATTTCATAAATGGCGGCTATACAATAGATTCTCCGACTGCAGTGTGGTGGAAACAGCTTGCGACCGCAGTTGTGTTTGGCTTAGGTGTCGCCACTATATTAACACTAATTTTAACACCGGCGCTTCTGGCCCTTAGAGTCTGGCTCACGGTAGGAGCATACGCATCTATAAAAAAACTAAGCGCTTTAGGAGCTCGTAACTCTCAATCTGCCAGAGATCTTGCCTTACAGGGGTTAACTCGCGAACTTTCTGATCCTCTTTTGATTTGGGAAATCCCAAGAGAACCAGTAAAGTCGACTTCTAAAGTGATTTCAAAATATAGGCCAAAAAAATTTAGATGATCTCGTTAAAACAAGTTTAATCTTAAAATTACCATAAAAAAAAAAAAATTATTTAACTCAAATATAATCGTGCTAAAATCAAGACATGGAAACAGGCATTTTAACAATTGACACCAAAGCCATCGTTCATAATTGGCAATCTTTAAACAAGCTTTCTGATGCAAAAACAGGCGCTGTGGTTAAGGCGAATGCATATGGACTCGGAACAAAACAGATTGCTCAAGAGTTGGTAAAAGTGGGAGTTGATACTTTTTTTGTGGCTTTAGTAGACGAAGCCATACTTCTAAGAAACGTCATTGGCCCTAAACCAATAATATACGTGCTTTCAGGTCATAGCGATGGCGAAACAGAGAAATTAATTAGTAGCAATTCCCGACCTGTTCTTAACTCCCTTGAACAATTGAGGCGCCATCAACCCTTATTGAGCATCCTCGAATTTGCAATACAAATTGACACAGGGTTGAACAGGTTAGGGATAAAAAGTTATGACTGGGACTTAAATATGTCATCTGGCGCAGACTTTATTATGAGCCATTTAGCCTGTGCTGATGAACCGCTTAATAAAATGAATGAACAACAGTTGACGCTTTTCAAGAAGATGACTTTTGGAACCAAAGTTCCCTTATCCCTGTCTGCAACTGGGGGTGTTTTATTAAATAAGAAATATCATTTTGATATTGTTCGCCCAGGCATTGGAATATACGGTTGTTCGCCTTACAAACGAAGTCGAAATGTGATTTCTCTAGATCTCCCAGTTATGCAAGTAAATCGAATTGAAAAAGGTGAGGCTGTTGGATACGGAAAATCATTTGTTGCAAAACGAGATATGAGAATTGCGACTATTGCATTAGGTTACGCTGATGGTGTTTTTAGGAGTACATCAAGTAAGGCTGTAGTTTTTGTTGAAAATATACCCTGCAAATTAGTTGGAAGAATATCTATGGATATGATAACTGTGGATGTAAGCCATCTGAGGTCTATCCCTCAATACGTTAACTTCATTGGACCGCAACAAACAGTAGATCAACTAGCAAAAGTTACGGGAACAATCGGGCATGAGATACTTACTTCCCTCGGATCAAGATATAAACGGATATACAAATGAACCCTCTTCAGAGCCTCGGGCATATTACTTTGAATATACTCTCTGATATTGGAAAGATCTTTTTATTTACCATCTCCGTAATATTAAATATTTTTAGAACCCCCTTTTATTTGAAAGAGCTCTTTACTCAAATTCTGAATATTGGTTACTTTTCCTTACCAGTGGTTGGGCTAACCACCATATTTACGGGGGGGGCGCTCACCTTACAGATCTACTCTGGTGGCGCGCGATTTAACGCAGAAGCTGTAGTTCCTCAAATTGTAGCAATTGGGATGGTGCGAGAACTTGGTCCGGTACTAGTAGGTTTAATGATTGCCGCAAGGGTAACTTCATCAATTGCTGCAGAAATAGCCACTATGAAAGTAACTGAACAACTCGATGCTTTGAAAACTCTTTCAACCGATCCCATAAAATACCTTGTTGTTCCTAGAGTTTTAGCAGGGATAATTACGGTTCCGATTTTGGTCGGTATTGGTAACACTATTGGAATACTAGGTGGGTATCTTGTTGCAACCAAAACTTTAGGATTTAATTGGACAAGTTACCTCCAAAGCACTGTCGATTTTTTGGAGATGTCTGATATTATTTCAAGTCTGGTAAAAGGTTCTGTATTCGGAGGAATTGCAACACTGATGGGATGTTATTTTGGTGTAAACTCGGGACGTGGTGCTCGAGGTGTTGGAAACGCAACAAAATCGTCTGTAGAAACGGCAGATATACTTATACTAGCAACAAATTTTTTACTAACTGGAGTGTTTTTTTAGAGATGATAGAGTTGGTTGACGTACATAAATCCTTTAGTAACACCAAAGTTCTTTCAGGAGTTAATTTTAAGCTCTCAAAAGGCGAAAGTTTAGCAATTATTGGCGGCTCAGGGACAGGGAAGTCAGTACTATTAAAATGTATCCTGGGCCTAATAAAACAGGACTCTGGATTAATAAAAATTGAAGGGATAGAAAGTAAAATCCAAGATAGAAATACATTCTACAATAAAATTGGAATGCTCTTTCAAGGAGGTGCTCTTTTTGACAGTCTTACTGTTTGGGAAAATATTTCTTTTCGCTTAATGCGTGGAAAGACTAAAATTACTAACATAGCAGCCAAAGAGATGGCTATAGACAAGCTTCGCATGGTTGGTCTTAATGCTAAGGTTGCTAACCTTCATCCATCAGAACTATCTGGAGGTATGTTAAAGAGAGTATCCCTTGCCAGAGCTATTTCAGGAGATCCTAAAGTAATTTTCTTTGACGAGCCAACAACAGGACTTGATCCGATCATGGCTGGTGTAATAAATCAACTAATAAGAAAAATCGTCGATGAAATGGGTGTTACCGCAATAACAATAACTCATGACATCACCTCAACTAGAGTGATTTCGGATAGTGTAGCAATGCTACATGAAGGCACGATTAAGTGGCTAGGTAAAACTTCAGAAATAGACAAGTCCGGAAATCCTTTTGTCGAGCAATTTATTAATGGTAGGCCAGAAGGGCCAATTTCTCAAACCTAATAGAATATTAAATCAGATTGGACACAAAGGCCTCTTTAGGTTAAATCAAGTACGCCTTAACACTAAAAGATAACTCTTGAAACACAGGATACCGGCTCTTAATGGCTAAACATGACTTATTTCACTGTGAGAAATGCCACTCAACTTTCAGTAAGTGGTCAGGGAAATGCGACTCTTGCAGTGCTTGGAACTCCATTACAGAAATAACTCCACTTTCCTTGGGTCCAAAGAGTTCCTCTATCGGAAGCAAACGTGGTGATAACATAAAATTATCTGATCTTTCCTCTACCAATATCACTACAAAAAGAATCCTATCAGGTGTAGGTGAATTAGATCGAGTACTCGGAGGAGGATTGGTCCCAGCATCTGCTATACTAGTCGGAGGGGACCCTGGAATTGGTAAATCTACTCTTCTATTGCAAGCAACCGCTAGGTTCAGTCGCCTTGGGTTGAATGTCCTTTATATATCCGGTGAAGAATCGGAAGACCAAATACGCATGCGTGCTCGAAGATTAAATTTACAAGACAATCCGGTAAAATTAGCCGCTGAAACAAATCTCCGAAACATACTTACTACGTTAGATAACTTGAGGCCTGACCTTGCAATAATAGATTCAATTCAAACCATGTGGTCAGATAATGTCGACAGCTCTCCTGGCTCAGTAACGCAAGTCAGGACAGCGTCACATGAGCTAATTTCATTCGCAAAAACCAGAGGAACTTCAATAATTCTAGTAGGTCATGTCACTAAGGAGGGGCAACTAGCAGGGCCACGAGTAATAGAGCATATGGTAGACACTGTACTCTATTTTGAGGGAGAAAGAAGTCATAACTTTCGGATACTCCGCGCCGTTAAAAACCGCTTTGGTGCAACAGATGAAATTGGTGTCTTTGAAATGACCGAAAAAGGTTTAATTGAGGTAACTAATCCATCTGCTATGTTTATTGAAGACAGGGACGACAGAACACCTGGTTCGTCAGTGTTTGCTGGAGTCGAGGGAACTAGAACAGTACTTTCGGAAATCCAAGCACTAGTCACACCGTCGTCGTCTGGGCAAGCCCGTCGAACTGTTGTAGGGCTTGATAGCGGTAGGTTGGCCACTATTTTGGCTGTGTTAGAAGCGCACTGCAAAGTGCAATTTTCAAATCACGATGTTTACTTAAATGTCGCGGGAGGGTTAAAAATAACAGAACCAGCAGCAGATTTGGCAATAGCCGCTGCCCTACTTTCTTCAAGACAAAATATTGTGTTACCCTCAGAGACTGTTATATTTGGAGAAATTAGTTTATCAGGATCCCTTAGATCCGTAAACCAAGCTAGCGGACGACTTAGGGAAGCCGAAAAAATGGGTTTTAAAAAAGCTATTATTTCAAAAAGTAAGAAAAAAATTGAATCTAAAAACATTAAAGTAAACGCTTTAGGTGACCTGAATGCATTTATAAGAAATATAACTCCATGATAGGAAAGAATAGTTAAAATAAAATGGATGGTTTTACCTTAATCGATGGCACGGCTCTCTTCATCATAGCTCTGTCTGGTTTTCTAGCATTTTTAAGGGGTTTTGTTCGAGAGTTTCTTGCCCTATTGGGTTGGGCTTCTTCAATCATATTAGCTTTTATGTTCGCTTCAAGCATAGTACCTATCGTGCAAGAAATTCCATATCTAAACAAGATCATTCAAGGTTGTGAGGCAGCTACAGTGGCTTCTTTCGCAATTATGTTAGTTATCTCACTGATTTTGGTTTCAATTTTTATTACTTTTTTTTCTAACATTATAAAAAGAACTATCCTTAATACAGTCGACAAACCACTCGGCCTCTTATTCGGTGTCATAAGGGGCTCTATTCTAGTTACAGTTTCTTTAGTCTTTTATAACCAAGTTGCTGCCGGCAACTCGATAAACTCAGTTGAAAAAAGTTTTACCAATAAAATTATCTCTCAAATATCAAAAAATATAAATACAATTTCACCAGATAATGTTCCTAACTGGCTTGTATCTAATTATGAGGGTCTCGTTAAAAAATGCGATGATCCAAATACTTAAATATATTTATTTAATAGGTTAGATTGTTAAAGGAGACGTGACTTTCTTCAATTTAATACATACAGTAACTCAAATTAGTAATTAAATATCAGGGTAAAAATACTATGCCTTCTGTTCAAAAATTTCTATTCAATCATCCATTCGACTCTACTGGTTTTGAAAGTGATAAATTAAAAGAAGAATGTGGGGTATTTGGTGTAATTGGAACACGTGAAGCGGCTAATTTTGTTGCCCTTGGCCTTCATGCCTTGCAACATAGGGGTCAAGAAGCTGGTGGAATAGTTTCCTATGATTCTGAGGCCGGGTTTAATTCAGCCAGAAGAATGGGTTATGTTAGAGATAATTTTACATCGGAAAAGATAATGGGGTCTTTGCCAGGAGCTATAGCCATTGGTCACGTTCGCTATTCGACATCTGGCTCTAAGGGCCCAACCGC
>Ga0114993_10007175_pt1 | contig 10336 bp, 12 predicted proteins | sample ArcticOcean_MG_C_FD_87042 | JGI IMG/M metagenome (GOLD analysis project Ga0114993, IMG submission 87042) | Marine microbial communities from western Arctic Ocean - ArcticOcean_MG_CB2_150 | ecosystem: Environmental > Aquatic > Marine > Oceanic | place: Arctic Ocean: Canada Basin | collected...
CATTGGCTATCCCAACCTTTGCCCCCGTCAAATCCTATAAAATAAGGCGGGTCAGTCAATACTAAATCAACTGATTCACTTTCAATATTATTTAGATACTCAAGGCAATCTTTATTTTCTAATGTCATTTAGATACACTACCTCTCCTTCGCGAACTCCACCATTTTCATAATGGACACCAACGCTATTACCATTGGTAGACGAATATTTTGTACCAGTTTCTTCTTTGATAATTCGTTTCATCAAACCATCATCAGAAGTTACATAATCAGTATCAACCCTTGTGACTGACACCACATCTCCACGATGAAATACACCATGATAATGTCCAAAACATTTATAGGAATTTACAATTTTTCTACTTTCCTTTCCCAGATCATGCCCAGTTCCACCAGCACCATTATAAGTCATGCTACCGGCAAAAGTAGAAGTAGAAGTTTCATCAACAACCGATTCTAAAAATCTTTCTTTGTCAGATTCGGTTTTCAATTCTTCGGTTTTATATTCACGAACTTCACCAGACTTTTCATTTCGGGCATCAGCCCCCTTGACTTCACCAGTAGACTTAGAAAAAACCCTATCTTCAAGTATCATACCCATGATCTCTTCTTTCCACTTGGCCTTTTCTAAAATATTATAATGACCAAGTTCCTCACCACATCTATACATACCTTTAACATATTCTTGCATTTCCAAGACAATTTCGCTTCTAGTTCTCATAATCAATCTCTCGTTGAATTTTCAAAATGAATGGGGAACCCTTTCCTCACCCTCAATGGTATACTACCATTGTACCACAACTGAGCCTCAATGTCAAATTATTTTCAGTTCTCATAACCAATTTCCAAAAGAGGTTTTAAATCAAGCGAGGTCTCTCCCTCACCCTCAATGGTATACTACCATTGTACCATGATCGAGCATCAAAGTCAAATTATTTTCAGTTCTCCCTGTGGTATGGTTCTTGCATAAGACACCTAGTGTCCGGTACAGGGTGTGTCGTATTCCCCTGTCCCGACCTATGTCTTTGATACCTTCGCTTTCCCACTTTTTTTATCACCAGTTTCCTTCTTCTTCCGGGGAGTTTTAGGTTTCTTGGTTGTTTTGGCAGGAGAACGAGGTTTCTTCTTACTTTTCTCAGCCGGAGGTTCTGGTTGTTCAACTGGTGCCTGTTCCACGGGTTCTGGTTGTTCGACTGGTGTTTGTTCCACGGATTCTGGTTGCTCTCTCATGTCAGCCCACCACTGCTTTATTTTTGTCAACCATTCATTTAGTATCATTTTTCTTCTTCTTTCTTTTGAGTTTTCTCAAGTAAATATTACGTTTATCCTGCGCCGACTTCAATTTGAAGTTCGACAATTTATCTATGAATAACTCTCCATTCATATGTTCAATTTCATGTTGAAAAATCCTCGCAGACAAATCAACAAAATTACCTTGCTGTACTTCTCCATTTGATAATCGAAAACGTGCAGTAACACCGTATGAACGTTTTATTGCAACCCACAGACCGGGAAATGATAAACAACCTTCCCTGATATATGTAGTTTCGTCACTCCAATCTCTTATCTCTGGATTGAATACTACCACTGGTGTTCGGTCCAATAACATAGCAAATGCTTTGACTGGAATTCCAATTTGATTGGCAGCCAAACCAAACCCCTCATAATGTATCATGTTCTCAATTAACTGTTTTTCTAATTTTTCTGAATCCACTTGAGGATTATCAAAATCAAATCTTTCAGACACTTCACGAAGAAATGGGTCTGTCTCTTTCACTAATTCACATACTAATTCACTCATCCGGCCTCTATTTTACTGAAATTTTTCTCTTTAACAAATTTAATAGTACTCATAAATTTATCATATAAGATTTCTCCCTTATGAGAAATCACGAACACATTTGTATCTGCATCAAGCGTATTGATAATCTTCAAAAAAGCATCAGTGCCTTCTGCATCCAGTGAAGAATCAAATACTTCATCCAGAATCAACAAATTTGTATTCACACTATTCTTGAGTTTAGCAATCTTGCGCCATGTGAATAGCAACGAAAGATCAATTCTCATTTTCTCGCCTTCGGAAAATGATGAATATGTAAACTCATCACGATACTGCGATTGTATCGTTTCATTAAAACTTTCATCAATCGTAAAATTGATTAAAAATTCCAATTCATTTAAATACTTATTAACATATTTATTGATAATTGGTACATATTGACGGATAATTTTTGTTTTTATTCCCGAATCTTTTAAGAGCTCATGAGCATAATTATACACTTGTTTCGTATTACACAATTCAGAATACTCTTTTTGTGATTCTTCCAAGAGGGCTTTTAATTCTTGCAATTCTTCCAATACAGAATTATCAAGTTCTTTCTTTTCTTTAAGGACATTAATTTCTAGCCGTGTCCGTTCTATATTCAAATCCAATGATTGTATAGATGATTCGACCCCAGCTAACTTATTGCTTCTATCTGCTATCCCCCGACTGATAATTTGAAATTCTGCTAACTTCTGTTCCAATCCATCAATCTCCAACAATATCTTTTCAATGCCCCCTTGTTTATCTACAACCCCCTCTGATATGTCGATAATTCGTTCTTTCTTAAACATATCATCTATGACCTGTTTACATGAAGGACACGTTGAATTTTTCTCGTAGAATTGGAGTTCCTTTTGTTCCTGTTTTAATTTAATTTCTATTTTATTCTGGAGATTATTATACTCGTAATTTTTATTCTTGATCGAATCTTCAAACAACATTTGGTTGCTCAATTCTTGTACTTCATTATGCAAGGTAGTTGATACTGCCCTAGCTGTTGCCTTATCACTTTCAAAATCTATAATAGTATCTTCTTTGTATTTAATATCAGATTCATTATTTTGTTTCAATCGTTCAACATAATCATTCTGTATTTTAATTTTATGATTATACAATCCCTTTTCTACTTCCAACGTTCCCATATCACTTTTTAATTCCGACCCCCTCTGTTTCAATATCGTATTCATAAAAGAAAAAATTTGAATATCTAAAAGGTCCTCAACTATTGCACGGCGGTCTGATAACTTCAACTGCATGAATGGTTCAAAGGTTGAGCTCCCAAGCAAAACAATTTGTGTGAATGATTTATAGTTTAACTTGAGAATTATTTTTTCTAAGTAATCCTGATAATCACGGACATTAGCAGTTTGATCTAATAATTTGCCATTCAATACAATTTCAAATATACTGGGTTTAATGCCCCTGCGAACAATATAATTTTTCTTACCAATAGCGAATTCTATTTCAACTAACAATCCTCTTTCATTGATAGCATTAACTAACTGCGGCTTGTTGATATTCCTAAAAGGTTTCCCAAACAATCCAAAAGTCAATCCATCTAAAATTGTCGATTTGCCTGAACCATTCTCGCCAATAATTAAAGTAGTCGGCGATTTGTCAAGATTAATCGTTGTTGGCGAATCCCCTGTTGATAGAAAGTTTCTCCATGATATAGATTTAAATTTTATCATTCAGTTTCATTTAATAATTGTGGGCGAGTATCCTGCTCAAACCGATATTCTCCTCTCGCAATTCCTTGCTTCAATACATCATTGATAAAAACATTTAGAGTTACATCTTTTTCGTGAGCAAGTAATGCAAGTTTGAGAACATCATTATCTGGAAGGTCGAACTGAACCTCTATAATTTTCTCTTCTTTTTCTTCTTCTCGATTGAACACATCGTTCCTTTCTATCAAACAGTTTCAAATGTCAAGGCCTCGTTATAAAGGTCTTGCATTAATTTATTCAATGGTATTTTATTCGGCACCGACAACCCATCGACACAATTCCGAATTACACTCATAGTATCTTCTATATCTGCGATATTCTCAATATCATCTCCAATGTCTTCGATATCAAATAGATTATCTACTATTGAAATATGCCCCACTCCAACATCAATCAATTTGTCCATCAAAGTTTCAAACAAATATGTATTGTTTTTATTCTGTATAATTATTTTAACATAACAATCTTCATAACGAGATAGCTCACCATAATCTACTTTCTCGTCATTGTAATATATTTTATGAAACATAGAATATGGATTCTCAATAAATTCCACTTCCATTGTTTCCGTATCGTAAATATGAAACCCTCTTTGGTCATTATAATCACTCCATGTGATTTCATATGGATTTCCCAAATAAGTAATATTTCCTGTCGTGGAACGATGATGATAATGCCCACTGAAAACTCGTTCAAATGCACTAAACAATTTTGGAGAATGGCCATCTATACTGAATGAACCTTTATGCTGTTCCATTCCCACTAAATGGAGATGCCCAAATGCAACCTTAGTCCGTGTTCTTTCTATTAGGTTTCTGGTTTCTGCTTCATTATCATCGCATATCCAAGGAATAAAAACCACTTTATGTTCATCTGTCAGATTAACTTCACTTGGTGAATCATAGATTGTAACGTGTGGCATGCCATTGGTCAACTCTCTCATCGAATTAACAGAAAGTGTATTCTTATAATAAATGTCATGATTCCCAATTATAACTTTAATATCTCCGCCCATCTCTCCCAATGGATCGAAAAATATATCCTTCATCGTATTAAGTGTTTTGTAGTTGATAAATTTTCTTCTATCAACCACATCCCCCAAATGAATCACTGATTTAATATCTCTTTCCTTTAACGTAGGGAAAAATATATTTTGATAAAACTTACGAAAAAACTCTGAAAATAAGAGGCTGTCGCTACGGGAGCCGAAGTGGGTATCTGTAATCAGAGCGATTTTCATGCGGATGCTTGTAAGTAAAAAGTCAGGGGAGATAATGATATCACGGCTTCATCCTTTTTTGGTGCAGCAGCCTTTTTCTTTTTACGCTTCTTCTCTTCAAAAGCATGAATGAACTCATAAATGGATGCTCTTTTATCAATAGTTAGTGGTGTGGCACCAGCAGAGATTGTTCCTTTCTCATCAGTAGCCATGTTTCCCATCTCGGAATTATCTTCCAATGAACTAAATTCATCCATCGTTTTGTACTTAATGTACAATTGTTTCTTTTCTTTCTCAATTCTTCGTAAAAAAGCAAAATATATTATTTGAGTAAAATATGCAAATGGATTTGTTGATTTTTCTGGATTGAAATTACTTGCATACATTACACAATTTTCTATACCATCGCTCACCATTTCTTCTCGAAATGCATAGTTGATAAAATTTGGTCTATGCGATAATCGTTCTGCGATTTTGAGAAAGCACTCCCCGGCAAAATCTGGTATTTGAGGTGTTATTTCATCATTATCTTTTGCTTGAACATATTCTTCACGATACTTTGACATTATTTCTAAAAAATATACATTATCTACATAATGCTTTGTTTTCTTACGAGCCACGCGGACCATCCTTTCTTAATTGTTACTTTACTATAGTATTAGTATAACAGATCCCCGCACGAATGTCAAGTTTTTATCGCCTTGACATTGAATGTTTAATCTGTTATACTTAGTCTGTGACGAGTTAAATGAAGATTCTCTTACAGTCACTAGTTCATTATAATTCTTTAATTGGTACAATGTATATGTGATAAGGCAAATGTTCTGAATTATATATTTTAATACGTTCTATAAAATGATTCAGGGTATAATTATTATTATTATTATGTGTTAGATCATCAGCTATATCATATAATGTAGCAACCTCTTTAGTGTCGGTTTTTCGTAGTCCTCTACCTATCGACTGTAAATTTCTAATACGACTTTTAGAAGGTGAAGCGAAAACAATGTTATGAAGGTTCCTAATATTGATGCCGGTACTGTATACACCATAACTTGCACATATAACAGAATCTTGTTCCTGTTCCACAATGGCTCTGACGTGTTCTCTTGATACTGCATCTGTTCCCCCGTAAACAAAGAATATTTTTCTTGATTGCTTTAATTTTGATTTGAGCATACCGTGAAGTATGTTTCCATGTTTCTGCACCAGTTGAAAAAGTACTAGTGTATTGCCTTTAAGATCATTTACCAAATTACAAATATATTTGTTTCTATTGGGATGGCTAACTAAGTAATCAATTTCTTCATGATAAGACATCTTGGATACTATTATACTTGATTCTTTTGAATATTTCAAGACCAAGCATCGTATATCAATATCTGAAAGTGTCTTCTTTTTGATGAGTTCGCTGGTAGTTGCAACTTTATTAACAGGCCCGAACAAACCAGTTAATATTAAACGATGGACTTCAACTTCATCTAATGTACCAGTTGTGCCAATACGATAAGGAGCATTTTCCAAATTCTTCATAATGGCAGTCAATGACTTGGCCTTGTACAGATGAGCCTCATCTCCAATCACCACTTCAAAATCAGCAAAAAATGATTTATCTAGAGTATATAATGATTGCCAAGTTGAAATAACAATTGGTTTATTTGTTACTTTTTCTTGTCCCCCGAAAATCTTGTGAACTAATGTTTCGACTTCATAAGTAGCATCTTTCTTAGCATACGATACAAAATCCGAAAACATTTGACTCACCAACGAAAGTGTTGGGACAATTATCAGTATTTTCTTTGGAAAATAATATCGTACCAAATAATAAATGATTAATGATTTGCCCGATGCAGTAGGCGACAATAAGAGACATCTCTTTTGATCAATCGAATGGCGTATTGCAGTATTTTGATAATCCCTTAATTGAAATTCACAAAGAAATGATACTAAGAAATTATAATAATCTTCATTGGATATTCGCTCTATTGGATCATCTGTATTATCAACGAGTTCATAATTTCTATCATTTGCAAAACGTTCAACTTCTCTCTTTAGCCCATAATATATTTTACCGTTATTATTATTAAAAAGATAAACGTATCCGTCCCACTTCTTCCTGCGAAACATAGGCATGAACTGATAATTCTTCGGACGGAACCGAAAATATTGGTTCAGTTCCATCTGCACGCCAGGTTCGCACGAAAGCTGTAGATATGTTTCGTTCACCTTTATCATTGAAATCTGCACGATTACCCAAGTCCTGCAACAAATTTCCTCCAACTAATTGCATTGTTGATGTGAAAACTTCGATTTTCAATAATCGAAAGAACTGATTTCAAATAATCAACTTTGTCTTCTTGTTCATTCATTACCTTTTCAGCATTCTGTAATACCTCATCGGCCGCTACATAGTATCTTTCTAATTCGGTTTTTGAAATTCGTATATTTGCATCCGGTTGTTTTCCGTTCTTAGAAATCACCGCTTCCCATCGTTGTTGAAATAATAATTTCCAATGGGTTTTCATTTCACGAAGAGCGCGCTTTTCCTTCGTGTATGTTTGGAGATATTTGGCGTGGATGTTTGGTATTTTTAATGACTCACCATCTAAGTCTTGATCGTCAATATGAGAATCCTCTTCCCACATCTCCATAATATTTTCAAGTATCATAATGTTTTCAGTTGTTCAATAAATTCTTTATCTCGTAGTTTACATAACGGAACGATGCTTGAGCCGTAAAATATTCCACATCACCGGCTGCACTATCAAATTCTAATGCAGAAAGTGTGGTGGGAAAAGCATCATAAAAATGAAATTCCATTTGTGGATTCATTGCACTTGTTAGTATTGTAAGAACTATGGTTGAAACTATTCCACCTCTTGGGTGTATAGTATTTGAGTTTTTGAGTAACCTGTATTTTTCATGGCCCTCTGCAAGCCCAGTTGCAATAATACGATCATAAATTTCAATCCAATTTTTCAAATGTTCATCGACAATAAATCGAATTGATAATTCTTCAAACGAAACTTTGTTCCCGGCAAAAGGCACAGTTGCATGAGGTGTCATTACATCAATGCCTTCAATTGATACGCCTGGTAGATTGACTCCTTGGCAAAACCAAGTTATATTCGGGGAATCCTCCATCGTCAGTCGAAAACTGATATTTGAAAGATAATTTAAGTTGTCTGGTACTTTGTTTGCTGCAGCCATGTTGTTTCCTCGAATGGTTCATTACTATTTATTGAGTAAATTTTCAAACTCCATGTAATTCATGTGTTTCCCGACATGATATATTTTGTTGCCGAATTCTTCTTCTATTTCTTTATGTTGTTTAATCCAATTATTGGGGTCAATATCAGTACCTTTCATTTTTCTAAATTGAGAAGCGACTGTCTCTAAAGTTTTAGAATAACCAGATATTCCCAAATAGATATTATCAACGGAACGATCGAGGTAATAATCAAATCCAATACAATAGATAATTTCATCTGGATAATGTAAACAAGCTAATCGTAATGCAGCTGTCCCAGAAGTATACTTAGTATCTCCCCACCATTCTAATTTTTCTGTTTTTTCTTCTGGATTTATCCAATATACTACAGTAATATCACCCTCCCCAAACATAACAAATTCTTCTGTTCTTTCTTGTATTTCAACAATTTTTATATTTGACGGAAGTAATCGTTTTATCATATCATATTGTGCTCCAGGCAAACGATCAAATATTTTAAAATGACATTGATTTTTTATAGTATATCCACTCCTACAAATATCCCATGTCATTAAACCATCACCACATACTAAATGTGTTGGAGTATAATCACGAAATATTGCATTACATCCGTATGTAATTTCGTTATCTAATTGTTCTAATTTAATGATTGAACGAGATGCGCCATTACCTATTACAACTATCATGATAATTCACAAGAAAATAATAAGAAACAAAAAAAGGGAGAGGATTTCTCCCCTCCCTTTGACATCCTACAATTATGTAGGTCAAGAATTACATCAAGTTCGCAATACGAACTTTATTGTAATATACATTAGCGTGTGCTCCACCTTCTTGCGGATCATTTGCTAATCGTCCAGTAGATGCAGTCAAATTTTCTGCGAATGGATTTGCAACCATTCCATAACGTGTTTTGAAGGCAATCTTCGGTTGGAAAGTATCACTATCAACTGCACGAACCATTTGCAATGGAACGTATGGGCAATAGAAAATACCAGCATCCATAGGTGAAGAACCTTTATAGCCCACAACATAGAACTCTGCTGCGTTTGCGTCAGAATATGGATCAACATAAACTTTGTAGCGTCCATTAAGAACACCAGCAAAAGTTGAAGATGTAGTGTCGCTATTCAAATCTGTACTCATCGCAGGAGCGTAATCTAACATCCCTGCCATTTGAAGTGCAGATGCAACATCCGTAGAAGTAATGAGAATATTCCCCTTTCCTCTTCGTGTGTCTTTTCCGACCTGATTTGCATCTTTTTCAATCTGCATCATAAGACCTTTGAACTTTTCAACCATCCAACGTCCATTGGAATCAGTATCAAGGTCAAAAACACCAGCATATGTTGTACCAACAGCGGCCCCAAGTTTTGCATTGATATAAATCTTACGAATAACCTCACGATTAATTTCTGCAAGAATTTCTGAGGACAGAATGTTAGCAAGTTCTGCTTCTGCATCCAGTCCATGAACTGCACGAAGATCTTGTGCGAGTTCCATTGAATACGAACCCTTCAGGGCGCGTGTTCCTGCATTGACTGCCATCTTTTCGATAGTGAATGCCATTTCCCCTAAGTTTGTATCTTCACCAGCAGCAGTGGTCTTAGCACTTCCAGCACTATAAACGTCTGCACCGCTTTGACCTGCTCCACTTGTTGGATTAATCAAAAGACCTGGCGCCTTAATAATGTCACCGGAACCGTCAGTTCCACCGACTACACCAGATTCACCAGCAACGGAATCTATGTTAACGCCTGGCATTTCAGCACCAGCCTGCGAATTAACCCTGCTTTTGAGAGCAAAGATCAATCCAGTTGGTCCCGACATAGGTTGAACACCACAAACATCGTATGCTACGAGTTGAGGCATTGCACGCCGAACCATCGAAATCAAAATGGGGTCAGCAAAGTCAATTTTTGATTGTGTTCCATCAGATCCACCAGCATCACCACCAGTGTGGACAGCACCTGTGAAAGTTGTGGATGTCGATGGGACAGCCTCCGACAGTAATCCGCTACCTAGTTGATCTTGGGAATATTGTTTTTCAACATTCTCAAGCATCATAGCAGTAACTGCTCTTCGATGTGGATCGGTAATTTCAGGAAGATCGGGATGATCTAGGACCGGTCCCCATTTCTTAGTAAATTGTTCCGAGAGTTGCATTTTTTAACTCCTTAATTTGTTTAAAAAAACTTATGTTATTATTTACGAGCAATAGCTTTACTATATGCTTCCATTATGTTTGACACTTTAACAGGAGTTTCCTCCGAATCATTTGCCATCACATCTTCTTGTTCAACATTTCCATCTTGCTTTTGTTGATTTGGG
>Ga0114993_10007182_pt1 | contig 10332 bp, 10 predicted proteins | sample ArcticOcean_MG_C_FD_87042 | JGI IMG/M metagenome (GOLD analysis project Ga0114993, IMG submission 87042) | Marine microbial communities from western Arctic Ocean - ArcticOcean_MG_CB2_150 | ecosystem: Environmental > Aquatic > Marine > Oceanic | place: Arctic Ocean: Canada Basin | collected...
GTTATTGGAGCTAAATTTAAAAAAAAACATCTAGTTAATTATGGTGACGCTTGTACTTATAGTATGCATCCGCTTAAAAACTTAAATGTTTGGGGTGACGGAGGGTTTATTGTAACAAACAAAAAACCATTAGCAAAAAAATTATATCTTATTAGAAATCATGGTCTCAAAGACAGAAATAACGTAGAAATTTTTGGTTATAACTCTAGGTTGGATACAATCCAAGCGGCAGTTGCAAATTATAAAATGAAAAACAAACTCGACAATATTACCAATAAAAGAATAAAAAATGCAAATATGCTTGATAAGCTGTTATCAAAAAATAAAAATATAACTACAGTCAAAAGATTAAAATACTTAAAAGAAGTATTTCACCTTTATCATATAAATATAAAAAAAAGAGACCAACTACAAAAATATTTAATTAAAAATAATATTGATGCTAAAGTTCACTATCCAATACCAATTCATCTTCAAAAGGCTGCAAAATATCTTAAATATAAAAGAGGTGATTTTCCAATCGCTGAAAAATTAGCCAGTACATCATTATCTTTGCCGGTACATGAATTTATAAGTGAAAAACACATAAAACACATGGTAAATTCAATAAATAAATTTTACTCTAAATAAATGAACTATAAAATATCAAACAAGTTAGTATTAGTTACCGGGGCGAGCAGAGGGATTGGTGAAGAAATTTGCAAAAGTTTAGCTAAAGAAGGTGCAAGAATCGTAGCATGCTCTAGGAATAAAAAAAATTTATTAAAGTTGATCTCATCTCTACCAAACAAAAGGAAACATTTTTTATTTGATGTTGATTTATCTTCAGAATCACAACTTTGTGATTTTATAAAAGAGGTTAAAAAAAAAAAAATAGAACCTGATATAATTGTTAATAATCTTGGAGGAAATCTTGGCTACACAGATCCTCTTGGACCTTTAGATGAATGGAAACAAGTTATGTCTTTAAATGTTGAGGTTGCTATAGAAATAAATAGATCGTTTATTCCAGGAATGATTAAAAAAAAATGGGGTAGAATTTGTCATATATCATCAATTTCTGCTTTAGAAAATCAAGGATCTCCTTCATACTGTGCTTCAAAAGCAGCTTTAAATGCTTACGTTAGAAGTTTAGCAAGATATGTCGCAAAACATAATGTTATCTTAACTTCTGTAATGCCTGGTGCAGTTTTTACTAAAAATGGCTATTGGGACAATGAATTAAAAAAAAATCCCAAAAGAGTAAAAAAATATTTATTAGAAAGAATGGCAATACAAAGATTTGGAAAAACTGGTGAGATAAGCGAAATTGTAAAATTTTTATGCTCTGATCTTGCAAGTTTTTTTGTTGGATCGGCAATCTTAATTGACGGAGGTCAGGGGCGTTCTTTTTTCCCAAATGACTTTGAATAAAGATTTAAGAATAAAAATCGTAAAAATGATCACAGCGGCAGGAGAAGGACATATCCCAAGCTCTTTTTCTATAATAGATATAGTTCATTTTCTTTATAAAAATTTTCTTAAATATAAAAGTAAAAATGTTGAATGGAAAAAAAGAGACTATTTTATTCTTAGTAAAGGTCATGGGACACCAGCGCTTTATGTTGTTTTAAACAAATTTGGAATTTTGAAAGACAAACATATTCTAGAGTATGGTAGTAAAATTGGAATTTTAGGAGGTCATCCCGATTCAACCCATATACCCGGCGTTGAAGCAAGTACTGGCTCCTTAGGCCATGGCTTTCCGACTGCAATAGGATTAGCATTAGGACTTAAGATTCAAGAAAAAAATAATAAAATTATTGTATTACTTGGTGACGGAGAATGTCATGAAGGAACTATTTGGGAGAGTGCGAATATTGCCACTAACTTAAATTTAGGTAATGTTTGTGCAATTATTGATTGGAACGGTTCAGCTGTTCAATTAATGCCAAAAGATGATTTATTAAATAAATGGAAAGCATTTGGATGGAAAACTTTTGTTGTTAAAGGTCATTCAGACGAAGATTTAAAAAAAACTTTTAAAAAAATTAAATTTAATTTAAATGGTACGCCTAGTCTTATTTTAGCTAAAACAATTAAAGGTAAAGGAGTATCTTTTCTAGAAGGACATGGAAAGTGGCACCACAAACTTCCGAATACCGAAGAACAAATTAAAATTTTTAAAGAGCTTGCTTGATGAAAAAAATAAGACAACAATTTGCAGATTCAATACTAGAGATTGGAACAAAAGATAAAAAATTAGTTGTTCTTGTTGCGGATATAAGTCATGGAATAATGCAACCTTTTGCAAAAAAATGTCCGGGTAGATATTATAATATTGGTATATGCGAACCTAGTATTGTCAATATGGCTGCTGGACTATCAAAGTCAGGTCTTAACCCAGTAGTCCATACAATAGCACCATTCATAACTGAAAGAGCTTTTGAACAATTAAAATTAGATTTTGGTTATCAAAAACAAAATCTTAATCTAGTGTCAGTTGGCGGTTCTTTTGATTACTCAAAATTAGGCTGTACCCATCATTGTTATACCGATGTATCATTATTTTCTCATTTTAAAGATGCCTCTATTATAATTCCAGGTTCAAACGAAGAATTTAGAATATTATTTAAAAAAATTTATAAAAAAAAAAATATTAAATATTTTCGTATTCCAGAAAATTCACACAATATTACTTTTAAAAAAAGCCAGATAGTTTTTGGAAAATCAATAAAAATAAGCCAAGGAAAAGATTTAACAATAGTAGTAACAGGCACGCAGTTAAAAAATGTAGTTGAGGCAAAAAATATTCTTTCTAAGAAAGACCATTCTATAGAAATACTTTACTACCATACAATAAAACCTTTTGATCACTCAGCAATTAAAGCAAGTTTAAAAAAAACTAAAAAACTTTTATCAGTAGAAGAACTTTCGGCGCACGGAGGCTTATATGATCAATGTATTAGATCAATCGTTGATATCAACGACATTAAAACTGAACAATTAGCAATTTTTGATTTTATTCGTGGTTATGGAAGTTATGAAGATCTTTGTGATAGAGCAGGCTTAAGTACTTCTAATATAGTCTCAAAAGCTTTAAAATTATTAAAATAGATTATATAATGTTTCTATGAAAAATTATGAATTTGATCATCTAATTAGAGAATTAAAGGGTAGTAAAGCTCCGGTAGTTATTTTCGGAGCAAAAAAATTTGGTCACCTTGCTTATCTAGCACTCAATGAAGTAGGCATAAAAGTAGATTACTTTTGTGACGATTCAGAACAAATAAGAAATAAAAAAAATATTTTTGATACTCCAATAATATCTTCAAAAGAGCTTCAACACCTTGACCCAGATGCCAATGTATTTATTTGTGGTTGGATGGTTTCACAAATTTTTTTACACCTAAAAGAAATTAAAATTAAAAATATTCACAACTGCGTTAATCTTTTTAAAAATACTGACTTTAATAAATTTAATACCGATATGAGTTTTTACGAAATCAGAAGGAGAATAGATTTATACAAGGTAGAATGTGATGCAGTTCAAAATTATAGCTCCAATTCTTTTAGCTTGAAATATGTAGATGTTGTTATCACCGAAGCATGTTCCATGAAGTGTGAAAGCTGCTCAAACTTAATGCAATACTATTTACAACCAAGAAATAGTGATTTAGATGTACTTTTTAAATCTATCGAAAAATTAATGACAATCACAGATTCACTTTATGAATTTCGGGTTCTTGGTGGTGAGCCATTTGTTAATAAACAAATTGGTAAAGTAATTAATAAATTATTAACATATAAAACAATTCAACAAATAGTGATTTATACTAACGCAACTGTCATTCCTAAAGGTGAAAATTTTGAATGTCTTAAAAATGATAAAATTTTGATGGAAATAACAGACTACGGAAGTCTTTCTAAGAGACGTGACGAGTTAATTGATTTATTAAAAGCTAATAATATCAGATATACTTCAATCGTACCCACTTGGTCAGACTCTGGAACGCTTAAATATCAAAATGCAAATGAAGAACAGCTTATCGATATGTTTAAAAACTGCTGCGTAAACGATAAAACAACAATATTAAATGGCAAACTATATAGATGTCCATTCTCAGCAAATGCTCACAACCTTAATGCTATACCGTCAAATAAAACAGACGTTGTAGATTTGAGCAGTGAAAGCAGTACTTTAGAAGAAATAAAAAAAGATACAAAAGTACTTTTGGGTGATAAAAAATATTTAGAAGCGTGTAAGTATTGTAATGGCAGGGATCATACTACGCCAAAAATAAAAGCCGCGATACAAACAAAGAGACCGCTGCCAATTCCAAGGTATTAAAAAATAAATATTTTACAAATATTTTTATGCCATTATTTAGTATTATAATCCCCGTTTATAATACTGAAAAATATTTAAAAAAATGTATCAAAAGTGTTCTTAATCAGAAACACAATAAAACAGAAATTATTTTAGTAGAAGATTGTTCAACTGATAACAGTTTAAAAATTTGTGATTCATTTAGAAGCAAGTCTTCGGTTAAGATTATTCAAAATAAAAAAAATTTAGGAGTCGCAAAGAGCAGAAATAATGGAATTTTTGCTGCAAAAGGAGAATACATATTATTTTTAGACAGTGATGATTGGCTTTATCCAGGTTGTTTAAGAGCTTTAGAAGACTTAATTATAACAAACCCTAAAACTGAAGTAATAATTGGAAAATATAATTCTGATGGTTTTCCTTCAACCAATGACATTTTATTTAAAAAAGGTAAATTAAATACATTTAGTTCAAATAAATTTTTTTTATTGATAAATAGACTGAAGTTCAGACCAATGGTCATTTGGCACTACATAATTAAGAAAAGCTTAATAGATAAAAAAAAACTATATTTTGTTGATGCGAAGAATGGAGAAGACGAAGAATTCGGAGCAAGGTTACTGTGCTCAATGAAGTTTTGCACATTTTACAAAAAAAATTATTACTGGCATAGAACAAATAAACAGGGCGGTCTGCGTTATTCTATGGATTTAAAGTCAACAGAATCCTATCTGAAAATATTAGTAGAGTACTATAAATTTATTAGTGAAACGAAACTCTCATATCAAAAATTAAAATTTGTTAACACATGTATTAAATTTGCGCTTGGAGAGTTTTCAGCTCGAATTGTTCTTCATAACAAAAAAGAACTTAGTAAACTTTCTCAAATTTTTTTTAATTACATTAAAAATTCAAAAAATACTTTAAAAACAGTAAAAACTAAAAATATCCACTTACTTTTTAAAAACAGTAAAAGTTACAATAACATTCTATCTTACCAAAAAAAAATAAAAGAAAAAATTTTAGCCAAAGTAAAGAACTTAAAATTTAAGCACAGCAAAATCTATGTATATTGCGCAGCAGTGCATGGTTTTTCTACTGCACAAATTTTAATTAAAGAAAAATTTAAAGTCGAATCACTAGTTGATGACAATATAATTTTAGAAAAAATAAAATTTATGAACATCAGCGTAGTTAGTGGCAAATTTTTTTTAACGAATAAAAATCAAAACTTTTCAAAAATATTAATCTTAGTATGCCAGCAGAGCATTAAAACATATAATGCAATAGCTAGTAAATTAATGTTAAAAGGAATTAAAAAAAAACAAATTATTCATATAATCTATTAAAAAATTGAAAAAAAATTTGTATAGCGTATAAGTTTTTTTATGATTTCATTTTTTATACCCTGCCATAATGAAGCAAATTTTATTACAAGCACAGTAGAAACTATAAACTCAGCAGTTAGAAGTGTAGAAACTGTAGATAGATTCGAGATAGTAATAATTGATGATGGCAGCACCGACAATCTTGAAGAAGTAGTTAAAGATTTACAATTAAAATTTGAAAACATTATTTTTACTAAGAATGAAAAAAACATGGGAATGGGTTATTCTATAAAACAAGCCTTGAAATTGATAAAATATGAAAAATTTTTAATTATTCCGGGTGGAAACGATATCGATGTAGATCCTATAATTGCTTCATTAAAATTTTATCACATGAGTGATTTAGTAATGCAATACCCAATTAATACAGAAGATAGAACCAAATTGAGGAATGTTGTTTCAAAAATTTATTCATTAATTTATATAATTTTTTTTGACTGCAATGTTAACTATATTAATGGAGCTTCGCTCTTTCCCGCAAAAAAAGTTAAAGACTTAAAATTAAGTTCTAATAGACATGGTATAATTTCAGAGATAGTTACAAAGTTATTGCGTACTGAAATTACCTATTGTGAACTCTCGGTTTTCTATAAGTTTCCTAATAAAGCAAGGTATACAATAAATTTTAAAAATCTATTTGATGTAATGGTATCTTTCATAAAGCTATTTTTTGAATTAAAAATTAAAAATAAAACTATAATAAAAGCAAAAAGAAAAAATATTAATTTTAAAATTTAATTAAGGGCCTCAAGATAGTTCCTTTTTTAAAGTCTTGAACAGCTTTATTTATACTTTCAAATTTATAAGTTGAAAAAACATTTCTTAATTTTCTTAAATTAATTTTTTTAATAATTTTTATATAATTTTTAATATTTTTTTCTAAAGAGATATTATTTGCTGAAAACCCATAAATTTTTTTACCAAAAATTAAATCATAAGGATTTAATCTAACAAAATCACCTTTCCTTGTATTACCTGCTAAAATCATTGTTCCATTATTAGATAAATTTTTCATGGCTGTTTCCATCATCATCTTATTTCCTGACATTTCAAAATTATATTTAATTTTTTGTTTATCTATTAATTTGTTAATAATTTTTTTATCAATCTCTTTTGGTTTTCCAGTAAATTTACAACCTATTTTTTTTGCTATATGCAAATTTTTTTTATTTTTATCGACTGCATAAATATTTTTAATTCCTAAACTATTTAATGCAATAAGTGACATTATTCCAACGCCTCCGACTCCATAAATTCCAACGTAATCATTTTTAGATAATTTTTTCAAAAAATTAAAAACAATTCCGAATCCTGTAGGAAGCGCACACCCAAATAGAGCAGCTATATCCATGGGTATATTTGCAGGAATTTTATAAACTCTATCTTTAGAAACAATTGCTAAATGAGAAAAAGTACTTACTAAGCCTGAATTTATTTTTTTATTTTTTTGATCTAAATAAAAAGGATTTGTCGAACCAGGTCCTTTTTTTTTAATCCAAGAGAGGATAACTTTTTCGCCTACTCTAAAATCTTTTATGTTTGGCCCTATATTTACAATATATCCGCTAGCTTCATGGCCAAGTGTATGTGGAAGATATTTATCCGGACCTTTAGTCCCATAAATTTCATTTAACTGTGTTCCACAAATATATGAGTATTTTATTTTAACCAATAATTGATTTTTTTGTAAATTTGGAATTTTTAAATTTTTTATCAATAATGGTTTGTTAACTTTTTCTAAAACAGCAAATTGTGATTGGTAATTATTTTTCATATACTAGTTACTAGTATTCATTGTAAATTAATTTATATATATCTTCATGGATCAAATTATTAATATTTTAATTTACATTTTCGTTTATGTATTTGCTCATTTAATATTTTTTAGGCTTTTTAATTTTAATATTAATAAAATATTTATAGTACTTCTGGCTTTTTTTGCATCTTTATTTATACTAATTTATACTAATTCATATGAAATATTATTAAACTTGGTTAGTTTTAATATTTTTGTTTTAAGCTTTTATATATTATTCCCAGGTGTGTTGAATAATGGCCCTGCACTAGTAATTATTGACCTATTAGTTAAAAATAAATCTATAAAAAAAAAAAAACTTAAATTTTTATTCAATAAAAACGAGGCATCACGAGTCGTAAGGAATAGATTAAGATTAAATTTAGACTCAAATTTAATACTTAAAAAAAAAAATAAAAAACTACTTTTAACTAGTAAGGGTAAAGCAATTGTGCACGTTTTACATTTCATTGCAAAATTTTTTAAATTAAAAACATATGAATAAATTAGATATAATAGTTATATTTTTACCTTTTATTTTTACATTTTTTTACGCTTTGATATTTTTTGCTCGACAACAAATTAACAGCAAACATTACTTGAGCAATTTAATTTATTCTTTTATTTTTATTCTTTTTATCAACCTTTATTTAATATTAAAATTTTTTAATTTATTCAGTAGTCAACAAGTTTTTTATATTGTGTTTGTTTATTTATGCAGTAGTTTTATTTTTATGAATTTGATCCAAATACCAATCAGCAGTCTTCAAGCTAAAATATTAAAAATAATCTTTAAAGATCCAAATCTTACAGAAAAATTAATTCTAAAAAAATATAAATCCAGTAACGTTTTTGAGGAAAGAATTAAAACATTTTTATTCAATAAAACTATAACAATAAAAAATTCATTAATAATTTTAGAAAATAAAAAAATATTACTTTTTTATACTTTTTTAAAATTTTTAAAAAAAATCTATAATATAAAAATTTCCTAGATCATCTAATATGTAAAAGTTCATACAAAACTTGAACAAAGATAGATACATTTAATATTTTTAATACTCTATTATTTAGAGATATTTAGAATTAAAAGACAGAATTATTCTTTTGACTTTTTTTAAATTTTTAAAAATTTAATACAATAAAATTTGTAGACGGTTTCAATTGCAATAGAAAATAATAAAGTTGATAAAAGATTATAGGTAAAGAATGGTATAGTTAACGTATAACATTTATTAATAATAGAACTGTAATAAAGAAAAAATCTCTAATAAAATTAATAAGTAAAAAAATATTAGTATTTTATGTATTTTTTAAATATTTTAAATTACCGCACAATGCAAGGTTGTAAATTATTATTTATTTTATTTTTTATGTTTTGTTGGAAAACTATCGTAATTAATATAAAGCTGTAAATACAAAATTCATTCAAATCTACAAAACATGAAATTAACAGAAGATCAAAAAAAAGAAATTATTGAACAGCAGTCTCAAAAAAATATAACAAAAAGAGTTACTTCTCCTGAGCTTGAAAAAATTCTTTACGATGCTATCGCAGTTTTAGACCATGGATTTATAAGGGTGGTTGATTACATGGGTGACGACAGTTCTATAGTTCAATCAGCAAGAGTGTCTTATGGAAAAGGTACAAAAAAAGTTTCAACAGACGAAGGACTAATAAAATATTTAATGAGACATTGGCACTCAACTCCTTTTGAGATGTGTGAAATAAAATATCACGTCAAACTTCCAATCTTTATAGCTAGACAATGGATTAGGCATCGTACAGCAAATGTAAACGAGTATTCAGCTCGTTATTCAATTTTAGATAAAGAATTTTATGTTCCTGAAAAAGAGCATTTATCAGTTCAGTCTTTAATCAACAGACAGGGCAGAGGAGAATTAATTACTGGAGATCAAGCTGATGAAGTACTTAAAATTTTAAAAGATGACGCAACAAGAACTTACGCTAATTATGAAAAAATGCTTAACGAAAGATTTGACGGAACAATTATTGATGAAAATAAATCTGGCTTAGCCAGAGAACTTGCGAGAATGAATTTAACCTTAAATTCTTACACACAATGGTATTGGAAAACAGATTTGTTGAATCTATTAAATTTTTTATTTTTAAGAGCAGACAGTCACGCCCAATACGAAATTAGAGTTTATGCAGAAGCTATGTTAGAAACAGTTAAAAAATGGGTGCCAATTACTCATGCTGCTTTTTTAGATTATAGAGTTGGTGCAGCGCATGTTTCTGCAAAAGGATTAAAAATTATAAAATCTATGTTGGGCGGAAAAGAAGTTAAGTATGAAGATACTGGTATTGGAAAAAGAGAGTGGAATGAACTCATGGAAACTTTAGAATTAAAAAATAAACTTATATAAATTTTTCAGTTATTTTTTTAGCCACATCTTTAAATATTAAAGACACCTCATGTTGAGGCTCAGAAAGCGTTAAAGGATGTCCCTTGTCAGCAGATATTCTTAAATCTTGGTGTAATGGTATTTTTCCTAAAAATTCTTTATTAAATTCTTTAGCGGTTTTTTCAACTCCGCCTTCACCAAAAATATTATAGTTTTTTCCATCATCTCCTTTAAAAAAACTCATATTATCTACCAATCCAATAATATTAATTTTTGTTTTATTAAACATCTGAATGCCTCTTTTAACATCTAATAATGCAACATCTTGTGGGGTAGAAACGATAATTGCTCCGTCTATTTTTATATCTTGCGCAAATGTAAGCTGCGTATCACCAGTTCCTGGAGGCATATCAACTATGATGTAATCAAGGTCTTTCCATAATACTTTTTCAGTTAAAGTTTTAATCGCA
>Ga0114993_10007184_pt1 | contig 10329 bp, 9 predicted proteins | sample ArcticOcean_MG_C_FD_87042 | JGI IMG/M metagenome (GOLD analysis project Ga0114993, IMG submission 87042) | Marine microbial communities from western Arctic Ocean - ArcticOcean_MG_CB2_150 | ecosystem: Environmental > Aquatic > Marine > Oceanic | place: Arctic Ocean: Canada Basin | collected...
CTCGATCAGTTAACCGGACGCTCCGGTAAGTCCATATCCGAAGTGATCCAGTCCACCGCACGTGCCGCCGGCGAATTTGTCCTGGGTCGTTATCACGATCAGGGCCGTATCGATATCAAAGGGCGCGGCAACATTGTCTCTGAGGTCGATCATGCCTCTGAGGAGCTGATCCAGTCCCGGGTACTCGAGGAGTTTCCTGACTTCGCGTTTCTTGGCGAAGAGTCCGGGCTCAAGCCCGGCGACGACGAGTGGCAGTGGATCGCCGATCCCATCGACGGCACCCGCAATTTTGTTTCGCATATGCCGAACTGGTGCGTCATGGTGTCGCTGGCACACAAGGGCATCCCGGTAGCCGGGGCGACGTACGACCCGTTGCGCGACGAGATGTTCTACGGACAAGTAGGGTCCAAAACTACCCTCAATGGCGCGCAAGTGTCGGTGACCGACAAGTCGTCCGTGGCTGAGTGTGTGATAGGGCTGGACCTCGGGTACGACGATGTACTGGCCATGCGAGTCTGGGGCGTGATCGGCGCTGTGTTCCCAGAGATGCAGGCGATCCGGGTTCTTGGTTCTACGGGCCTTGGTATGGCCTACCTGGCGGCAGGGCGCGTCGATATGTATCTCTGTGGCGGCGGCAACCCATGGGACATCGCAAGTGGAGTTGTTTTGATCGAAGGTGCAGGCGGAGCGGTGTCAGACCGCCACGGCGCTCGGGTGAAGATGCCCTCGGAAGCGATAATCGGCGCAAGCCCGGAAGCCCACGCGGACTTCTTGCGTATCACGGAACGACTGCCATTCCGCAAGGACGTTGGTGGGTACGGGTAGGTCGGCACTCCCACCTGACGGCGGGATTACGATGACGCGCGTCCATCTGGGAATGGCGTTCCAATAATTCCCGTGGGGCTCTTAAAGGGTCGGTTTGAGCCTGTGCCACTCCGTAGCCTGTTCATAGGCGTGCGCGATTTTTAACACGGTCCCATCACCCATTTGTGGGCCGATGAACTGGAGTCCAACCGGTAGGCCTTCCGACATGCCACCGGGCACCGATATAGCGGGCAGCCCTGCAATGTTCACCGGGATAGTGCACACGTCGCTCAGGTACATCGCCACCGGGTCGTCCATTCGCTCTCCGGCTTTAAAAGCAACTGTCGGCGAGGTCGGAGTGACCAAAGCGTCAAATTTATCGAAAGTTTGCGCAAACTCGCGGATGATCAGCGTCCGTACTTGCTGTGCCTTCTTGTAGTAGGCGTCGTAATACCCGGCTGACAGAGCATACGCGCCAATCAGGATGCGTCGCTTAACCTCTGATCCAAACCCTTGCTCCCTGGTCTGGTCCATTACGTCCCAAGCTGTCGGCACATCGTTCACGGCGGTGCCGTACTTGAAGCCGTCGAAACGGGCCAGGTTTGCCGATGCTTCTGACGGGGCGATGATGTAGTACACAGCGAGCGCTTGGTCGGTGAGCGGCAAAGACACTTCTTCCAGCGTCGCTCCCATCGCCTCAAGCGTCTCCAACGATTTCTCAAAAGCCGCTTTCACGCCCGGCTCCATACCGTCAACCAGGTACTCGCTCGGGATGCCAAGTCGCATCCCCGTAATGTCGCCCGTGAGGGCCCTTGCGAAATCCTGCCCCGGGGCATTGATCGAGGTGGAGTCGCGACGGTCGTGCCCCGAAATCACGGACAGCGTGTCAGCTGTGTCCCGGACGTCCCGTGAGAACGGACCGATCTGGTCGAGCGACGACCCGAACGCGATCAAACCGTAGCGGCTAACAAGGCCATAAGTCGGCTTCATACCAACTATTCCGCACAACGCGGCGGGCTGACGGATCGAGCCGCCGGTGTCGGAACCCAGCGAAATAAAGCACTCGCTTGCGGCGACGCTCGCCGCCGGTCCACCGCTGCTGCCTCCCGGAACACGGTCAGTGTCCCAGGGGTTCCGGGTCGCGCCAAACGCCGAGTGTTCGGTGGACGAGCCCATCGCAAACTCGTCCAGGTTTCCCTTTCCGATGATCACTGCCCCGCCGGAACGAAGCTGACTCACGACATGGGCATCGTACGGAGGTGTGTAACCCAGCAGAATTTTCGAACCAGCGGTGGTCGCCACGCCCTCAGTAGAAAGATTGTCCTTCACCATCACCGGGATGCCGGCAAGCGGACCTTCCGCCTTACCGGCATCCCGGGCCTCGTCAGCCGTTCTGGCTGCCGTCAGCGCTTCTTCGCGCGTCACGGTGATGTAGCTGTGGATCTGTGGTTCAAGCTCGTCGACCCGTGCCAGCACGGCCTCCGTAAGCTCTACGGAAGAGACCTTGCCTGAAGTTAGAAATTCCTGTGCCTCGTGCGCCGTGATCCCCGTCAGGTCCGATCCATTACTAACCTCAGAATTAACCAAGAATCGGCCGCACTTTCACATAACCGGCTTCGGACTCCGGCGCGTTCTTGAGGATGCCATCACGTTGGAGTGATTCAGCGGCTTTATCTTCGCGAAGCACTGTTCGTATTTCTGTGGTGTGCCCCGTCGGCTCGACACCTTCGGTATCTATCTGCTGCAAGGACTCGAACACTTTCAGGATGCTCGAAAGCTGCCCGCGCATTGTCTCCAACTCGTCGTCGGATAACCCGAGACGAGTCAGTGCGGCAATGTGGCGGACATCGTCCGCTGTTAAGTCTGGCGTTGTCAGTTCGTCGGCCAATATAAATCCGTTCCAGAGTCCGGCCATTCGCTGGCGAGGACCAGAAAACTATTAACAAGATCAGGACGGGTGAAACCCAGCATTGAGTTTAGCAAAGCAAAGCAGCCTGCCGGGGATAATCCACAAGTAAAGAGGCCGGTCTTTCGACCGGCCTCTTTACTTTTATCTGGAGTTTGCAAGCCTTCGGCTAGTCGGTCCTGCGAATCATCCGTCCTGCGGTTCGTCCGGCTGACGGGACGATAAAGCCCTCAATCAGACCGGCGAGGAAAGCAAACGAGAACAGTGCTAGCTGACCGACAACCAGGCCCGGCCCACTACCCGGGAAGGCGAGGAAATCGATGAAAGTGCTGGTTTCCTGATCGGACACGATCGGCAGCGAGATGATGCCGGAGCCGAACAGCGCAAATATTCCGAGTGCAAGCACACCACCGACGAGCGGCCTGGCAAGACCGGTGAACAGTAGTGCGCCGCGTTCAGTCTGCTGGTGCTGGAACGAGACCGTTCTAATAAGTACAACGAACGAGCTACCGATGACACCCATGATGATGGCAGCCATCGGCACGCTGAGTGATGCGCCCAGGAACAGGATGTCTGCGGCGACGGTCCAGATCGTTAGTCCTGCGAGCGTGAGGTAGAGGATGCCAAGTCCAATTAACGGAGATGCGACCCTGCGCAAAACGGTCCGGGAGGCGATCATTTCGTCAACGTTCGTGGAGAGGGTCTCCGAAATGGTGTCACCGTCACGGGCGATGTTCATCTCTCCGCGCAACGCACGGTCTATCCACGTCTGGAGATCTTCAAGAACCTCGGCGTGGTCCTTCAGTTTAGCGCTGCGGACCCGTGTCTTAAGCCGTTCAATAACGGCGATGAACGGGGCGGCTTCCGTCGCCGGTCCTCGGTCGGTCGGAGAAGGCGCACCCTCCTGGAAGTCGTATACCTGGCCTGTTGATTCAGCCATCGTGACACCCCCTTGGATGGTCGTGAATTGGTACTGTTCTCGATACCCTTAAATGAGGGTTTGTTAAGGGCAACGTAGCACTCGCTGGAATATAAGGTCAAGCGCTCGTATCGACACCGTTGAAATCGATTTCTCACGGTACCGCGGCGGCGGTTTGTAGGGATATCATCTCTGCTTACGCTAATTTTCTTAGCGCGCGCCACACCGGCGTGCCAGTAACGGGTTGTCGTGACCGCTGATCAAACATCAAACATTGAACCGATGGTGCGCGCCGCCGGACTTGTGAAAAAGTTCGGCGATTTCACCGCGGTTGACGGAATTTCGTTCGAGGTCAAGAGCGGCGAGACATTCGGGATGCTCGGTCCTAACGGGGCCGGCAAGACCAGCACACTTAGGATGATGAGTGGGTTGTCCCCCGTGACTTCCGGACAACTCGAGATCGATGGGATAGACGCTACGGCAAACGCTCGCTCGATCCGAGACGTGATCGGCGTCGTATCGCAGCACGATGGCCTTGATCCGGACATCAGCGTACGGGATAACCTCACTATCTATGGTTTCTACTTCGGCTTGGACCGCAATATGGCGGCTCGCCGAGCGGATGAAGTGCTGGGTTTTTTTGACCTGAGGTCGCGTGCTGACGACTCCGTAGACGATCTGTCGGGTGGTATGCGACGGCGATTGACGATCGCAAGGGCGTTCGTGTCCCGCCCGCGACTGGTCGTCCTTGACGAGCCGACGACCGGCCTTGACCCCAGCAGTAGGAATCGCGTCTGGGAGCAACTTGCTGTCCTTAAACAGTCCGGTGTGACCGTCGTGATGTCCACCCATTACATGGATGAGGCGGCAATACTGTGTGACCGGCTCGTGATCATGGACGAGGGCCGCATCCTGGGCGCCGGCACCCCGGAAGAACTGATCAGAGAGCGTGCGGGCGCCGATGTCGCACAGGTAAGGCCGGAAGCAGGCCAGCGTGATTCAGTGCACCTCCAACTGAAGGAGACGGATTACGAAGTCGCCGAAATCGGCGCCATTTTCACCGTGCGTGGAACGAACAACACGAGGGCGGACCTGACGAAAATTTCCGGGGCACAAGTGTCATTTCGGACGCCCAATTTGGAAGACGTGTTTTTGTCACTGACGGGGAGGGGATTACGCGATGAATGAGTCGTTGGCGGAGCGCCGTGCTACGGGGAAAATCGACTTCAGGGTACGTGGGGTGGTGGGAGTTTGGCTACGACACTATACGGCGTTCAAAGCCGGCTGGATGGTCGAGATGACCGGCATTATTCTGGAGCCGGTATTTATCCTGGCGGCGGTAGCGTTTGGGATCGGAAAACTCGTTGGAGACGTGGAAATACGTGACGGGGGCGTTGGGTACGCCATCTTCGTAGCTCCGGGGATCGTCGTCGGGAATGCAATGTGGCATGCGTTGTTCGAGTGCTCGTGGGGTGCGTACCGCAGGCTTCAGACCAACCGGATCTATGACAGCATTCTTGCCGCGCCCGTCTCTATGCGGGAACTTGCCCTTGGCGAGATCACCTGGGGCGCAACGCGGGCGCTCATGACCACGGCAGCGGTGCTGGCTTTTGCGGCGGCCATCGGACTTGTTGAATCGCCGTGGGCCTTCGGCATCCTCGGCATCGGTCTGCTTACCGGATTCATGTTTGGCGGATTCGGCCTGATTGCTGCGGCCATAGCGCCCTCCACTCATATGTTGACGCTGGTGTTCACGATGGTTGGGACGCCATTGTTTTTCTTCAGCGGAACATTCTTCCCGATCAGTACCTTGCCGATCTGGGCCCAGCCGGTCGCATGGGCGCTTCCGCTCACTCACCCGGTTCGGATTGCGCGCGCTCTTTCGACGGGTGATCTCTATATGGGGCTGCTCTGGTCATTGCTGTATCTCATTGTGGCGGCACTCGTGTTTTACCCGATCGCCACCCGATTATTGCGCCGCCGACTTCTGGTCTAGGCGCCCTAATTCAGGGGATGTGGAGTTCAGACGCGACCGGCGCGCTCTCGACGGATGCGGGCATTCTTACGGGCGGTGTAGGTAATCCAGCCCGCTCCACCGAACAGAGCGGCGCTGACCAGGGTGAACATCATCGTTCCAGGAATGCCGAGTGAATCCCCCCGGACACGTCCTGCTATTAAGACGGGCGTTACGATGCTGCCTTCGCCCTCATCGGATGCCACATCTACCTCAAAGTCCCACACCCCGGCGTCGTCAATATCAAAGTTCGCATCGTAAAAACGGCGATCGGTCGGGATGTTCAGGCCTGGACTGAACTGCGGTGTTGCGGATCCCATCTGGTGACGTGCCGTGATTCGTATGCGCGCGTCCCCTACCGGCTCGCCGGTTTCAAGTAGGTCCACAGTCACCGTGATGTGGAGCTTGCCCACCAGCGGCTGTAACGGCAGGATGCGGACCGCAATTACGAAAGGCCCGTCTACCTGTCTGAATATCTCGGTACCCGACCCATGCGCCTGAGCCTTTTCGCCGTCGATGCCGATGCACAGAACAACCAGTGCGATTGCCAATGACAGAGCGATGCGCAGATGCGATGGACCAGAGTGGGTAAGGATTGTCACGCGGATATTCTAGGTCCGGAGTGGCAGTTTCGGCCAGAACGAATTCTGTGGCATATGGAGCCGGTCGGAGTCAAAGAATCTCTGGGGATACGCTCGGTGAATCTGTCTCCAAACTGTCTTTGTGCCCGTGTACTCAAGGGCTTGAAGGACGGTAGGGGCGTATGGGCAATACGCCCCTACCGTGTTGTTGCCGCGTCCAATACCGTGGCGCCACATCCGGTCGGAGCGAGCCTCGCCCCCAACGCGCTCCCGACAACAGGTCTTAGAACTCGATCTGCTCTTCTGACTCGATCTTGTCAGGATCCATCTCCATTCCCATGCCGGGTTCCATAGACACGTGGACGACGCCGTTTTGCGGCACGATCGGGTCTTTCAGGAACCACTGGTGGACCGTGTTCCACTTCACCAGGTACTCCTGGATCGGTGTGAGCGTCGGTACCATGGCGCAAGAGAAATGCGCGTTCGCCTGACTTGAGTGGCCGTGCGGGATGCACTGCAAGTCATGGATCGATGCATAGGTCGCTATCTTGACGGTCTCTGTAATCCCGCCCGCCCAGTAGATGTCCGGCTGAATGACGTCCAGTGCACCGGCGTCGACGAATCGTTTGAAACCCCAGCGCGTGTACTCATGCTCGGCGCCCGAGAGCGGGATAGTCGTGCTGGCCCGGATCTCAGAGTAGGTGTCGATGCGGTCCGGCATGGCCGTCTCTTCAAGCCAGCGCGGGTGGAACTCCTCGATCTGTTCCGCCATCTGCTTCGTGTAGGTCAGGTTCCAGCTGAGCCAGCAGTCGAGCATGATGTCGTCATCGTCGCCCACCGCTTCCCGGAGCGTGCGCACCAGCTCCACGTTCTTCTTGAAGCCCTCCGGCCCATCCATCGGCCCGTGGCGGAAGAACCACTTCTGCGCCCGGTATCCCTTCGACTTGTACTCGAGTGCGCGCTCGCGGACCAGGGCCGGGTCTTCCACGTTGAAGCCGAGCATGCTGGCATATGCCGGGATCTCGGTACGTGTCGGTCCGCCGAGCAGGCTGACGACGGGCGCGTTGTAGATCTTGCCGCGCAGGTCCCAGAGGGCGCAGTCGATGGCGCTGATCGCCATCATTGTCTCGCCCTGGCGTCCGTGGACCGAGGCCCGGAACATCTGGTCCCAGAGCAGCTCGTTTGCGGTCGGGTCCTTGCCTTCGATGATCTTGCTCAGCGACGTGGCGATTATGTAGGACTGGGCGCCGTCGATCGGCCCACCGATGCCAGTGACGCCGCCATCGGTCTCGATCTCCACAAAAGTTGAGGTCATGGCGTAGTGGTTGTCGTCGATCTTCGGCAGCCAGGCCGGACCCTGGACCTTGTACTCCGGGTAAATATCGAGCGGCTGGATCAGTCGCTCCTCCCAGAACTCGCCCCGGAACTCCATCGTTCCGTGCAATTTTCGAAGTTTGATCCCCGTAATCTTCATCGGGTTTTCCTCGTATCTAAGGGCGGAAATCTGGATAATTGCCGACGTATGTCGCCCGGCCGGAGCCGATCTAAGGACGGGCGGAGCGCGTCTTCAGCACTGAGCGAAGATACGACGGGCCGTGCGCCCGGTCAAACCCGTATTTCGTTCAGGCGACCGGTCCGAGTTCATCTGTCCGGGGAGTGGCGTACGGCGGGTTTTGAGTCTTCAGTAGTGTTCCCTAGATGTCCCGGGGATCCAATCCGTATCGTGCTAGACTCGGCCGTCGATATTTACTGCCATTAACCTGCTATTTCACGATGAAATTGGCTGCAGAACCGGCGTAGTGCAGGCAATGTTCCCGGGAACGAGGGCGATAACTGATTGACCGAATCTGAAGACACGCCTGCCATCGGGAATCCGCGGCCTGCCCCGGCCGGGGATGACATTGCTGCTCTTGGCGCTGCGCTCTCTGAGGGTGAAGGTGCACACCTGATCCGGGTGGCACGCGAACTGGGCTCTGACACCGCAGCACGCGTCCAGCGACTGGAAGTGGAACTCCAAGATCCAGACACGTCGATAAGGTCCCAGGCAGCGATCTCACTTGGAGACTTGAATGATCGCAATGCTATCGGCGTATTGCGTGGCCTTCTTGAAAGCGATAACCCAGATTCATGGGCGCTCGGTGTGAACGGTCTCAGGCAGTCGCGAGAACGGCCCGGTTGGCTCTGCCTAGAGTCTGTAGCTCGTAACCAGATACCGGCCCTTGAACGTGGCGATACGCGAGCGAAATCGAACGCCTCTACACGATTGTTGATGATGGGGCGTACCAAGACAATGGACCGACTGTTTCGCGCCGCAGACGGCCACTCGCGCAGCATCTCGGCCACAGCAGCGATCGCGTTTGTGGATGCCGCACTGGCATCGCTTGATAAGCGAGAGCGAGAGGTTATGGCCCTCAGGCTCGGTGTCTCAGATGGCCGTGCAGCCACGCCGGACCAGGTTGCGGAGGCGCTCGGAATGAATGAAGACCTGGTCCGGACACTTGAGTCAGACGCATGGATCCGTATCCAATCCCCGCGCTCATATGAGTCGATAATCGGCACCGGCACGTAGAAACCCGGATAGACCTGTTAGTCAACGGCCGGCCAACTTCAGAATCCTCAGCACTTCAGGATCCCAAGATGAAAATCACCGAGATCAAGACCTTCAAGATGCAGGGTGGTGGACGGAACTGGTTGTTCGTGAAGGTGATGACGGATGAAGGCGTTCATGGTTGGGGTGAGGCCACACTTGAGCGACATGAGCGGGCGGTGGAAGATTCAGTCCACGTCCTGGAAAAGGCACTCGTCGGGCGAAATCCGACAGAGATCGAGCGCAATTGGCAGATCATGTACCGCCACTTTTTCTGGCGCGCCGGTGTAATCCTCGGTTCTGCGATCAGTGGCATAGACCAGGCGCTTTGGGACCTGACTGGCAAGGTGTACAACCAGCCGGTGTACAAATTACTGGGAGGCCAGGTGCGTGATCGCGTGCGTGCCTACGGCCACTGGGAAGATCTCAGGCCTGATCCGGCGTCGCAGGACCCGACGGCCGGTTTTACGGCGTACAAGTGCGCTGGATGGCAGGTGGGTGAAAGCTCATTCCGTGAGAAGGACGTTGTGGAAGCCCTCCGAGAGAAAATCAGGGTAATGCGGGAGAGACTTGGACCGGACGGCGAGATCATGATCGATAACCACGGCCGCTCTCGCCCAACGATCGCGATCAAGCAGATCGAGGCCGTTCAGGAGTTCGACGTGCTTTTCTTTGAAGAGCCAACAGCTCCGGACAACCTGGACACACTGCAAACACTTAGAAATGCCAACCTGCGGACTGACCTAGCCACCGGTGAGCGATTGTTCTTTAGGTGGGGCTTCAAGGAATTGATCAACCGGCGGCTTGTCGATGTTGTTCAGCCCGACATCTGCCACGCTGGCGGGATCTCGGAGCTGCGCCGTATCGCAGCGATGGCGGAGACCGAATACATTAAGTTCGCCCCGCACGATCCCGCTGGGCCTTTGTCCGTTGCTGCATCGCTCCACGTCTGCGCCGCCGCTCCGAACTTCCTTATTCTTGAAACCGCTCGAGACATGCCGTGGCACGATCTCGTTCAGAAAACGCCGCTTGTCATCAAAGATGGTTACTTTGAACTTCCAACGGCGCCGGGGCTGGGGGTCGACCTAGACGAAGATGTGATCGCAAGCAGGCCATACCCGGATGACGACTATCAAGGCGGGTCATGGGATGCTCTAGATGGCGGCGTGGCGGACGTCTAGGGGCGGTCGAAATGCCGGCATTCGGGTGATGTCGTTCTAGAGAACGCCACACTCAACAGATCAGAACGCTCCTCCTCAGCTACGACCACCTTCGCGCAGTATGTCGCCGAGGGCCTCTGTGTGCGTGGCATCGTTGATCGAGATCGGGAACCAGCCCAGATTGTTAAATCGAAAACGGGATATCGACGTATTGTTAAGGGGGAACCGGCCGACTAGCCCGTCGTTAAATCCCATGATGTAGTGGAACAACGCCTGAAGGGCCAGTCCGTGGCTGACGATTGCGACCCGTTGCCTCCCAGGGCGTCCTACAAAATCATCGTTGAACAACAACTCGTCC